>Ga0209992_10002674_pt1 | contig 15960 bp, 8 predicted proteins | sample 2SBtaG_2_FD_182564 | JGI IMG/M metagenome (GOLD analysis project Ga0209992, IMG submission 182564) | Deep subsurface microbial communities from Kolumbo volcano to uncover new lineages of life (NeLLi) - 2SBTROV12_ACTIVE470 metaG (SPAdes)... | ecosystem: Environmental > Aquatic > Marine > Volcanic... | reverse complement strand
CGGGTGTGATTGGAACCAAAAGGTTTATTTATGACTTATGGGGCGATACGGTAAATATCGCCAGCCGATTGACAGATGAAGCCTCTCTGGACGTGATACAGGTGGATAAAACCACCTATAACCGGATCCGTCACAATTATGCTTTCGAGCCTCCGGCAACGATTCATGTCAAAGGCAAGGGCGAAATGATAATGTACCGCCTCACTTCAAAGTCGAATGAAACAACCGGACGTTTCTCCCTAACGGGGCGGGAAGTGGAAGTGGGTAATTCAGCTGAACAATCTACCCCATAGTGCTAGGCTGCTTGAAGTGTCTATGCTGTCTTGAGCGACTCGGCATGGTAATTGGCTATCTAGACGGATTCGGTGTTGAGTCTGCCGCAAAGTACGATATAGAGCGCCGTTTTGCTCGGCTAGTTCTACAGGTATCAGATCAAGCGCTCCAGCCAGCTTAAGCAAAGCGAGATTGCCAATATTCGCAGTTAGCTGCGGATGTTGATGGGCATAGGCCAGAACAAGGTATTGCACCATAAATTCTATATCCACCATGCCACCGCTGTCGTGCTTGATGTCGAAAAGCGCTGTATCGTTGGGGTGGCCATCATGCATCTTTTGGCGCATCGAAAGAATTTCGTCTCGCAATTCAGTTAATTTGCGTTGCTGGCAAAGTACCTGTTGTCTGATACGTTCAAAACTTTCACCTATCTTGGCATCACCTGCAACGTAGCGTGCTCGAGTCAGCGCTTGATGTTCCCATACCCATGCCTGAGTATTCTGATATTCCAAAAAAGCATCAACTGAGCTTACTAGTAGCCCGCTTGCGCCATTCGGACGAAGGCGCAAATCAGTTTCATACATGCGTCCGGACGATGTGTAGCTGCTGAGCATTGTGTTGATTCGTTGAACAAGGCGAGAGTAGTTTTCCTGTGCTTCAGAATGTGTATCGTCAAACAGGAAAATCAGATCTAGGTCAGAAGCGTAGCCAAGTTCTCTGCCCCCTAATTTTCCGTATGCGATGATCGCGAAGTTTGGCACGTCGCAATGTCGTTTCCGGACTGAGCCCCAACTTCTCTCTAAAACATGGTGCAGTAACAGGTCGGCAAGGGCACTCAAATGGTCGCTGAGCTTCTCAAGCGGTAGCAGACCTTGCAAATCCATTGCTAGCATATGGAAAGTCTGCTCTTGTTGGATATGGCGTAATACGTCCAATTGTCGTTCAGTATCGTTTTCACAATCATCAAGCAGTGTTCTAAGATCGATATCGATTTGTGACCAATTAGGTGGCTGATATATTTCGCGGGCATTCAGTAATTCGTCCAGTAGCGCGGGGTGCTGGGTCAAATATTCACTAGCCCAACCGCTTGCTGAGACTAACTTACTCAATCGCTGTAACGCTTGAGGGTATTCGGAAAGGAAAGCGAGATAGGAGGCACGTCGACTGATGCCGTCCAATAGTAATAGGAGGCGTGATAGGGTTGTGTCAGGGTGTTGGTGTTGAGCACTTAAACTGATAAATTGCGGAATCAATTTATCTAGCCGTTCCTTGCTCAGGTCCGGCAGTTGACGGTATCGATTGCTGTCGCGAAATAGCATCAATTTTTCTGCCGTTTCTTTGGCGTCAAGATAACCGCGCTTTGCGAGCTTGATATTCAGATTTTCAACGGTATTAGAATCGGACCAGAGTTGTTCATCTTCTGATGCGTCTTCTGGTGTACCGAAGATTTTCTCAAATTGCTTGCTAACGACATCGCGATGGATGTCGAGTTGCTCAAGCAATGTTGCAAATTCTTCATAGCGCATCGCCTCCGCAATAATTTGCTGGTCATCTGTATTCTTAGGTAACTCCTGTGTTTGTTGGTCATCTAGATACTGCAGCCGATGTTCGAGGTTACGCAAGAACACATATGCAGTATTCAGTTGATTGCAGATTTCGGCACTGAGTTGGTTATCGGCCACCAGTTCTTTCAGGACGAGTTGTGTCGGGCGGATACGCAGTTTTGCATCGCGTCCTCCGCGTATCAATTGAAAGACTTGCGCGATAAACTCGATTTCACGTATGCCACCAGGGCCGAGTTTTATATTGTTGAGCCGGTCTTTACGCCGCACTTCATGACGAATCTGTGTATGGAGCTTACGCATCGAGTCAATTGCGCCGAAATCAAGATACTTACGGAATACGAATGGACGGATGAGCTGTGTCAGCTCTGGTATATGGGCGCAGCTTTGTGGAGAAATGACACGTGCTTTGATCCAGGCATAGCGCTCCCATTCGCGCCCCTGACTGACTAAATATTCTTCGAGTGCAGCAAAACTCATGACTAAAGGGCCGCTGTCACCGTATGGGCGCAATCGCATATCTACCCTGAAAACATAGCCATCCGCTGTTGTTTCATTGATGATGTTGATAAGGCGGCGCCCGAGTTTGGTGAAAAATTCATGGTTGCTGATGGAATGTTCACCATTGGTGTCGCCATTTTCCGCATGGATAAATATCAAATCAATATCTGAGGAGACATTCAACTCTCGCCCGCCCAGTTTCCCCATTCCGATAACCAGCAACTCCTGTTCAAGGGAACCTGTCTCTCCGATAGGGGTGCCATACTGTTGTTTCAAGGTATGCATCAGACAGATTTGAGCATGCCGCACACAAGTTTCTGCCAGAGCAGACATAGCTTGCATCACTTCATCTAGGTCAGCCAGTCCGTTGAGGTCACGAAGAATAATTTTGACCATGACCTGCTTACGTAATCGCCGGACGGCTTGTGACAGGCTACCTTCGTCCTGTAAATCTGCGCCGTACTGTAGCAGTATGCCCTGAATATCTTCTTTATTGCATGGAGTCAGGTGGTTTTCACGCAACCAATTGAGTAAGTCGGTGTCATTGTTAAGAGTGTGCTTTGCGTAGCGACTGCAACGCAAAGTTTTGTCCAAATAGTCGTCGAAAGGTAAGGTGTTCAAGGTGTTCATGCGTGGGGCTTCAAGTTAGAATGCAGAGAACCTTTCGATTATACGTCCCCGGATATAAATTGCATGTTTGCACATCCTGATTGATGCTGAACTTTCTTCCCATACGGTTGTTGTGGCATAGCCTGAACTGGCTTACCAGATTAGTCATTGCTGCATCTGCGGTCATGGCTGTACTCGTTGCAATTTCCATAATTCTGTTGCGTTATTGGTTGTTGCCCGATATTGAACAATACCACGATCAAATTGTCGACTCGTTGACACAAGCAACAGGCGTTCCCGGAGTCACTATAGGGGAAATATCTGGAGAGTGGCGAGGTTTGCATCCCCATCTGAATTTGGCTGATGTGCATATCTTGGACAGAGAGAAGAAGCCCGCGCTGGAGTTTAAGAATATAGATGCCAGTGTTTCGTGGTTTTCGCTCCTTACCGCAGAGTTTCGATTGGCTGCCCTTGAAATTGCTAATCCGGAGTTGTTGATACGGCGGGATCAGCAGGGGAGTTACTTTATTGGGAATCTGGCAATTTCTGATGAGGGCGACGGTACCGCTATGGACGACTGGTTGCTACATCAATCGAGGATCGTGGTGCGTGATGCGCTGATAGTGTGGGTTGATGAACAACGAACTGCGCCACCACTTATCTTGAAGGAGGTCAATTTCCGCCTTGAAAATCTGTTCAGCTATCACCGTTTTGCTTTGCGCGCAATTCCGCCTGAACAATTAGCTACACCATTGGATATTCGTGGCAATCTGGTGGGCGACAGTTTTGATGAACCGAAAGGATGGCACGGTCAGATATTTACGCAGCTTGATTACACCGATGTAACTGCCTGGCTTCCATGGATTGATTTTCCTGAGAGTTTTAAACATGGACGGGGTGCATTACGAGGTTGGCTGGGATTTGATCAGGGCAGGCTATCCGAACTCATTGCAGATTTTGACTTGAGAGATGTCATTGCTAGGTTGTCAGATGAAGTGCCTGAATTGGTGCTATTGAATGCACAAGGTCGAACGGTTTGGAGGAGGGTTCCGGGTGGTATGGAGGTCGCTTCCGATGAGTTGACGATGAGACTTCAGGACGGACTCAAGTTACAACCGACAGATTTCTACTTTCTTCAGCAGCGTACCGATAATCAGCTTGCGAAAGGGCAAATTAATATTAATTTGCTAAGCCTAGAACAAATTGTAGGTCTGACTGAGTATATTCCGCTGGATAGCAGCATACGTGAAAAAGTAATCGGGTTTTCACCTAGCGGTAAGGTGTCCAATTTGAATGCAGAGTGGGTTGGAGAATTGGAAGGTCCTGATACTTTCAAAATTCGAGGGCAACTTGATGACATTACGATACAGCAGGTAGGGGATTTCCCAGGAATCACCGGGTTAACCGCTGACATTGACGGTACTGAAATCCGGGGGAAATTGAATATCAGCTCACGGCACCTCAAGATTGATGCACCGGGAGTGATGCGAGAGGCATTATTCTTCAGCATCGTAACCGGACAAGCCGGGTGGACAGTGGAAAATGGCGAACTGCGAATTAATGTCGACAATCTGACTGTTGCAAATGATGATCTCGCGGGTAATTTATTTGGTAGTTATCAAACTAGAACAGGTACTTTGGGGGAGCTGGATCTGACCGGACGACTGACGCGAGGTGAGATCAGTGGCGCAGCGCGTTATACGCCACTGATCGCACTTGACATGGCAGGGAATGAATGGCTGAACAATGCCTTGCAGGCAGGACAGACAAATGATTTCAGAATTCGCATCAAGGGTAATTTGAGTGATTTCCCGATTAAAGATGAAAACTCGAATGTCTTGTTTAAAATCGGAGCGCATGTGCGGGGAGGGGTACTCGAGTTCGACAAAGATTGGCCGCGCATTGAAAACATTGATGGTGAATTCCTGATTAGCGGTAACCGATTGGAGATTAATCCAGCGGATGCGACGATGGATGGTGCCTACCTGCATGATGTGGAGGTTGCCATTCCGGACGTGACCAGCCCGGACTTGGCTCTGGAGATCAATGGTGACGCTTCGGGTGATAACAAAACTTTTCTACACTTTGTTCAGCATAGCCCTGTTCGAGGATATATCAATGGATTCACAGATGGAGTGAGTGCCACGGGTAACAGCCATTTGGCGCTATATGTGAAGGCTCCGCTAAAGGGGGGGAAGCCACTAAAAGTTGCGGGTAACCTTAACGTGACATCTAGTGATATCGATATGGGGGAAGGGGTGCCGTGGCTGCGCAACACTAAAGGTGTGCTGACTTTTACTGAATCTGGCATGCAGGCACAGGGCGTGACAGCGGACATATTAGGTGAAAAAGCGATTATCAATGTCCAAACTGAAGGAGGCGACACTGTTAATGCCACTGTTAAGGGACGTAATAATATTAGTGTGGTACGTAAGTACCAAAAGCATCCATTGTTAGGATACTTGAAGGGAAAGACGTCTTGGGATGCTGACATCCGCGTTGTGAACAAAAAACCAAAAGTCGTGATTCGCTCTGACCTGCGTGGTATCAAATCAACATTGCCAGCACCATTTGCAAAAGCTTCAAATGAGAAAATGACACTGCTACTGGAAAAAACGTCAATAAATTCTGGGCAGGATATGATTGCTGCGAAAATTGGTGACCTCGTGAAGGCAAATTTGGAGGCGAAGCAAGTGGGTAAGATGATGGCGGTGAAGCGAGGGGTTATCAGCTTTGGGCCTCAGCCTATTCCGGAAAGTTTGGGCGAAAGTGATGGCGTATGGTTTACAGGAAGTTTGCCTGAAGTTTCATTGCAAGGATGGGGAGCATTGTTAGACGGGTCGGGTGGTACGGAAGGTAGCTTGCCTATTGCTGGTGCGAAACTCAAGATCGGCAAGGTCAGTGGATTGGGCATGGATATTGATGATTTGAATATCGAGGCAGCAAAACGTGGGGAGGGATTGGGGATTCAGTTGACGAGTACCAACCTGAATGGTGAGGTGGATTGGCAACCTTATGATGAAGGAAAGTTGTCGGTGCAACTGAAGAACTTTTCTTGGGGGGGTAATGATTCTATCCCGGATAAAGCGGAGCAGTCTGAATCAATGTCCGATGAGCCGGAACAATTTGCTTCTATGTCTCCCGGAAATCTGCCTGCCATTCAGGTATCAATTGAGGATATGGTTGTGAGAGGCGAATCCATCGGTCGCTTCGATTTGGTTGGGCACCCAGACGGGCAAGATTGGAGGCTGCGCCGCTTGAATATCACAAATCCAGACGGAAGCCTTTCCGGTGATGGTATCTGGAAATCAGCCGAAGGTAAGATGCAAACCGATCTCAATCTGCAATTATCACTTGTCGATGCGGGAAAGACATTAGCGCGTTCAGGCTACCCTGATACTGTCAAGGGTGGAAGCGGGAAACTTTCAGCGAATCTATCCTGGCCGGGGGCGCCAAGTCAATTCAGAAATGAAAACTTAACTGGTACATTGACCTTGGATACTGGAAAAGGTCGCTTCCTTCAAATGGAACCGGGTGCGGGTAAATTGCTGAGCATTCTCAGTCTGCAAGCTTTGCCCAAGCGCATATCACTGGACTTTACGGATGTGTTTAGTACCGGTTTTGAGTTTGATAGCATCAAGGGCACGGCCAACATCAACCAGGGTGTTATCGATACCCGCGATTTCAGCATTAAGGGTTCATCTGCCAAAGTGACATTGAATGGAAGCGTCAATTTCATTAATGAAACACAAAATATACGTGCAAAAGTCTTACCAACTCTCGGAGATAGTGTATCTTTGATAGGCGCATTTGTAGTCAACCCTGCAGTAGGCTTGGGAACATTGATCGTTAACAAAGTACTGGGTGATCCGCTCGATAATTTAGTTTCATTTGAATACAATATAGACGGTACGTGGAACGACCCCAATGTCACCAAAGTCAGCGGTACCAAACCGAATAACCTTTTGAACGAGCAGGATTGAAATAATATGTCTATAGGCGACGCAACACAAAAACGTATCGCAGCCCAAGCCAACGCATTTAAGGTCGCGGCGATACAAATGGCTTCCGGCCCCAACGTTTCCGGTAATCTCGGCGAGGCACGCAGGCTGATCGCCAAGGCCGTCGAGCAGGGTGCCAAGCTGGTGGTGTTGCCTGAGTTTTTTGCCATTATGGGCATGTCAGATCAAGACAAAGTTGTCGTACGTGAAAAATCCGGACAAGGGCAAATACAGGATTTTCTCAGTGAAACCGCCCGTGAATTTAGAATCTGGGTGGTCGGTGGCTCCATCCCGCTGGAAGCTAGTACACCAGACAAAGTGTTGAATAGTTGCCTCGTGTATGACGAATATGGTGAACAAGTCGCCCGTTACGACAAAATCCACTTATTCAACCTTGAACTAGGTAACGAAACCTACCAAGAAGCCAACACCATCGAATCCGGCAATCAAGTCGTCGTGGTAGACAGCCCGTTCGGACGCATCGGCTTGGCGGTCTGTTACGATCTGCGCTTTCCAGAACTGTTCCGTGCGATGAAAGACGTAGACATCATCGTGCTGCCCTCAGCCTTTACCGACACCACCGGCAAGATGCACTGGGAAGTTTTGGTACGCGCCCGCGCTATCGAAAACCTCGCCTACATTGTTGCCTCCGCTCAGGGCGGATACCACGTTAATGGACGTGAAACACATGGCAATAGCATGATCGTCGATCCTTGGGGGCGAGTGCTGGACAGACTGCACAGAGGCTCCGGTGTAGTCGTCGCCGATGTCAATCCGTCCTATCAAGAAAGCCTGCGCACCAGCTTGCCAGCATTATCCCATCGCGTCATATTCAGCAAATCATCTTAAAGGACGCGGACATAGTGCAAACAAAACAATCCAGCAGCAATCAAGTCGACTCACTGTTCAACATAGCCCAACAATCTTTGTTGCATCCTTACGCCATTGAACAAAAGCAAATCGAAAAAATCTTCTCCAGCATGATGGCGCATAAGTTGGATTATGCCGACCTGTATTTTCAATACAGCCGCGCCGAAAGCTGGTCCCTGGAAGAAGGCATCGTCAAATCCGGCAGCTTCAATATCGACCAAGGCGTCGGCGTACGTGCCGTAAGTGGAGAGAAGACCGCATTCGCCTATTCCGACGACATCAGCATGAACGCGCTGGAAAGTGCAGCGAGTGCCACGCGGGAGATTGCGCGTCAGGGCGGAAGCCAGTCCGTGCCGATACTGCGTCAAGGCTCCCGGCGAGACATCTACCTGCCGCACGACCCCATTGCCAGCCTTAAAGACGCAGACAAAGTCGCCATGCTTGAGCGTGTTGAAAGCTACGCCCGTGCGCTTGATCCACGCGTAGTGCAAGTCATGGCAGGGTTAGCCGGTGAAAATGAAGTGGTGATGGTGGCACGCAATGACGGCCTGATGAACGCAGACATCCGCCCACTAGTGCGCCTGTCCGTCACCGTGATTATGGAAAGCAACGGTCGCCGTGAAGTCGGCTCGGCAGGCGGGGGGGGGCGCTTCGGCTATGACTATTTTGACGATGCCATGCTGCATCAATATGCCACACAAGCCGTGCATCAAGCTGTGACTAATCTGGACGCCGCTCCTGCCCCCGCTGGCAACATGACCGTCGTGCTAGGCAGTGGCTGGCCGGGAATCTTATTACACGAAGCAATCGGCCACGGGTTGGAAGGAGACTTTAACCGCAAAGGTAGCTCAGCATTTTCCGGTAGAGTCGGCGAGCGCGTCGCAGCTGAAGGCGTGACCGTCGTTGATGACGGCACGATCGACAATCGTCGCGGCTCATTGCAGATGGACGACGAAGGTAACCCTACCCAATGCACCACCCTGATTGAAAACGGCATCCTCAAAGGATATTTACAAGACAGCCTCAACGCAAGATTGATGGGTGTGCCAATCACCGGCAACGCCCGACGCGAATCTTTCTCACACCTGCCCATGCCGCGCATGACCAACACCTACATGCTGAATGGCAACAAAGACCCGAAGGAAATCATCGCCTCCGTTAAAAACGGACTCTATGCAGTCAACTTCGGTGGCGGTCAGGTAGATATTACCAGCGGAAAATTCGTGTTCTCAACTTCAGAAGCCTACATGATAGAAGAAGGCAAAATCACCCATCCGGTCAAAGGCGCAACGCTGATAGGTAACGGGCCAGACGTGCTGACACGCATTTCAATGATAGGGAATGATATGTCGCTTGATCCAGGTGTTGGCACCTGTGGTAAAGAAGGTCAAAGCGTACCGGTGGGAGTAGGGCAGCCTACCGTAAAAATAGACGGCCTAACGGTGGGCGGTACAGCATAGCGTCTTCATATACATAGCATGTTCAACCGCATAGCGGCGAACTGACAGATCGTGTCATTAGATGCAACGCATAAATGCAGCATCTAATGTCGATATGAATACGTCTTTCTCCGGAAAATCTCAGAGATCGCATCTGCAACATCCTCATGCGAACTATGCTGAGGTGAGGCGAATGAATCGACATCACTATCATCTGGCGAAACATGCTCCAGTTGCTCCGACACCATCATATCCACAGCAGGGTTCCAGCCTGACTGTGAAATCTCTTCATCATATTCAGTTTCCAGATCATTCTGATCAATTTCAAAACTGCCCATGTCCATTGTGATAATCATGACGCACCTCCAAATGGTTGTACTGATAATCCAGCAGCTCAATAAACTTGCTGTGCAATGTAATCAGCATATAGCATGCCATTGCAGGAAAAAATGCCATAAGTTATGGTGATTCAATGGGTTGATGGTGTTGGCGAACCTTTGAAGGTGACAAAAAATTGCTGAAAATTCATAGAATCTGACGAAAATTGGTCTCATAAAAGAGAGTGCTCTTGGTCAGAGTTTAGTTTATCAGGCTAAGAACAGGGAAACTTGGAAGCAAACTTACTGATCCACTCATTTGCCGCTTCTTCTGAAGATAGGAGGCGTCCTTCGCTGCGATGAACTGCTTTTTTGTAATTCTCGATATGGCAAACCTGTTCAACCATACGCGCCATAAAGGCATCATCTTGATCCAGAAACTCAACTCCCAGTTCGAACTGTCCTTCACGCGGCTTACACCAGATAACACGTGCCTCAGCCTCAAAAGGAGGGCGTACGAACGGGATTTTTATTCCCACCAGTTCTCCCGGTGGAAATGCCTGATTACAACGGAATGCCAACCCCTTGATGCTTAGATTCAAGGTGTGATGAGTTTTGTCGGGGGCAGGGCTAGGCTGGCTGTGTGTTTCAACCTCAATTGGAATATTCGCAGGATGCCGAAAAAATCGCGTCATCAGATGGGCATTTAATCAGTAGCAGAGTGCATCATAAGGTAATATCCACGCCAAGCAAGTAAGGATAATCCTGATTTTAAAAAGTTATTAGCAGTCAGCATAGAATAGTTCTCATGCAGCCATGATGCGCGTTGACAGTATCAATAGCATTCCCCTATGATTCACTATTAAATCGCTAACGACTTTCTTCAGAAAATCAGGCTTCTGTAAGTAGTTTACGCGCAATGCAATATAGAGGTCTTTCGATGTTTCAACTGCTGCGCTACTTTTCTATTGCGAGTTTTATCTCGATGGTAGTGGCGGCAATCTTTCTCGGTGTTGTTCACCGGATTTTCGAAGCAGACCACCTCACCAAATTCGGCGAAAGCCACAACATTGCGCTGACGAGAACATTTGCCAATGTCTTCTGGCCGAATTATCGTGATTTCGCACAGAAGGCAGGAGCCTTGGATACTGCTGAGCTGAAGCGGCATCCAGACTATGTCAGCCTTGATCGAGTCGTGCATGGTGCGATGCGAGACACCACTACGGTGAAGGTCAAGATTATTGATCTAAACGGGCGCATCATCTATTCATCAGAAAGTATAGAGGTCGGGGCGGACTACAGTGCTGACCCGGGGTTTATAACGGCCCGACAAGGGTTGGTATTCACCGAGGCTGGTCATGTAGATAACTTAAATGCGATTGATGGCAAGCTCGCTAATCGCGATGTGCTGTCAAGTTACGTCGCATTGAGGGCGGGTGATGACGAACCCATAGAGGGCATCCTCGAGATTTATACGGATATCACAGATGCGCTTGCCGATGATCTGCATCAGCAGCATTTGGTGACCGTCAGTGTGGTGGGCGTGCTGATAGCACTGTACGGCATTCTGTTCTTTATCGTCAGGCATGCTGATCGGGTGATTATCCGGCAACGTATTGAGCAGCATAATACGGAATCGCGTCTGTTGAAGGCAAAGACGCATGATGCATTGACAGATCTGCCCAACCGTATGCTGCTGCTGGATCGCCTCAAGCAATTGCTTGTGGCGACGGAGCGACATGACAGAATGTTGGCGGTGGCCTATATCGATCTGGATAACTTCAAAAATGTAAACAGTTCGATGGGGCACGAGGCAGGCGATGAAGTACTGAAGATCCTTTCGAAGCGATTGGTCGTTTGTTTACGCGAAGGCGACACCATTGCGCGTATAGCCGGTGATGACTTCGTAGTGAGTCTGCCTGATATCCGTTCAAGCGTGAATCTGTTCCAAGTAGCAAAGAAAATGCTGAATGCGATCACGTTGCCAATTGAGCTGGATGGGCATGAGCTGCACCTGACCGCCAGTATTGGTATCGCGCTTTCTCCTGAGCATGGCAAAGATGCCGAAACATTGGTACGTAACGCGAATATCGCGATGTATAACGCTAAAAATCTCGGCGGTAACAGACACCAGGTGTTTGTTGAAAAGATGAATGAGGAGGTTCAGCAGCAGGTGCAGTTGGAAGAGGAAATGTGGCGCGCACTGGGCAGCAACGACTTTGTATTGTATTACCAACCCGTTATCAATCTTACCACCGGACTCATCGTCGGGGCAGAAGCATTGCTGCGCTGGCCCAATAGTCACGGTGAGTGGATTGCACCGTCAGAGCTTATTCCCCTGTCTGAAAAGTGCGGCTTGATCTCACCGCTCAGCGAATGGGTGCTGACCGAAGCCTGTGCCCAGCTTCAGTCGTGGCACGAAAAAGGACATTTGTTGAATGATTTCACGATGGCGGTGAATCTGTCGGCACGCCATTTTGCCACTCCCGGTCTGGCAGCGATCATTTCAGACACGGTCGAGCAAACTGAGATCGATCCAAGATCGCTGCATCTGGATATTTCAGAAGCACTATTAACCGGAACCAACGAAGCCATAATATCCAATTTCGAGGGGATCAAGCGTACGGGCATCAAATTCTCATTGGATGATTTCGGCACTGGCTTTTCCAGTTTGGGTTATCTGAGAAACTACCCGATCGACCTGCTCAAGGTTGATCGCGAGTACATCAAAGGTTTGCCTGAGGACGCGGATCATGCCGCGATTGTTAACACCATCATCGCAATGGCGAACAGCCTCAATTTAACAGTGGTCGCAAAGGGCGTTGAGTCTGACGCGCAAATTGCTTTCTTGAAGGAAAGTGGCTGCCACCATGCACAGGGATTCTTGTTTAGTAAACCGTTGCCGGCGGATGAGTTTTTAGCACTGGTACTTGAGCATCGTGACATGCGTCTTACTCAGTCCGTGATCCGATTCAATGAGGGTGAAGCGTCGGATTCCACCGCAAGCTTCATACCGGAATCCAAAAAAGAAACTAAAGCCAAGCCCAAGACCTCGAGCAAGGTAAAGCCGAAAGCTAAATCTAAAGCCAAACCCAAAGCTGATAGGGCACCAGAGGACGACCTACTTAGTTAAGGTGTAAAAGCGGTGTGCCACGTTTCGTGCGTATGCATTAAAATGATGCATTCGGCTGTCTTTACCTGCCTCTAATCAACATTATCTATATTGCTCATGAATCTCATCATTCAAGCTGTTCAAGCCATTGCTCCAAATCATCTTGACCATATCGCCAAGCTGTCGCAAAGCACGCATACCGAGCAGGTTTCCGACACGGTATATCGTTTGGCCAATGCGAACCCTCATGCTCAGATCGCGCCTTATTGTCTGGAGCACCAATTAGACTTCGGCTTTGTACCTGCGGGTCGGTCATTAAGTGATTTTGGCATGCTGGTGATGGATATGGATTCGACGCTGATCTCCATCGAATGCATAGACGAGATTGCCGATATGCAGGGTTTAAAGCTGCAAGTGGCTGCCATCACCGAGTCTGCGATGCGTGGCGAGATCGATTTCGCCGAGAGTCTGCGCCGCAGAGTGGCATTGCTGGCAGGGCTGGAAGAGCAGGCCTTGCTGCGTGTTTATGATGAGCGCCTGAAGCTTAATCCGGGTGCTGAGTTTATGTTGAGCAAGCTACAGGCGCTGGGCATCAAAACACTGCTGGTTTCCGGCGGTTTTATGTTCTTTACCGAGCGCCTTAAGGCGAGGTTAGGCTTGGACTACACCTACGCGAATAACCTGGAAATTATAGACGGCAAGCTGACCGGCAAGGTGCTGGGTGATGTTTTTGACGCCCAGAGCAAAGCGGACTGCCTGACCAGCATAAGTCAGGAGATGAACCTGTCGACAGATCAGGTGATCTCGATGGGCGACGGCGCGAATGACCTGAAGATGATGGCGGTGGCAGGGGTGAGCATTGCGTATCACGCTAAGCCGGTGGTCAGAGAGCAGGCTAGCTACGCGCTTAATTTTGTCGGATTGGATGGTTTGGTCAATCTATTGGCAGGGTAAGCTTCTGGCAGGGCAAGCATCCTGCTGGCTATTAATCCTACATCTGGAAGGGTCAACCTACTTCAGGCTGGCTCAACTTTCATCTAGCAGTCCCAACATCCATTCCTAAGCATCAACCCCGGCAAGTCTGATTTTTTATTCAACCAGATAAATCAGTATGCCGATTCAGCTCGAAAATGAAATGAGCAACTCAGCAAATTATATGCCCCTGTTTGCCAGCCTTAGCCTAACCATATGGTGAATATAGTTAAAAAATATCGGTCAATATTTCACTTGCAATACTCAAAGCTAGTCCTACAATTAGTGTGTATCCAAAGATTAAATAAATACATTAAAACATAATAAATACATAAAGATAGAGTTTTAATTTAATGTTAATTCTATAAAAAATTCAGGGACAACCCACCGTGTTAGAAACCGAAAAGAACGCTACCCCCAGCTCAGTTGCTACTCAGAAAATCCTTTCCAAACTCACTGGACAATCAGATGACAATGCAAACAAAGGCGTTGCCATGACGCAAGAGATCAGCACCGAAGTGCTACTGGAAAAATATGCCGAGCCGGACGAAACATCGCTTCAGGATGTGCGCCGCAGAGTGGCTCGCGGTTTGGCTCAGGCGGAGCAAGAAGATCAGCGTGCGCATTGGGAGCAGGTGTTTTTTGACGCGCAGGAAAACGGCTTCGTACCTGCCGGGCGCATCAATTCTGCGGCGGGATTGAAGATACAAGCTACGCTGATCAACTGCTTTGTACAGCCAGTAGGTGATGCCATCTCAGGTATCGCAGACGATGGCAGGCCGGGCATCTACGACGCATTGCAACAAGCTGCTGAGACCATGCGGCGCGGCGGCGGTGTCGGCTATGACTTCTCGACCATTCGTCCCGAAGGTGCACATGTCAAAGGGACGAATTCGCGTGCCAGTGGGCCGCTCTCCTACATGCGCGTATTCGACCGCTCATGCGAAACAGTAGAATCTGCCGGTGCGCGACGCGGCGCTCAGATGGGCGTGCTGCGCTGCGATCATCCCGACATTGAAAAATTCATCTGCGCTAAAGATCAGGGCGACCTGCGTAACTTCAACATCTCAGTCGGTGTCACCGATGCGCTGATGCAAGCGGTTGAAAACGATCAGGAATTCGAACTGGTACATGTGGCTGTGCCTTCCGCCGCGATTATGGAGCAGGGCGCTACGCAGCGCGAAGACGGCAAATGGGTATATCGCAAGGTGCAGGCTGCTGATCTATGGAAACAGATCATCGAAAGCACTTACGACCATGCAGAGCCGGGTGTGCTGTTCGTTGACCTGATGAATCGCGATAACAACCTGTCATATTGTGAAGTGATCGAGGCGACCAATCCCTGTGCGGAGCAGCCACTGCCGCCTTATGGTTGCTGCTGTCTGGGGTCGATCAACCTGACCTGCATGGTGAAAAATCCATTCTCACAACACGCCGGATTTGACTACGAACCATTCAAACAAGTGGTGCGCACTGCGGTGCGTATGCTGGACAACGTGCTGGATGTCACAGTATGGCCGCTACCCGAACAAAATCAGGAAGCCCAGAACAAACGCCGCGTAGGACTCGGCTACACCGGGTTGGGAGATGCGTTGACCATGCTGGGTCTGCGTTACGACACGGATGAGGCACGCGGTTTTGCCGCTGATATCACACGCATCATGCGTGACGAAGCCTATCTCGCTTCAATTGATCTGGCGCAAGAGCGAGGCGCGTTTCCGCTGCTGGATACGGAGCAATATCTGGCTGCACCCCGTTTTGCTTCACGTTTGCCGGACGAGATCAAGGACAAGATTCGTCAGCACGGCTTGCGCAACAGTCACCTGTTATCCATTGCGCCCACCGGCACGATCTCACTGGCCTTTGCCGACAATGCATCCAACGGCATCGAGCCGCCGTTCTCGTGGTTTTACACCCGCAAAAAGCGCATGATGGACGGCACCACTAAAGACTATCAGGTCGAAGACCATGCCTGGCGGTTATTCAAACAGCAAGGCGGAGATGTAGACAAGCTGCCGCCTGCTTTCGTTACCGCGTTAGAGATATCAGCCATTGACCATATGAAAATGGTTGCGGCGGTCGCACCTTATATCGACACCTCGATCAGCAAGACGGTCAACGTACCCGCTGACTATCCCTACGAAGATTTCAAAGACCTGTACACCGAAGCATGGAAAGCAGGGCTGAAAGGCTTGGCAACCTATCGCCCCAATAGCGTACTGGGCTCGGTATTGTCCGTCACAGCAGAAAAGAAAGAAGAACAGCCGCAAGATTTCGTATTCGATCAGGACAGACGCCTCGTGC
>Ga0209992_10002673_pt1 | contig 15961 bp, 13 predicted proteins | sample 2SBtaG_2_FD_182564 | JGI IMG/M metagenome (GOLD analysis project Ga0209992, IMG submission 182564) | Deep subsurface microbial communities from Kolumbo volcano to uncover new lineages of life (NeLLi) - 2SBTROV12_ACTIVE470 metaG (SPAdes)... | ecosystem: Environmental > Aquatic > Marine >... | reverse complement strand
GAGCAGCGCGCGCGTCCGACGGTCCACGCCTTCCACGTCGCCCAGGGCGACGTCCAGCCACATGCGCCGTCGTTCGAGGCCGGGGAGGTCGTCCGCGAGGCCCTCGACAGCCGCCGCGATCATGGCCTCGTCGCCGCTCTGGATGCTCGGGAACGCCATCTCCACGCGCCGGTGGTCCGCCTCCGCGTCCGTCCACGGGGCGGGGGCGTCGCTCCCCTCCATGCGCACGCGGCCGTTCAGCTCGGCGAGGTCCGCCCAGCGCCCGGCCTCGGCCTGCCGCTCCATCAGGTAGAGGATCACCGCGCCGCTCTGCTCGGCGAGGTCGGCGCCCACCACCGTCGTGATCGCGTCGGCGCACTCGGCGGGCTCGACGCAGCGCAGGAACGCCGCCAGTCGCTCGACCTCCTCGACCTCGGTCGGCGCCTCGGGCCACAGGCCGCGCACCACCGCGAGCTCCATGGTCTCGGCGCTGCGCCCTCGAGAGAACTGCACGATCGCCTCGGCGTACTGCAGTGCCCGCTTCTTGTTGCCCTCGAGCCGCGCGGTGAGCTCGGCGCCCATCTGCAGGGCCTCCACTCCCAGGCTCGAGACCCACCACTTGCCGCGCTCCCGCTGCACCAGGAAGCCCATCTTCTTGGTGCCCTTCGCGCCCACGTAGACGATGGACAGGCCCTTGCCGACCTCCACCTCTTCGGCCTCGAGCCCGCCCATGGCGATGTCGATGCTGGCCCGCGGGGGGAAGGCCAGCTTCGAGAGCTCCGCCGAGCCGATGAGGGCGGCGCGGGCGCCCGCGGTGTAGGCCGCCGGATCCATGACGCTGAGGGCCGCGGGCGCGAAGACGTCCGCCGGGGCCACGGGGCCGTCGGGGCCGCGCATGATGACCTCGAAGGCGGTGAGGGCCCCGCCCACCGCGGTGCTCCGATCACGCTCGGGGCCCTCGATCACGCGCTCGAGCAGGTCGATGGCGGCCTGGGTGGGCGGCGGCGGGGCCCCCGCGCCGAGGGCGAGGAGGACGTCGCGGGCCGCCTTGTACTGGCGATTGCCCACCAGGTCCGTGTAGGCCCCGGCGAGCATCTGCTTGGCGGCGGCGAGGCCGGTCGAGCGCCTCCGGGCCTCCCCCATGGCCGCGTCGGAGCCGCCGGAGATCGCGCGAAGGGACACCATCAGCAGGTTCGCGGCCTTGTCGTCCTCGTCCTTGATCAGGGCCTCGAGGTCGTCGAAGCGATGCAGTCGGAAGAGGTCCACCCAGTGCATGGTCCGCGCGTCGGGCACGTCCTCGTGGCGGATGCCCTCGAGCAGCTTCGCGGCCTCGGCCAGGTCCGAGTGGACGGACCACCGGACCCCGTCCGCGTCGTGCTCCAGAGCGCTGGCGAGGGCCTGCTTGGACTCGGGGGTGTCCGGCGCGATGGCGAGGGCGCGGCGATACGCCTCGATGGTCTCGTCGCGCTTCCAGCCGCCCTTGAACTCCCGACCCAGGGCGTCCAGCGTGAGCGTGTAGGCGTACACGAGCCACGCCCGCTCCATGTCCGGGGCGGCCTCCGTGGCCTTCTTGGCGAGTGCCTGACCCGCCTCGCCCAGGCCCGCCTCGGCGAGCAGCCAGCCCGCCCGGAGGAGCGGCATCGGGTCCGACGGGTCGGCGGCGGCTTCGGTCCGCAGCACGGCCAAGGCCTCCTCGGTCTTTCCGTCGAGTCGCAGCTTCTCGCTGCGGTGCATGGCGCGGATCCAGAGGTAGTCGGAGTCGTTCAGATCCGCCAGCGCCCCGGTCAGCTCGGTGAACTCCGCCGCCGTCATGCGGTCGCGGCCCTGGGCGTCGAAGACCAGCTGCATGGTCGCGGTGGCCACGGGCCGGTCTCCGCGCGGGTCCGACTCGGCGAAGTCGATGGACCACGACGCGGGCCCGACGCTACCCGTCGACGCCTCGGGGAGCTCCGTGATCAGGTAGCCGGGCGGGAAGACGAAGCGACGCACGATGTCGGTCGTGTGTTGCCGCAGGAGGGTCACTTCGCCCTCGCGGGGCTCGTCCTCGGGGATGCGCTCCTGGTAGATGGAGGTGACCTCGATCAGGAGGTCGGCGGCGTTGACGATGCCCACGGCCTCCTCGGCGCCGTCGGCCGCGAAGTGCGAGGCGGTGACCGTGGCCTCGATGGCGAAGGGGGTGGTGGGGTCGTCGGGGTCGGTGAAGTCGAAGCTCGTCACACCCGTGGCGCCGAACTTGTCCTCCGCCCAGCCCTGGGCCCACTCGAGGACGTCCTCGGAGCCGCTCACGTTGCCCGTGTAGCCGGAGCGCAGCTCGCTCTCCAGGTGGCCGTGGGCGCCGAAGCGATGGAGGACGGTGGCCCGGTCCTCCACGGGGATGTCGTATGTCGTGTCCTCCCACCAGCGCGCGTCCGCCGCGTCGGCGACGGGGATGAGGCTGAGCCTGCGGGTCTTCGGGCCGGCGACGAGCGCGAGGCGCCCCTGATCGGCGTCGGGGAGGACGCCGGGGCGGGAGTGACGGACCGTCGGGTCGGCCCAGATCGACTCGCCGCCCCCGACGTGCACGATGGCGTGGTCGAACAGGCCGAGGCCGGGGATGTCGGGCACGTCGTAGTACTCGCCGACGTTGAGGAGCGCGACGTGGGCGTCGAGGCCCCGCTCCCGAAGGATCCCGACCATGAGGGTCGCCTGGTCCTTGCAGTCGCCGAAGCCGCGCTCGAGGGTGGTGGACGGGGCCACGGGGATGAGGGCCTGGCGGCCGAACTCGAGGCCGGTGTAGCGCACGTTGGTGACTACCCAGTCGAAGGCACGCTCGACGATCTCCTCGCGCTTCTTCGCGTCCCCGACGGCCTCGTCGGCGAGGCTCGCCAGGTCTTCGGAGGCGAGCACGGCGTCCACCGCGGCGCCGTAGTCGGCGGCGACGGCTTGCCAACTCTTGGCGGTGCTGATCTCCACCACGGGGCCGGGGATCGGGTCGCGGGGCACGTTCCGCTCGTACTCGCGCAGGGGATCCTGAGGCGGCAGGACCCACGTCATGGTGCGACGGCCGTCCTTCACCTGCACGATCTTGCGGTGGTTGTCGGGCAGATCCCGCGGCTTCGTGGTGAGCTTCAGGGAGGTGGGCGCGGAGACCGCGAGCACCTGCGTCTCGGCCGTGTCGGACGCCCACAGACCCGCCTGGAGGACGCGCCCGGCCTCGGAGAGCGGACGGGTCTCGGCCACGGTGAAGGAGGACTCGACGATCGCGCCGGGCGCGAGGTTGGCGATGGGACCTTGGAGGGTCTTCGTGTCGTCGTAGATCGCGTCCCCGGTGCGCCCGACGGTGCCCTCGACGAGGAGGCTGGGGTCGAGCTCGTGCGCGGTCCCGTCGGCGAGGATGACGCGGACGCGGATCTGCGGACGCGACTGGCGCCACGGGCTCCACTGGGTGCCGAGGCCCCGATCGTTGTCGACGGTCTCGCGGTCGAGGTAGCGGGAGACGACGCGGGAGGTCCAGGTCATCCGCCCCTCCTCGTCGAAGCTGTACGCCATCGAGGAGTAGAGGAGCACCTCGCCCGTGGACTGCCCCGCCGTCGCCTCGTCCGCCGCCCTCAGCACCTCGGCGGGGTCCGCGAACGGCTCCATCCACGGCGGGTCCGCGGCCACGGCGACGGAGGGGAGGAGGAGCGCGATCAGACCCAGCAGGCGACCCATGCCCGTCAGCTTAGAGCGACGAGAGTGTACTAGGCTCTCTCCGCCGAAGATCGGCAGGAGGAGGTACGAGATGCCCGAGTTGACGCTCAACTACATCGCGATCGTGGTGGCGGCCCTGGCGGTCGTGCCGGTGGGGTTCGTCTGGTTCGGTCCCGGCTTCGGCAAAGCCTGGGCGACCGAGATGGGGATGGACATCGACGAGAAGCCCGAGGGGATGGGCAAGAGCATGGCCCTGTTCGTGCTCGGCAACCTGCTGATCTCGTTCGTGCTCGCGCACAGCATCGAGGTGTGGCAACCCGAGGTGTGGGGCGCGGGGACCAACGACGCGATGTGGATCTACGGGCTGAACGCGGCGGCGTGGACCTGGATCGGCTTCTTCGTGCCCCTGCAGATCGGCCGCGTGGCGTGGGAGCAGCGCAGCTGGAAGCTCGTCGGGATCAACGCGAGCTTCGACCTCGTCCGGCTCCTGATCATCGGGATGATCCTGGCGTACTGGCAGTGACGCGCGGTCTGTTCGCGGGCGGCGCTGGTGGCGGCCTGCGGGGGCGCTCCCCGTGTACAGCTTCATTCCTCCGGGGATGTGAGATGCGCGGAGTGCTGACGTTGATGGTCGTGGCGCTCGTGGGGTGTGCTCCGGTTCGCAGCGGGGGAGGCGAGGGCGGGGACGACGACGACGACGCGGGAACCCTCGAGTTCGCGATCGTGGACCCGTACGCCGAGTGCGGGAACGGACGCGAGCCCGGGCTCGAGGTGGGCCCGACGAACGAGGCGCAGATCGCCGTCCTGCACCTCGCGGTGTCGGAGGGGTGCTGCCCGGAGGTCCTGCTGGACGCCGGCGTGGATGAGGAGGAGCGCACGATCACGATGCGATACGACCTCTCGCGCGACGACTGCGAGTGCATCTGCATCCTCGACGTGGGCTACGGGCTCGACGGGCTGAGCGCGGGCAACTGGACGTTGCTGGTCCCCGGAGGGCTGTCGGCGACGTTCGTGGTGCGCGGGTAGCTCGCAGCTGGGCTGAACGGCCCGTTCACCACGAGATGCGAGCCACAGGCGGCTCGCAGCGCGCCCGAATACGTCGTTCACCACGAGATGCGAGCCACAGGCGGCTCGCAGCGCGCCCGAACGCGCCGTTCACCACGAGATGCGAACACTCTCCGCGAAGAAAGTCGGTCCCGACCCTGGGAGATTCCGTCAGGGAGTGCATGGAAGAACCGATCGCACATCACGTCGTCCTCCGTCTCCGCGACGAGCGGGTCCTGTGCCGAACCGACGCCGACCGGCGTCGGGTGGCACGGTCCTTCTTGGAGCGGGACCCAACCTTCAACCTGCTGGCGTTCCGAACCGTCGACACCCACCTCCACGCGCTGCTCGCCGTCGCGGCGAGCCTCGCCCTCGAGTTTGCTCGCCGCGTCGAGATCTCGATCGAGCTCGCGCTGCGTCCGGGGTCCCCCTTCGCCCCGGCGTACGCCAAGCCGATCGAAACGCAGCGGTACCTGAGCAACGCGTTCGATTACATCCTGGACCAGGAGCAACACCACGGCCTGACCTCCGACCCCCTTCACGAAGGCAGCAACCTCCCGGATCTCCTGGGGCTTCGACTCACCGGAGGGTTCACGACCGGCCTGGTCCGTGGGTTCCTTCCGCGTGTGCGGCGGGCCGACCTCATCGCTCGCTTGCCGGGGGGCGAGGCCCTCGACTCCGACGAGCCCATGGGCTACGTCCACCTGCCGCATCTCCCCGCCGCTGCGGCTGCAGCGGCCTGCCTGCCCCACGTCCGGGGACGGCGTCCGGAGGCCGTGGCCGCCCGAGCCGCCGCAGTCGCCATCGCGGAGGAGTTCACCGGACCCGCGACGGCAGCACGGGCCCTCGGCATCTCCCGCGCCGCGGTCAAACGACTTCGACTACTCCAGCCGCCCCCCGCCCTCGTCGAGGCCGTGCGGCGGCAAGCGAGGCTGCGCGCCGCACAGACACGTCGCTGAGCTCGCAGCTCGCCCGAATACGTCGTTCACCCCGAGATGCGAGCCACAACCCCCAGGACCGGACGTCGCAGGATCTTCACAACTTCTTCGAACGCTCGTTATGTTTCGTCACACCTCTGTGACCTGCGCGCGTAGAACATGGTCGCCATGAAGCTCCGACGCCTCACCACGATCTTTGCTCCGCTCCTCGTCGCGGGCTGCGCGCCCCTGCCCGAGGCGCCCGAGACGCTCGACGAGCTCGTCGTCTACTTCTACGAGAACCACGACGCCGAGGACCCCCTCGTCCTCGCCGCCGGCGTCACCGCCTTCTCCGCCTGGGTCGAGGAGCACGGCGACGCCCTCGAAGAGAAGTACGAGATCTCCCAGCTCTCCGAGGAGACCGTCGACAACCTCGACGACCAGGACCGCGACACCCGCGGCCTCATCGGCCTCGCCGTCATCACCGAGAGCGTCCACTCGGTGGACGACGCCGCCTTCGCCAACACCGCCGTCTCCATCGAAGACGTCTACGGGGACACCTACAGCGAGGTCGAGCGCACCGTCGTCGGCGACACCGACTGCTTCCTCGCCGTGGAGTGCGCCACGCTCGAAGCGGAGGAGCGCTACCTCGCCACCTTCGCCCCCGGCGTCACCTCCCGCAGCCACCTCTGGAACCAGTACGTGTGGGCCGAGTCCGAGAGCCTGCGCGCCTACCAGCAGCGCAACTGGATCCTCGAGAAGCCCGAGGTCTCCCAGCAGTCCCTCGACGTCGACTTCTCCTTCTACTTGAACGTCTTCCTGCCCAAGGACGGCGGCGGCCACTGGCGCCTGCAGAGCACCTGGATGGTCGCCACCCAGTCCGGCGTGGACCCGGACGTCGCCCTGAACGTCACCGGCAACTCCATGCGCAGCTCGTCGGGCGACCTCGACGACTGGATCACCAACAACCTGTAGGCCCCCGGATGATCCCCGCCCTCATCGCGGCGGCGCTCGTCGTCGCCTACGCCGTCGTCGTCTCTCGGCTCCACCGCGCCCACCCCGAGGTGCGCTGGGACTGGTCCGCGATCGACGCCGACGTCTCCTTCCCGAAGGACTTCGTGTGGGGGACCGCGACGGCCGCCCACCAGGTCGAGGGCGGCAACACCAACAACCAGTGGCATCGCTGGGAGCACGCCACCGACGCGAAGGGCAAGCCCCGCATCCTCCACGGCCACCGCTCCGAGAACGCCGTCGAGCACTGGGAGCGCTTCGCCGACGACATCCGCCGCATGAAGGAGGAGCTCGGCGCGACGAGCTACCGCTTCAGCCTCGAGTGGTCCCGCTGCGAGCCCGAAGAGGGCACCTGGGACGAGGCCGCCTTCGCCCACTACCACGACGTGATCGACGCCTGCATCGCCCACGGCGTGGAGCCGATGGTCACCCTCCACCACTTCAGCGACCCGATCTGGTTCGCCGACAAGGGCGGCTTCGAGCAGCTCGAGAACGTCGACCTGCTGGTGCGGTTCGCCGAGAAGGCCTTCGCCGAGTACGGCGACAAGGTCGCGCGCTGGAACACCCACAACGAGCCCGGCCCGTACTCGCTCATGGGGTACGCCCTGGGCGTCTTCCCCCCCGGCGTGAAGTCGGCGAAGCGATACGCCCGCGTCCTGTGCAACCTCATGCACAGCCACGCCCGCATCTACGCCGCCATCAAGGCCATGCCCGGCGGCGAGCGCACCGAGATCGCGCTCGTGAAGAACATCTTCCAGATCGAGCCCTTCGACCGGTGGCACCTGGGCCAGTGGATCCTCAGCCGCGTCGCCGACCACGCCTACAACGAGTCCGTCCTGACGTGCCTGAAGACCGGCGTCTTCGAGGTCCGCATCCCCGGGTTCGTGCACCTGCGCGAGGAGATCCCCGGCATCACCGAGTCCCTCGACTTCGTGGGCCTGAACTACTACTCGCACGTGATGGTGCGCCTGCTGATGGACCGCGAGCCGCCCTTCGCGGTGCTCGCGCGGCCGGGCGACGTCGTCTGCGACATGGCGTACTGCGTCTACCCCGAAGGCTTCCACCGCGCCCTGATGCGCATCGGCCGGCTCGGCAAGCCGGTGATGGTCACCGAGAACGGCATCCCGGACGACCGCGACGACCGACGCGCGGACTGGATCCGCCGCTACACCTACGCGATGAAGCGAGCCATGGACGACGGGGTGGACGTCCGCGGCTTCCACTACTGGTCGCTGCTCGACAACTTCGAGTGGGCCGAGGGGTGGGGCCCGTGCTTCGGCCTCTTCGGCGTCGATCGCGCCACCCAGGAGCGCACGCTCCGAGACGGCGCGAAGGCCTACGTGGACGTCATCGCGCGCTCCGGAGGCGCGGCATGACCGACCCGAAGAAGAACCGCCGCAGCGCGCAGTGGTACGGCAAGGCCGACAAGGACGGCTTCATCCACCGCGCGTTCATGAAGGGCCAGGGCTACCCCGACGAGGCCTTCGACGGCCGCCCCATCGTCGGGATCTGCAACACGTGGTCCGAGCTGACGCCCTGCAACTCGGGGCTCCGCGACCTCGCCCAGCACGTGAAGAACGGCGTGTGGGCGGCGGGCGGCTTCCCCGTCGAGTTCCCCGCCATGTCCCTGGGCGAGACCCAGATGCGGCCCACGGCGATGCTCTTCCGCAACCTCCTGGCGATGGAGGTCGAGGAGTCGATCCGGGGCAACCCCATCGACTCCGTCGTGCTGCTCGGCGGCTGCGACAAGACCACGCCGGGCCAGCTCATGGGCGCCTGCTCGGTGGGCCTGCCGACGCTCGTGGTCTCGTCCGGGCCCATGCTCAACGGCCGCTTCCGGGGCCGCGCGATCGGCTCCGGGACCGACATCTGGAAGTTCAGCGAGGCCGTGCGCGCGGGCACGATGTCCGCCGAGGAGTTCACGTCGGCCGAGCGCTGCATCTCTCGCAGTCGGGGCACCTGCATGACCATGGGGACGGCCTCGACGATGGCCTGCGCCGTGGAGGCGATGGGCATGGCGCTCCCCGGCAACGGGACCATCCCCGCCGTGGACGCGCACCGGCAGGCCCTCGCCTTCGCCACGGGCAAGCGCGCCGTGGCGATGGTCGACGAGGAGCTGACCCCGGCGAAGATCCTCACCCCCGCCGCCTTCCGCAACGGCATCCGCACCGTCGCCGCCGTCGGGGGCTCCACCAACGCCGTCCTGCACCTGCTCGCGATCGCGGGACGTGTCGGTGTCGAGCTCTCCCTGGACCACTGGGAGGCCGTGGGCCGCGACGTCCCCCTGCTCGTCGACCTGATGCCCGGCGGCCGCTTCCTCATGGAGGAGCTGCACTACGCCGGAGGCCTGCCCGCGGTCCTCGCCGAGCTCGACTGCATCGAAGGCGACGCCCTCACCGTCGCGGGCACCCCCCTGTCGACCTCCATCGCGGCCGCCGAGTGCTTCGACCGCGGGGTCATCCGCCCCGCCTCGGACCCCCTCCTCGCGGACGCCGGCCTGCGCATCCTCCGCGGCAACCTCGCCCCGAACGGCGCCGTCATCAAGCCCGCCGCCGCCACCCCGGACCTCCTCCAGCACACCGGCCGCGCGGTCGTCTTCACCTCCATCGAGGACTACAAGGCCCGCATCGACGACCCCGATCTCGACGTCGACGCCGACTCCGTCCTGGTCCTGCAGGGCTGCGGTCCCCGCGGTTACCCGGGCATGCCCGAGGTGGGGAACATGGCCCTGCCGAAGAAGCTGCTGGAGCAGGGGGTCACCGACATGGTCCGCGTGTCCGACGCGCGCATGAGCGGGACGGCCTTCGGGACGGTCGTCCTGCACGTGGCCCCCGAGAGCTCCGTCGGCGGGCCCCTCGCCGTCGTCCAGAACGGCGACTCCATCACCCTGGACGTCGCCGGCGGCCGGCTCGAGCTGAACGTCCCCGCCGACGAACTCGATCGACGTCGATCGATGTGGGCTGCACCCGCGCCGCGCCACGAACGCGGCTGGGGACGACTGTACGTCACGACGGTCGAGCAGGCCGACCGCGGCGTGGACTGCGACTTCCTGGTGGGCGCGTCCGGCGACGTCGTCACCCGCGAATCTCACTGAGGAGCCGACCATGACTCCCCCGGAACAGAAGACCGGCATCGACGGCCAGTACCGCGACCTCTGGGGCGCGCGCGTCCTCATCACGGGCGGCGCCCAGGGCATCGGGGCTGCGATCGTCGCCGCCTTCACCCGGCAAGGCAGCAAGGTCGCGTTCCTGGACCTCGCGCAGGAGGCGGGCGAAGCCGTCGCGGAGGCCACGGGAGCGACCTTCCGCTGCGTGGACCTGACCGACGTCGCCGCGACCCGTGAGGTCGTCTCGGCCCTCATCGACGAATCCGGTCCCTTCCAGGTCCTCGTCAACAACGCGGCCTGGGACGAACGTCACGCCATCGCCGACACCACCGTCGAGCTCTGGGACCGCGTGCAGGCGGTGAACCTGCGGCACCAGTTCTTCGTGACCCAAGCAGTCCTCCCCACGATGGAGCCCGGGGCGTCGATCGTGAACCTCTCCAGCACGTCGTACCTGCTGGGCGTGACCGGCATGCCGGGGTACATCGCGGCGAAGGCGGGCATCACGGGGATGTCGCGCTCCCTCGCCCGCGAGCTGGGCCCCCGAGGCATCCGCGTGAACGCCGTCCTGCCCGGCTGGGTGATGACGGAGCGCCAGAGGGCGAAGTGGGTCACCGACGCCGCCCTCGCCGCGACCCTGAAGGCGCAGTGCCTCCCCGTGGAGATCCAGCCCGAGGACGTGCCCCCGCTGGTGCTCTTCCTGGCGTCCGACGCGAGCCGAATGATCACCGGGCAGGCCCTCGCGGTGGACGCCGGGGTGACCTGATGCACCTCCCCTTGCAGCCGTGACCGAGCACCTCCTCATCGACTGGGGCTCGAGCAGCGTGCGCGCCTGGCGTGTGCGGGGCGACGAGGTGCTCGACGTGCGGCGGACGGCGGTCGACCTGGCGACGTCGGACCGCGACGGGCTGCGTGGGGTCCTTCGTGACCTGCGGGAGAGCCTGGGCGACGACCTCACCCCGGTGGCGTGCGGCATGATCGGCAGCGCCTCGGGGCTGCGGGACGCCGGCTACCTCGACTGCCCCGTCGCCCTCACGACGCTCGCGGACTGGACGGTCGCGGGCGGCGGCGTGCGCATCGTCCCCGGCCTCGCCTGCATCGGCCCCGGCGGCGAGCCGGACGTGATGCGCGGCGAGGAGACGCAGCTGCTCGGCCTCGGACGCGACGGCCTCGTGTGTCTGCCCGGCACGCACAGCAAGTGGGCGGTGGTCGAGGGTGGCCGCGTGGTGCGCTTCGCCACGTCGCTCACCGGCGAGCTGCGGGCGCTCCTCCTGGGCCGCGGGCTCATCGCCGCGGTCGCCGACTCGGATGTCGACCACGACGACCTCGACGCCTTCGACGCGGGCCTGCGGGTGGTGGGGATCCAGGGGGGTGTCCTTCACCACCTCTTCGCGGCAAGGTCGAGGGTGCTGCAGGGCGTCATGCCCGCGACGGCCACGGCGTCGTGGCTGTCGGGGTTGCTCGTCGGGCACGAGGTGGCGGCGATGACGGACGCGTTCGGGGAGCGACCGGTGACGGTCGTGGGGGCGGGCGCGCTCACGAAGAGATACCTCCGCGCGATCGGCGCGCGGGGCACGGCGGTGGACGGGGAAGTCGCAGCGCGACGGGGGTTGCTCGCGATCGCGAGGAGGACGGCATGACCCGAGACCATTTCCTCAGGCACCTGGACGCGATGCCGTTGGCCGCGATCCTGCGCGGCATCGTCCCGTCGGAGGTCGAGAGCGTCGGGGACACGCTCGTCGACGCGGGCTTCCGGATCATCGAGGTCCCCCTCAACTCCCCCCGGGCCATGCGCAGCATCGCGAAGCTCGCGAAGAGATACGGCGACTCGGTCCTCATCGGCGCGGGCACCGTGACCCGGGACACCGAGATCTACGCCGTCGCGTCGGCCGGAGGGCGCCTGATCGTCTCGCCGCACACGGATCCCGCGGTCATCGCGGCCACCCGCAACGTGCGCATGGTCTCCATCCCCGGCTTCATGACGCCCACCGAGGCCTACACCGCCGTGAACTGCGGCGCCGACGCGCTGAAGCTGTTCCCGGCGTCGGCCGTCCATCCCGCCTTGGTGAGCGGGCTCGAGGCGGTGCTGCCCGACATCCCGGTGATGCCCGTCGGCGGCATCGGCGTGAACGACATGGAGCGCTGGTGGCGCGCCGGGGCCCGCGGCTTCGGCGTCGGGGGGAGCCTGTATCGCCCGGGCGACACGGCCGAGGACGTGCGACCGCGGGCCGAGGCGATGGTGTCCGAGATGACCCGCCTCCGGGCCGCCGCCGCGTGACGGTCCGCGTCGTCCTTCCCACCCGGTCGAGGCTCGGCGAGGGGCCCGCGTGGCACCCCGTCGAGGAGGCGCTCTATTGGGTGGACGTCGAGGGGCGCCTGCTTCACCGCCTCCGGGGCGACACCCATCGATCCTGGGTCCTGCCGCGGCGGGCCAGCGCGCCCGTGTTCCGGGCCGACGGCGTCTCCCTGACCAGCGAGGACGGCGTCGCCGACATCGACCTCGGGACCGGCGAGACGACCCTCCGGTTCGCCCTCGAGCCCGACCTGCCCGGCAACCGCGCCAACGAAGCGCGGGTCGACCGTCGCGGACGGCTCTGGGTGGGCACCATGGACGACCGCGGCGCGGCCCCGACGGGGTCGCTGTACCGCGTCGGGCTCGACGGCGACGTGTCCCGCCAGGTGACCGACGTCGCCATCTCGAACACGCTCGCCTGGTCTCTCGACGACCGCACGCTCTACTTCGCGGACTCCCTCATCCAGACCATCCGCGCGTACGCCTTCGACCGGGAGTCCGGGGAGGTCGGAGCCTCGCGGGTCTTCGTGGACACCCGTCCGTCGGCGGACGTCCCCGACGGCTCGGCCCTGGACGCCGAGGGCTGCCTCTGGACGGCGATGTGGGACGGATCCTGCGTGGTCCGGTTCACGCCCGACGGCGAGGTCGACCGTCGGGTGGAGGTCCCCGCGTCTCGCCCCACCTGCGTCGCCTTCGGGGGCCCGGACCTGGCCACCCTCTACGTCACCTCGGCCCGCATGGGTCGCCGAGGGGAGCTCGACGGCGCGCTCTTCGCGTTCGAGCCCGGCGTGGGGGGCCTGCCCGAGCCGATCTGGACCGTCCCGTGACCGCCTGCCCGTAGACTCCGAGCCGGAGGAGCCATGCCGCGCAAGGTCGAAGTCGACACCGTCGTCCCGGGCACCCCGGAGCAGGTCGCCGAGCGCCTGAAGGACGCCACTCGCTGGAGCCCTCAGCCGTTCCGGGGCGGGCCGATCACGTTCGGGGACAAGCCGATGAAGGGGCGCGTGAGCGACGACGGCGCGGTCGTGGGCCTCAACCGCCGCGACTGGTGGTCGCTCTATCAGCCCACCGCGGACATCACCCTCGAGGAGGCGGCCACGGGCACCCGGATCCGCGGCCACGTGGGCATGCCCGACTGGCTCGTGTGGCTCCTGCGCGCGATGGTCCTGCTCGTGCTGCCCGCGTCGTGCGGCGCCGCGGCCTGGGCGCTGCTCGCCGACGGATCGCCGGGGACGACGGCCCTCGCGGCCGGCTTCACCCTGTTCGCGCTGGTCGTCTCGGTGTTGGGCATCGGCGCCCATGTGCACCACGCGAACGAGCAGGTCGACACGCTGCGCGACACGGTGTTGTCCACGGCGGGGTGGTCGGGCGTGCCCCTCGACGCGACGACGGCCGCCCTGGGCGAAGCGATGCGCGAGGCGTCCCCGCCCGTGAGGGCCGGCATGGATGCCCTGAAGGAGTGAGGCGCTAGCCGATCCCGAGGGCGCTCTTGACGGACGCCCAGGACCAGCCGCCCTTCTCTTCGGGCTCGGACCCGGGCTTGCGCGCGGACATCACGGGGCGACTCTCGGGCTTGGTGAGGGACTCGCCGCCCCCCTTTCGCGCCGTCTGGATCGTGCCCGTGTTCATGTTCGGGAGCTGCACCGGCGCGGGGGCCCGCAGACCCTTCACCGGCACCGCGGCGGACGACGGGTCCGCCCCCAACGCCGTGCGCTCTCCGTGGTCGAACCACACGAGGGAGCAGGGCCTGCACACGTCGAGATCGAGGTCGGCCGTGGGACGTCGACCGTCGCCGGAGACCACCCCGGCGCTGCTCAGCTGCGAGCGCGTGAGCGTCACGGCCAGCATCTTCTTGCGGCACGACGGGCAGGTGAGGGGGCCCTCTTCGGCCGCGTCGAGCACGGCCGCCCACATCACGCCCACGCCCGCGCCGGGGACACGCTTCTTCAGGGCCAGCAACGTGGCGGCCCGGCCGTCGCAGCTCGTGCACTCGTAGTCGATCACGCCGTCCTTGCGGCGGATCTGGAGGGCCATGTGACAGCGGGGGCAGAGGCGGTCCTTCATGCGTCGATCCTCGGGTGGCGGGTCGATCCTACCAGCGGCCCGCGCCGGGCAAGGGGGGCCGGCCGCGGTCCTGCGCTGCCCAGGCGCGCACGCCCTCCACCGCGACGGTGATCGCCCGCGCGTCGGCCGTCGCGGTGAGCTCGGCGCCGACGCCCCCGTAGACCGCGAGGACCGCCGCCGCCTGTACCGGCACGCCCGCCGATCCGACGGACAGGGGCACCGCTGCGCCCGCAGACCGGCAGGCCGCGAGCACGAACAGCAGCGACGCCTCCATCTCCGTGGCGAGCACGCCCGTCTCCGTCAGCATGCGCATGTACCGGACGTTCTCTTCTCCCCGGGGGCCGACGCCGTACTCGCGGCCGAAGTAGGAGTCCTTGCTGTGCACGAGCCCCGCGAACGTGTGCTCGGCGAGGCCCGCCGCGCGCGCTCCGGCGCACATCGCGGCCACCGCTTCGGGCCGACAGAGCGCCGGGTACTCCCGCGGCGTCCACCGATCCGACGTGGACTCGTCCCGGACCGCGCCCGTGGCCACCACCACGCTGCCCTTCGGCACCTCCGGCGCCAGACCGCCCGAGCTGCCCACGCGCACCAGACGCCGCGCGCCCAGCTCGAGGAGCTCGTGCGCGACGATCTCCACCGACGCCGGGCCCATCCCCGTGGAGATGGCGAGCACGTCCACCGGCCCCGACTCCGACGGCAGCACCCCGAAGTGCGACGCGTGCCCGCGGGGGTTGTCGACCGTCTCCACGTCCTCGAACCGGGCGGCGATGCGCTCGGCGCGGCTTCGGTCGCCGGGCAGGAAGACATAGCGACCGAGGCCGACGTTGCCGTCGAGGTGCTTCGGCTCCAGGCCGATGTGGTACGCGCCGGCCATCTAGAACTCGCGGAACCAGTCGATCGTCGTCGCGCTGAAGTAGGGCGGGATCTGGTGCCCGGAGTCCGGTCCGTAGAGGCAGTAGCGCAGCGGCGCCGAACATCCCGTGTACTCGCGGCACTCGTCGTCGGCGTCCCCCAGGCCGAGCGGAGTCCAGGACTCGACGCCGTCGCAGCCTCGGTTCGTGACCCAGAAGGCGACCTGCTCGTCCCCGAACTCGCCCGGATGGTTCTGCCAGGTGAAGTGGTCGTCGTTCTGCCCGAACCACGTCCACACCGCGGGGGAGCCGGTGCACTCGTCGAACACGCCGACGTCGGGCTCGAACCAGTACGGGCGGTTGGCGGCGACGGGCGCCACGGCCGTGAAGCGCTGGCCCAGGAAGCACCCCGCCACGGCCGCCATGTCGCCGCCCCAGCTGTGGCCGGTGGCGAAGACCCGCCCCGTGTCCACGCAGTAGTTCCCCTCGAGCCAGTCCAGGATCGCGCCCGTGAGGACGAGGTCCTGCTCGCCGTCGGCGGGATGGGCGTGCGGCCCGAGGCGCCAGCCGCCGAGGTTCCCCCAGCCGTCGAAGTCCCACCACAGCGGGTCCGGGTAGACGAAGATCTCGTCGTCGCGCGCTCCGTCCTCGAGGTCCAGGTAGGGCTGGATCTGCGAGCCGACCCAGTTCGTCCCCGGGTAGCCGACGACCACCGCGTGCGGTCGATCGGGGTCGTAGTTCGGCGGCAGGCTGAGGAAGAACCCGCGGGACCCCGCGCCGTCGGGGCCCGCGTCGATCGTGACCTGCACCCCGCCGGACGCGTGGGCGGCCGGGGTCCCGCAGCCCGCGCTGCCGTCCGCGGCGTCGTCGTCGTCCGTCGCGTCGTCGTCGGTCGCGTCGTCGTCGTCCGTCGCGTCGTCGTCGTGGCCCCCACCTCCGGCCGGGGGACACCCGGGGAGGAGGAGGCCCACGAGGACGAGCAGAATCCGCGAGCGATGCATGGCGGGACTATGCCGCATCAGGGGTCGAT
>Ga0209992_10002672_pt1 | contig 15964 bp, 19 predicted proteins | sample 2SBtaG_2_FD_182564 | JGI IMG/M metagenome (GOLD analysis project Ga0209992, IMG submission 182564) | Deep subsurface microbial communities from Kolumbo volcano to uncover new lineages of life (NeLLi) - 2SBTROV12_ACTIVE470 metaG (SPAdes)... | ecosystem: Environmental > Aquatic > Marine >... | reverse complement strand
CAATTGCTTGTGCAAACAATATTGAGAACTGGAAATCTGTAATTGATACTATTTCTGTTGTGATGTTAAAATCAGCAAGACGAGCACTAATCTCTGCCTCAATGTCTTGTTTTACTTGAGGTCTTTTTGTAATTAATTCCTCAGCGTTATAATTTGCAGTTACCTGTTTTACAACTTCCTCCACTGTTGGTTGAATGATACGATTCTCATAGTCCAAACCAACTTCTTTGTATAGATAGTTAACAGAGTTTGGTTCTGGATGATAGTTTACTGTAATCTCAGTTGATACTGTCTGAAGGTCTTGTGATGCCGACGTTGTAGACTTTGTATACTTTAATGTACGAACTTCAAGTGGAATAACTGAATCTTGAAATGGAACAATAAAATGCAGTCCTTCATCTAGCGGAGGTGAAACCAAATCTACGGCGTTCCAGTGAAGTAAAACTCCTCTGAATCCTGCATCAACAATTGATATTGCAGAACCGACCAAAACGCCAATTATAATTAAAACGATTATTCCTATAATTACTAATTTTGCCGCTCCTACATTCACATTGACTCGTTGACCTTGATATCTAGACAATGAACTAGATACGGTTTTACTCTAAATATAGTATGCGAAGTTTTTAGGGTGTTTTTTCAAAATTTCCATATAATTTAACACATACATTATTACTTTTGATTAGATATGGTATGGTATGGAACCAAATTATTCGTGGATTTATCTACTCATATTTTTGATGATCCCGTTAGCCAGAGTGCTTCCTAGAATTTTGAGACGTGCTGGTTTAAAACCAAATATTGCTACTCGTCCTGAGACTCCCCGTGGAAATTTCTTCAAAGAACCACCTTCTGATAACTTTACAGAATCACCAACCAGGGAGGAATATTCAACAAAGAATTGGTCTAAAGAAAAAATCGTACTTGGTTTGTTGATGACAAACATTTCAAAATTTGAAGAGCTTCAAAAAAGAGGGAATCTGTCTGTGAATAATCTAGATAGAATCTTACAAGAACTTGAGAGAAGAGGTTGCATGAAACCAGTAGAAAAAAGCGGTCCTTTTGGAAAATCAATCCAATTAAAAATCACAGAAAAAGGTGTTAGAGAATTTAGACGAATGTAGTTTGATATATCTAAGGAGTTAATCTATCAACGTCTCTGGGATAAAATGTTGTGTCCCTAATGTTTTCTGTTCCAGTTAGCGCCATCATTAATCTTTCAAGACCAATTCCACATCCTGCATGAGGTGGTACACCAAAATCAAATATGTTAAGATGATAATCAAATGAATCAATGTTCATTCCTTTGTTTTTCATTCGTTCTTCTAACTCTGATTTCTTTTCAATTCTTGTACTACCAGATGATAATTCTAAATCACCCCACATCAAATCAAATGACTCAGAAATTTTTGGGTCATCCTTTTTTACTTTCACATAGAATGGTTTTGGACCCATTGGCCAATCAACAATAAAGTAGAATCCTGTCAAGCCAATCTTTTGCAGGTTTTTTGGGTATAGATCATCACCCCATTGAGTTTTAAGACCAGCATTCTGCATCTTTTCGATTAGTTCGGAGTATTTGTAGCGTGGGATTTTCTCTGGAACATCTGGAACACTAAATTCAATGTCTGGATTTTCTTTTACAAAGTTTTGTACAGTACCAATGCAAGTTTTTACTAGTTCTTCTATTCTATCCATTACATCATTGTAATCTACATAAGCTTCTTCAAAGTCAATAGAAATTGCTTCGGATAAATGACGATTTGTTCTAGATGGTTCAGCACGAAATATTGGTGCTATCTCAAATACTTTCTCAAAACTCATTGTCAATTGTTCTTTATACAATTGAGGGCTTTGAGCTAAGAATGCTTCTTTGTTATAATAAAATATTGGAAACAATGCAGCACCACCTTCAGTTGCAGTTGCAATCATTTTTGGAGTATTAATTTCAATGAAATCCTGTATTGATAGATAATCACGAATTGCTCTCAATGTTAAACTTCGTGCAAGAAATATTTTTTGTAAAACAGTTCTCCTAAGATCAAGTGCTCTAACTTCCAATCTTGTATCAATATTTTTAACACTTTTTGCATATGGCTCAAATGGCGGAATTTTTTCTACTTCTGAAAATATACGAAGTTCACTTGGAACAACTTCAATACCAGTAGATGATTTTTCATTTTTTCTTGTCTTTCCAATCACAGCAATTGAAGAGTGTTGTTTCAAAGTTGATAGTTTTTCACGTATCTCATCATCACATTCCCCGCTTTTTGTGATAATCTGAATATTACCAAGTTTATCTCGAATTGTCGCAAATGCAATATTTCCATGACCACGTACGGTTAAAACCCAACCCATAACCACCACGTCTGTACCTTCCGGCAATGAGGCAAGTTCAATGGAATAATGACTTCTTCTAAGATCTCCTAAATCAGTTCCAATCATTTTCAATTAATCTATTTTTTTGAGTTTTATTTACATTTGGTTAGACTGATTTTTATTTTAGAAATTTGTTAAGTAATCATGAATGATAAAGAAAAAGCAATAGCCTACATTTCAGGTGCAATTACAACATATTCCATGAAAAAAGAGATGGGTGAACTTGATAATGAAGTTTCAATGTATGATTTTTTGGAAAAAACCATACCTGATGAGTTGGATTCAGAGGCAAAAATTGAGCTTATAGATGAGGTGTTTAGTTATATTTCAAATTCACTTTCTAAAGCATAATTTCATAAGGGCAATAATTTAACGATAAATACAATTGACAAGTATTGCTACACTAGGCTCTCATTGTGCATTACAAGTCTTGAAGGGTGCAAAAGATGAGGGGTTTAAAACAATACTAGTTTGTGAAAAAAAACGTGAGAAATTATATCGTAGATTTCCATTCATTGATGAATTAATCATTGTTGAGAAATTTTCTGATATTTTAAATCAAGAAGTACAAGATAAACTCAAACAGCAAGATGCGATATTAATTCCTCATGGAACATTAATTGCACAAATGAATTCTGAGGAGATTGAATCAATTAACGTGCCAATTTTTGGAAACAAATGGATTCTCAGATGGGAATCAGATAGAGAAATGAAAGAAAAACTCATGAAAGAAGCCACACTTCCGATGCCAAAACCAGTGAAAGAGCCAAAAGATATTGAAAAATTAGTTATTGTAAAAAGACAAGGAGCTGCAGGAGGTAAAGGATATTTCATGGCTGCCAATGAAGAAGATTACAATACAAAAAGAAATCAGTTAATTTCTGAAGGTACAATTTCTAAAGATGAGACCCTATACATTCAAGAATATGCGGCAGGTGTTTTAGCATATTTACAATTCTTTTACTCACCATTAACTAATGAATTAGAATTCTTTGGAGTTGATCAAAGACATGAATCAGACATTGAAGGTCTTGGTAGAATTCCATCAGAACAGCAATTAAAATCAAATAAGGTTCCATCCTTTAACGTAATTGGAAATAGTCCACTAGTTTTGAGAGAATCATTATTAGATGAAGTGTATACAATGGGCGAAAATTTTGTTGAGGCTGCAAAAAGAGTTGTTTCTCCAGGTATGAATGGTCCATTTTGTATTGAAGGAGTCTATGATGAAAATGCTAAATTTACATCATTTGAATTTTCAGCAAGAATTGTTGCAGGGACTAATATCTACATGGATGGCTCACCCTACTATTCATTATTATTCAATGAGAATATGAGTATGGGAAAAAGAATTGCACGTGAAGTAAAAATTGCTGAGTCAAAAAAAATGATTGAAAAAATTGTTACTTAAATTTACTGCAAAACTCTTGGAACTTTTTTGAGTACATAAGATAAGGACACTCTTCCTGGTCCTGCAACTATGACAACTAGGCATGCTGCTAGTAAAATCAAATCAAATTCATAGCCATAATCACCTGTAAGACTAGATGCGCCTTTTACTAGAAATATTGCTCCTAACATTACTATAGAAATCAATGATGCAGAGATTCTAGTTAATACACCTATAATTAAGAAAATTCCCGGAATAAATTCTGCCAGTGCAATTGGGATTTGCATTTCAGCTGGAATGCCCAAACTTGATATCCAGTCACCAAAACCTGGATTTCCAAACTTACTAAACCCATGTACAATGAAAATTACACCAACTGTAACACGCATTCCCATTTGAGCTGCATCATGTAATCCATGTGTAGAGAGGTTTGATGTCATGAACTGTAATAAAAAAAATGAATTAAAAAATGATTGCTTATACCTACAATATTAGAATGATAATTCCATAGTGATATGTGGTAAGCCAACACGATCAAACACTTTGCCAACTTCTATAAAAGCACATTTTTTATAAAAATCTCTAATATCGTAAATTGAATCTAAAACAATCTTTGTTACTTTTTTTCTTTTATAATGATCAATAATTTGTTTGATTGCATCATGACCAAAACTCTGTAATCTAAATTCTCTATAAATCACCATACGTTCTAATTTTATATAATTTTCAATATGCCTTAATCTAACAGAACCAATCACACGATTTTTTTCTATAAAAATAAAATGATCTGACTCTTCATCTAGGTTATCAAATATCTCAGATTCAGGTATTCCCATTTCGTCGAAAAAAACAACTTTTCTCACCTCACGTATCAGCAAGAAATCATTGTCTGTGAAACCTATCTGACTAATTTTCAATTTAAAATATGCTTATCATACATCAATTGCTGCTCTATTCGGATATAATTTCAATATTGCATCATCACTATGAAGTGTAATTTCTGCATTACCTATTCTACTCTTATAGAATTTAATTTTTTTACCATCCTTAAACTCAAATTTTTCAACAAAAACTAATGTTAAATCTTCAAGTTTTCCTAATGTTTTGTAGACTGCAGAAAGTGATATGTTAAGATCTTCTGATATTTGATTTGCAATTTTAGACTCGGTAACTATAGAAAATAAGACCGCTCTATGGCATGGGTTTACAAGAGAATCCATTATTTTTTGTGTAATATCATACTCGCTTAATTGTAAAACATTAGGTTTTGGTAATGCCTCACGAAGTATACTTTTCCTCATTAACTCACTCCCCATTTGGTGTCAATATTATACTAACTTCCGGTTTTTTTATATTTATCTCGGCATTCTTAATTCTACTTTTGTAAATTTTAAATTTTCTACCACTGTCAGAAATTCTCCAACTGTCAACTTTTATCAACGTTAATTCTTCCAAATCTGAAATTTTTTTATAAACTGAACTCAATGGGATTTTATATTTCTGAGAAAGTTCTGATGCAGTTTTCCCTTTTTTAACAATTGAAAATAATATAGTACGTGACTCTGCATCAGCTAACATACTAACAACTTTTTGTGTTACGTCATATTTTTTTAATTGTGGTAATGTTAATCTCCTAGTCATTTACATTTTTCAAATAAACTACATATTTATTTTTAATTATTCTAATTTTATAGAATGAGAATCATTCTGAGTGAATTTGAAGTTTTAATTTTTCCCAAAAGGCACCAAGTATTAATGCCAAAGATAGCCAAAAAACCGATGTTGATAAAAATGTGAAAATCCTAAACCCATTCACTAATTCCATCGATGTAGTTATTTCATCAGGATTATCAGGCATTAGAAAGAATACAGCAGTTATGAATACACCATAACCAACAAATGCAAGAAATTTCTTTTGTTGTAGTCGTTTATACATTTGGTAAAACCCAAGTACACTAAAACCAGAAATTGCAATAAATGACAAATACAAAATTCCTCGTAGCATGACAGTTTCACCATCTCCAACTGTTGGGGGATTTGCAGGGTATTTCAAAAATGGAATTGTAAATAATACAAGCCACATAATTCCAGCTAAGACAAGAGTTTTTCTCAGATTATTTTCACTTGGTAATGATTTTCTTGAATACGCAAATACAATTCCAAACAATGAACCTATAGATGCACCAAAGATAGTTGCCGCTAGAACCTGGCCACCTTTTTGCCACTCACGATATGAGTAATATTCTACCCAAAACTCGCTAGTATCTGACTCTTCTCCAGATTTAAATAAATTTTGATTTTCAATGTTGGTTGCCTCATCTAAGAATGGCTCAACTAATGCAAGGTTTAGACCGCCATAAATTAATCCTGCAAAGCTACCTGATATTAGAACAATTACCACAAATAACCCAGTCTTCAAAAAATCCACCTAATGGCAAGGAAATCCTGCGGCATGTCTTAGATCATGTGTTAGTTCATGAATAAACATGTTATCAAATGCTTGTTCACCCATCACCAGACTAAAAATATGTCCTTGATCAAATCCGACCACAAATAGCCCTAATCCAAAAACAAAGGCTAATACAATAATGCCTATTTTTGATATACCAGATTTACTAATGGTGGATTGACTTTGAGGCAACAATTTTTTCAGTGATGCAATATATTTAAACGGTGTCTTTTCTCCGGATCATTAAAAGCATTAAAGTTATCAAAGAAAATTAGAGAGTATAGATTTGAAAGGTGCATATTTTATCGCGATCCCAATAATTTTTGGTCTTGTTATTGGATTTTTTCTCATTGATGATGATAGTAATATCGATCAAGAATCAGCAATTTTTACAAAAGATAAACTATTAAAAAATTCTCCGCCAATAATTGGAGAGAAAAATGCTAAAATTACAATACTTGAGTTTGGGGACTATCAATGTACATTCTGTCATAAATTTCATCAACAAACACTTGATGATATTAAAAAAACATACATAAACACGGGAATGGTTAATTTCACATATAAAGACTTGCCAGTAAATGGAGCCGCATCTGTTTTGGCAGCAGAAGCAGCATTCTGTGCAGAAGAACAAAACAAATACTGGGAATATCACAATATGCTTTTTGATAATTGGGCTGGTGAAAGAACTGGTTGGGTCACTGATAATTCACTACTAAATTTTGCTAAACAATCTAATCTAGATATCAATCAATTTACGGAATGTATGAAAAATCACAAGTATCAACAAAAAGTGATTGAGAATCAGGAATTTGCAAAGAGTGTTGGAATTAACGCTACTCCATCATTTTTAATTTTTAGTGATGATAAACTTGTTAGAATTATTGGGGCACAGCCATTAGAAAAATTTGATGATGCAATTCAACAAATTAATTAATTTTATTTTAACTATTTTCTTCTATTTTTGAGTGCAATTATGACAACTGCTGGTGTTACAAAGTACATTCCAATGTTTAGCATGATGATTCCAATTCCATAGCCGAGCATCTCTTGCTCTGTGTCAATGTCAACATAATTGAGGATTGTAAGTGATGTGAGTAATGGTGTTAGACCAACTTTAACTGCCTCTTTGAAAACTGGATTCTCTCTTTCATAATCTGCTATTGCTGGTGAGAATGTGTAGTAAAATGAATTAAATGCTGTCATAAATGATGTGCCAGATTGGGTTTGCAATACTGTATTATCACGAATTTCTCTCAAGAACTGTACCTGTGGGGCCATCTCAGAACCATATGCTGCAGTTGCAATTAGGCAGCCACCACCTTCTGATGATGAAGGATCAGATTCTGTCGTAGTCTGAGACATTTCAATATTTTTCTCTGGCTCACTACCAGTTTCAACAATAATTGTTCCGGCTGCCCATGGATGAATCATACAAAAATAATCGAATCTTCCAGATTCATAAAACTTTTTTGAAAAAGTATTATTTTCTGATGTGACAATTCCAATTAATCCACTGTCAAATTCACCGGAAGGACCATCATATGGTGTTCCACTTGTGATAGTATGCATTACTGCATCTTCATTTACAAAATTTACGATTGTACCCACATTGATATTTAATACACTAGGTGTCATGCAGGTATCATTTAATTCACATCCAGGCGAATCAGTATTATAATTCATAAGTACTGTAGATTCAGTTTCGGCAAAAGCTAAAGGAAGTAATGATAAACTAAGTAATCCAAATAAACTAAAAATTACTGAACTATTCATAATAATTTTATCCAATCAGAACATAAAAGGCTAGTGATAATTTAATCAAGATAGTGCCAAATTAAGATTCACATACTTTATATCAAAAATTTACTGATATTGCTTATGGCATCAATATTTACACAGATCATAGATAGAAAATTACCTGGGTTCTTTGTTTTTGAGGATCAAAATCATGTTGCCATTTTAGACAAATACCCAATTGATCATGGTCATACATTAGTAATTCCAAAAAAACCATATGAATTACTTACAGAAATGCCACAAAATGAAGTTGCGGAGTTATTTTCGTTAGTTCCAGTAATAGCGGTAGCAGTAAAAAAGGCAACTGGTGCTGATGCGTTTAGTATTGCCCAAAATAATGGCAAGGCTGCAAAACAGATAATTCCGCATGTACACGTACATATCATACCTAGATACTCTAACAAAGGAACTGTTTGGACAAAGCGAAATATTCCAGATGACTCTGAATTAGAAAATCTATCTAAAAAGATTAAGGCATGTCTGTAATACTAACTAAAATTTGGATTGTAACGTAAAATTGCGGCAATTTTTCCAAGACTTCCAAGCATTACCCCATGTTCTGCTTTTCCAGCAATAACTTCAATCTTGGTTCCAGTTTGCCCACCTATTAACGCCAAATAATCTACAATATCTTGCTCAGATAATTCTATATCTGTACTTTTACAGCTGGGACATGGCTCTGTAAGAATTTGAGTTTTTCTTGGAATAACTTGTGGTCTTTCTAAAATCTCATCACGAATATTTTGACATCTGTTACATTTTATCTCTATTCTATAAAGTTCAGTATCATCTGTAACAATAACTGTATCAGCAATATTATTTTTTAACATTTCAATTACTTCTTTTAATCCATAACTACCAAGACCTGAATTAGAATTAATATGCTGAAATAATTTTTCAATTATATTTTTTTCTTCTACCATTCGAAAATCAGAAAGTATATCTCCACATTTAGCAAATGCCTCTCTTATGCCTTCTGAACCAGAGTATGATGCATCAATTGTTGCAAGTATCATATCTTGAAGTCTATATTCTAGATAGTTATTATTAATAAAATCCTCTTTAGTTGGTCCAGGTCCAGAAATAATTAATCCTTTTATTTTGTAAATATCAATAAAATATTCTCGTGTAATAGATGCGACACGATTAAAATAATATGTTAATTCCATTTCACGTAACTTTTGGAATCTTTTTGCAGATTGACCTCCCTGTCTATGCTTACCTGCAACCCCAGAACCAGTTTCCTTTAAAACTTCTAACTTATCTCCATGCAAAATACCCCATCCTGCATCTTTTGCATCAATAGCTAAAATCCCAATCATATTGTCATCCTTTAACATATCTTTTAGAATGTCAACATGAAAATGATCATCACAGCGATAAAGGAATGTTGTAAGATCCTTTGGTGGGTCAATCTCAAATACTTTAACTATCTCACTTCCCGGTGGACCACCACCTTCTCTAGGCAACGCACCACAAAATAGTACCAAGCCACGCTCAGGTGTTTTTTTGTATAATTTCAATCTTTGAACTACCTTCGATAACGAATCTACTACATGGGTTCTAGTCAAATCAGATTTTATATTATCAGCAGTTCCCTGCTCTTCTCGTAAATTATTGATTACCTCATGGAGTTGTTTGTTTTTTGGAATGTAAACTGTTATCAACTCAGTTCCATGCCCAGTTTGCTGTGAAAGCTCATTCAAAGTTTTCCTTATTTTGTATAATTTAACAGAATCTGGTTTTGCAGAATTTTTATCCATTTTCTAATTTATTCCTGTTAGGATATTAACTATTTTGAATATGTATGTATGAATATTATCAAATTAGTTTTTGATAGTCAATTCTTTTGTATTATTAAATAATTTACAAAGATTTCTAATTGTCACACTACTAATTTCAGATGCATTAGCAACTTGCGTTTGTGTGATTTTTTGATTATTTTTAATTGCGGCAAGATAAATAACAGTTGCAGCAACTGCCATGGGATTTTTTCCACTGGTTAACATAAGTGACTCTGCTTTCAAAAGTATCTTAATTGCATCTCTTTTTGTTTTCTCTGTAACATTAAGTAGACTTGAAATTCTTGAAATAAATTCAACTGGGTTGTATGTTTCAAGTGTAAGATTAAGTTCCTTAACCAATATTCTATACATCCTATGAATTGTTGTTCTTTTAATATTAGTTGAATTAGATATATCTTGAATTGTTCTTGGTGTATTAGTAAATCTGCATGCAGCATAAATCGACGCACTAATTATCACTGGGATGCTTCTTCCTCTTCCAATTTTTTTACCTAATGCTTTCCTATAGATATATGCAGACTTCTCTACAACTGCTTCAGATAATGAAAGTTTTGTTTTTAGGCCTTCTAAGATTGTAAATGCCTTTTGCATATTTCGTTGGCCAGGTCTTGCTTTACTATTCTTATCCCACATTCTCAAACGATAAAACGTTCTTTTCATTTCACCTGAAAGACCTTTTCCAGTAGAATCCCTATCACTTTGCTGTATCACAGTAGATAGCCCCATGTCATTAAATGCTAATGTAGATTTTCTGCCAACTCTTGATTTACCATAATAATCTTCACCTGTATGAATTGAATACTCTGCACCAGAGTCTTCTAATTTTTCTGTAATTACATGACCGCAATTACTACACATTACCTCACCTGTGTTTTCGTCAGTTACAAATGATATTTTTCCTGATTTTTTATCAAGACAAACATGTTTTATTTCGTTTGAGTTATCTTTCACACGATCTATAGGGTGTTTTGAATTTATTAGTAATGTTATCTAGTGCCAAAATAAAAAATTAGCACTAACCCTAGAAATATAATACAAAATTCCTAAATTAGAAATAAAATGTCCAAGTAATCCATTTTTGTAGTCCTCAATCAATTTAATAGTCCCATTTTCAAATTCAGTATACATTGGGTAAGAAAGCGCGAAAAGAACGTGAAGAAAAACGTGAAAGTTTTGCCGCAAAGCGTTCATCACAAAAAAGATCTGGTAATCTAAAAGCAATAGGTGTATTAGCAATAATTGCAGCAATAGGTGGATTTGCAGCATATGAATTTGTTACAATGGAAGGAAATGTACCAGGTGCACCAAACAATGCTGGTATGTTAAATGACGAACATGAGCATGCTTCCTTACTAGTAAGAATTTTTGGTGATAAGTTTGACTTTTCATTGCCAAACTATCAAGTAAAAACAAGTTGGATACACTTCGAGGATCAGGATGGTGAAACAATTCACAGACACGCATCAGGAGTTGAACTAGAATATTTGTTTAATTCCCTAAATATAGGTCTAAATTCAAACTGTTTCATATTTGCAGATGGAAGACAATTCTGTACCAATGAAGATTATTCGTTGAAATATTATATCAATCATGAAAGAGTTAGTGATATTACTCAATATGTAATAGAAGAAGATGATAGAATCCTAATCTCATATGGTGATGAAACAGAAAAAGAAATTGAAGAACAATTAGCTGAACTAGACTCACAGATGATGAATAAAAAATAAAATGACTATCTCAAGTAGAAATGTAGTTGAAGGAACTTCTCGGGCGCCACATAGGGCAATGTACAAAGCTATGGGATTAACAGATGACGATATTAGCAAATCGTTTATTGGTGTTTGTCATACAGGTAATGAAGCAACTCCATGTAACATACATCTACCATCTCTAGCACAAAAAGCAAAACAAGGAGTTACTGATGGTGGTGCAACGCCACGAGAATTTAGTACAATTGCTGTAAGTGATGGAATTGCAATGGGTCATGAAGGAATGAAATCATCTTTGATTAGTAGAGAGGTGATTGCAGATTCAATTGAATTAATGGTACGTGCTCACCAATATGATGCAATAGTTGGAATTGCTGGTTGTGACAAAAGTTTACCTGGTACAATGATGGCTATGGCTAGACTTAATCTTCCATCTGTATTTGTTTATGGTGGAACAATAATGCCAGGAATGCTTAATGGAGAAGAACTTACTGTAGTTGATGTTTATGAGGCTGTTGGATCATATGACGCTGGAAAAATTTCTCTTGAAGAATTAAAAAATATTGAAGATGTTGCATGCCCAAATGCAGGTTCATGTGGAGGCATGTTTACAGCAAACACAATGGCATCTATTTCAGAAGCTATAGGTTTGGGATTGCCGGGAAGTGCAAGTCCACCAGCTGAGGATGATAGACGAGAAGAAATTGTATATGACAGTGGCCTGGCATGTGCAAATTTACTAAAATTAGGAATAAAACCACTTGATATTCTTACTTTTGAAGCATTTGAAAATGCAATAACAATGTTAAATGCAGTTGGTGGCTCCACAAATGGAATTCTACATTTACTTGCATTATCACATGAAGCTGGAATAAAATTATCATATGATGATTTTGAAAGAATAAGAAAGAAAACCCCACATCTTGCTGACATGAAACCTGGAGGAAGTTATGTAATGAATAGTTTGGACAAAATCGGTGGAATTCCATTTGTGTTAAAAAAACTATTAGACCAAAATTTAATTCATGGTGATGCAATAACAGTTACGGGTAAAACTATACAAGAAAATATAAATGAGTTTTCAATGCCTGACGCACCAGAACAACAGATAGTTAAATCAACAGAAAATCCAATTCATAATGTTGGTACTGCAGTAATACTAAAAGGAACACTAGCACCTGATGGGGCTGTAATTAAAACAGCCGGCGTTGAAATGACTGAATTTACAGGGACTGCCAAAGTATTTGATCGTGAAGAACTAGCATTTGATGCAGTTGCAGAAGGAGAAATTGATGAAGGAGATGTTGTAGTGATTCGTTATGAAGGACCAAAAGGTGGTCCTGGTATGAGAGAAATGCTTGCTACAACAGCGGCACTTGTTGGCCAGGGATTAGGAAAAAAAGTTGCTATGGTTACTGACGGTAGATTTTCAGGAGGAACACGTGGATTTATGGTTGGTCATGTTGCACCAGAAGCATTTGTTGGGGGACCTATTGCTTTGATAAAAGATGGAGACAAAATTAGTATTAGTACAGAAAGTAATTCAATAGATCTTCATGTTTCAGAAGATGAACTAGAGAAAAGAAAACAAGAATGGAAAAAACCAGCTCCAAACTATACGTCTGGGGCACTAGCAAAATATGCTTCTTTAGTTGGTTCTGCAGCAAAAGGGGCAATTACAACACCTGCAAATTATTAATCATTAAAAATTAAGACAAAGCACAGCCTTTGTGATTTTCAAGCTTCCACTTGCCAGTTTGCCTGTGAAATTCTTGACTCCAGTCTAGACCATCTGTGCCACATTTGTAACATGTGTTTCTACCCATATAACAGATTAACATGTCAGATATATAAAAGTACGGTACTATACGGTATGAATAAAAAGAGAAAGTGGTCTTTACTGTTCTCTGTTTAGCGTATTTGTGATTTTCAGCATAGTTTTTAGACCAATTAATTGCGAATGAATCGCAATTTTCTGTACTTTGTTGGTAAATACATTCATGCATATTGATACTGATATGGATCTAATAGTAGATCGCTTAAAATTACTTGATAAATGAGTAAATCATAATTTAAATAGCAAAAATGAGCCTGTAGGCATCATGGAATATGAAATTAAAAAGAAGATCCACATTACATGCCCTCATTGTGAAAAAGCAATAGAGTCTGAAATTGAAATCGAACTAGAAATCGAAGGCAAAAACAAAAACAAGAAGACAGACGAGAAGAAATCAAAGGCAAAGAAATCAAAGGCAAAGAAATCAAAGGCAAAGAAATCAAAGGCAAAGAAATCAAAGGCAAAGAAATCAAAGGCAAAGAAATCAAAGGCAAAGAAATCAAAGGCAAAGAAATCAAAGGCAAAGAAATCAAAGGCAAAGAAATCAAAGGCAAAGAAATCAAAGGCAAAGAAATCATGAATTTAGGTTAACTACACCTATACGAATGATTAAATACCGACAAATTTTGAAACCTTCTATGAATGGTGAACGTCTTTGGACAGCCAAGCACTCCTAAGATAATTTCCCTATCGTTAGATGGAAACCAATTTGAGACATACAATAAAATTTCTAGAAACTATTCACATTCATTTCTGTTTGAATCATTAACTGGCCCAGAAGAATTAGCAGAAACCTCAATTATGGGATTTGACCCGGAATTAATTGTTAAAGGCTACTATGATAAGGTCACTATTGAAAGTAGAGGCGGTACAGTAGAAACAATCACAACATCAGATCCACTAAACAAAATCAAAGAACTCGTTCTAAAAACATCTGATCAGACATATAGATATCTTGGTGGTGCAGTTGGTCATATCAATTATGATGCAATTAGACTATGGGAAAAAATTCCAAAAAACCATCCAACAGATGAACCAATAATGGAATTTGGGATATACACAGATGGTATCTTGTTTGACAACAAACAAAAAAAATCATTCTACTTTTACTATGAAAAAAATAGAGTTGATGAAATCAAAAGTTCAGAATCAAAGTTTGATGAATTCACCATGTCTGAAATTACTAGTAACTTGGATGAAGAAAAATTTACAAATGTTGTAGAAAAAGCAAAAAAATACATCTACGATGGTGATATATTTCAAGTTGTTTTATCTAGAAAATTTTCATTTAATGCAGATGGTGATTATTTGAAAGTGTATGAAAAATTACGTGCGCTAAACCCGTCTCCATACTTGTATCATATGAAAATGAATCAAAAGACAATAATTGGTGCTAGCCCAGAGATGTTGATTCGTGTTACAGGTGATCAGGTTGAAACTTTTCCAATTGCAGGAACACGAAAAATTACAGAAGACGAAGAAAAGAATGATGAAATGCAAAAAGAACTGATTAGTGATGAAAAAGAATTGGCAGAGCACACAATGCTTGTTGATTTAGGTAGGAATGATATTGGTAGGGTCTGTGATTATGGAACTGTACATGTAAAATCACTAATGCAAGTAAAAAGATTCAGTCATGTTCAACATATGGTTACACATGTAGTTGGTAAATTGAGCAAAAAATTTGACATGTATGACGCATTCAAGGCAGTATTTCCTGCAGGAACAGTATCTGGTGCACCAAAAGTGAGAGCAATGGAAATAATTGATGAATTAGAGCCTGAATCTAGAGGTCCATATGCTGGCGCTGTAGGTTACTTTTCATTCAATGGATGCTGTGATTTTGCCATAGCAATTAGAAGTATTTTTGCTGATGGTAAATCAGGATTTGTACAGGCTGGTGCTGGAATTGTTTTTGATTCTATTGCAAAAAATGAGCTTAATGAAACAGAACATAAAGCAAATGCAATGATTACAGCACTAAAGGAGGCATCAAAATGAAATTCCTAATTATAGACAACTATGATTCGTTTGTATATAATTTAGCACAAAGGCTTGGTGAATTAGGTGTTAAATCAGATGTGATCCGAAATGATCAACTTAGTATAGAGCAAATAAAAAATGGAAGTTATAGTGCAATAATTATCTCACCTGGTCCTGGAACTCCTGATGATAAAAGATACTTTGGTATATGTAAAGAAGTGATACAGGAACTAGGACCTATAACTCCAATCTTAGGAGTTTGTCTTGGTCATCAAGGAATAATATCATGTTTTGGCGGAAAAGTTGTTAATGCAGGAAATGTTCGACATGGAAAAACGAGTCAGGTTAAACATTATGATGATTCGATGTTTAATGGAATAAAAAATCCATTTAGAGCAACTAGATACCATTCTTTGGTAGGTGATAAAACTATAATTCCAGATTCACTCAAAATTACCGCTGTTGCAGAAGATGATGGGGAGGTAATGGGTGTGAGCCATAAAAAATATTTGATTGAAGGTGTACAATTTCATCCAGAATCAATACTAACAGATGAAGGTACAAAAATTCTAGGAAATTTCATAGAGAGGGTTAAAAATAATGAAAAAAATT
>Ga0209992_10002670_pt1 | contig 15968 bp, 14 predicted proteins | sample 2SBtaG_2_FD_182564 | JGI IMG/M metagenome (GOLD analysis project Ga0209992, IMG submission 182564) | Deep subsurface microbial communities from Kolumbo volcano to uncover new lineages of life (NeLLi) - 2SBTROV12_ACTIVE470 metaG (SPAdes)... | ecosystem: Environmental > Aquatic > Marine >... | reverse complement strand
AAATCATTATTTGATAACATATTTTGGATTATCTTAATTGTAGTTCTAATTGGTATTCCAGTAATATTCATGATTCTGTTTGTACTTGAGCTACCAGTAATTAATGGAGAATTACTTACACCGTTCCTTGCATTATCTTGGTTAGTAAATCCAACACGTACCCTTCCTATCGTTCATGCATTTATGGAAACTGATATTTTCAGAGTAATGGCATTTCCAGGATTTGGATTTGCAGCATTAATTGCAGCAGGAACAATCTTTGTTGAAAGAAAAATGCTTGCAAAATTACAATTAAGAGTTGGTCCTTTCTACTGTGGAAAGTTTGAAGGTATTTTACAATTAATGGGCGATGGACTAAAATTAATCTCAAAAGAAATTATTATTCCAGCAAAAGCTGACAAACCGATTTTCTGGGCAGCTCCTGTATTGTTTGTTGCAACTGCCGCAGCATTTGTTGCATTTATTCCTGTAGCACCTGGTTGGGTTGTTGCAGATGTTGAGATGGGATTACTTGGAGTATTTGCAGTAATTGGATTCTTCCCAATAATTACAATCCTTTCAGCATGGTCTGCAAACAGTAAATTCCCATTCATTGGTGGTATCAGAGCATTATTCCAAATGGTATCATTTGAAATTCCATTAATTTTGTCTTTGTTGGGAGTTGTAATGTTAACAGGTTCTCTTAATTTGTCTGAAATTGCTGCAAGCCAATCTAGTTTCCCATGGATTGTATTTTTGCCAGTTGGTGCAATTGTATTCTTTATCACGATGCTTGCTGAATTAGAAAGAATTCCATTTGATTTACCAGAGGCTGAAAGTGAGATTGTAGCAGGATGGTTAACTGAATTATCTGGAATGATGTATGGACTTGTACAATTAGGAACTTATCTTAAACTCTATGCGTTTGCGGGACTGTTTGTTGTAATTTTCTTAGGTGGATGGAACGGTCCAATGGTTGTTCCTCCATTCCCAGCAGAACTTCTTGAAAAAGGAATTGAAATGGGCCCTATCACTGCAGGACCATTCCCTGGATTGCCACTATTTGATCAAGAAATGCTTAATGGCGCACTTTGGTTTGTTCTAAAAACAGTAGCTGTAATCTTCTTCATATTGTTACCAAGAGGCGTATTCCCAAGAATCAGAGTTGATATGTTATTGAATCTTGGATGGACTAAACTAATCGGACTAGCTTTCGTTAACATCTTTATTGCACTTGGGTTGCTTTACGCTGGAGTGCTCGGACCAGGAGGATTACAATAATGGGAACTGCAACTGGTATTATTCGTGCATTAAATTCAGGAATTAAACACATAGCTACTAAACGATTTACTCTTCGTTATCCTGAAGAGAAACTAAAGTTTGTAGGTGATGGATATCAATTTGATCCATCTACAGGTGTTGGAATTGCAGGACTAAAAGGACGTCACATGCTATTCCATGATCACTGTACTGGTTGTCAATTGTGTTCAATTGCATGTGAAGGTGTTGCAGAAGCAATCGCAATGGTAAAAGTTCCAGAAGAACAAAAACAAAACAAAAAATCAATCATGCCACAAATTGATTATGGAAAATGTGTTTTCTGTGGACTTTGTGTTGATGCATGTCCATTCTATGCACTTTACATGACAAATGATTATGAATTATCTTCCTTTTCAAAAGAAGGTCTGATTTACACTCCTGCACAACTTCAGGTAAAACCATATGTTGCACAGGATAGTGAAATCCAAATATCTGATAGAGGTGCAACCCATGGCTGATGCTGCATTTCTTGCACTAGCAGTTATTACAATTGGTTCAGCAATTGCTGCACTTGAATTAAGATCATTGATTTATGGTTCCATTGCTTTGATGGGAACTTTGGGTGGAATAGCAGGATTCTTTTTCCTACTTGATGCACCATTTGTTGCATTATTCCAACTAGCAGTTTACGTAGGTTCCATTGCTGTTTTGATTTTGTTCACTGTGATGTTGGTAAAAAGAGAATTAATCTTCAAAAAAATTGAAGACAAGAGAAGAAAATTTGCAGGTATCGGTTTGATGCTTGTGGTTATGGTATCATTAGGAGCAGTTTTCATAGATTCTGGAATCAAGACAATTACTACTGATGAACCTGCTACTAACTTTAGAGATATAGGAACTGACTTTGTAACATATTATTGGCCTGCATTAATTCTGATGGGATTACTATTAGCAGGTTCTGTTACTGGAGCACTAGTTTTAGCCAAACGTGAGGATGTGGAGAATGACCAGCGAGCTAGTTGATTTTACTCTAGTATCTGTAGCCCTACTTGGCATAGGAATCTATGGCTTAGCAGTTAAACGTAATTTTATCCGAATGCTATTTGCAGTTGAAATCATTATCAATGCCGCAAACTTGAATATTGTTGCTTTTGGTAGATTCCTACCTCATAGTGGTGGTCAAACTATGGCATTATTCTCAATTGCAATTGCCGCAGCAGAAGTCGCAGTTGGTCTATCATTAATCATTGTAGCTTATCGCATGTATCAGAATGTCGATATTGCAGACTTTAGGAGCTTGAAGGGATAATGGAATACGCATTATTACAGGCAGTTTTCTTGCCACTATTATTATCACCAGTGGCTTACATTATTGGAAGAAAAGTAGGACCAACTCCTGCAATGTGGTTTTCGTTTGCAATTCTATTGTATACAACAATTCTTGTAATTAATGCAGCATTATCTGGAACTGTAGAGGAACATTATCCATGGACTGAACAGTTCGGTGAGTTTGGTTTCTTGTTAGATGGATTGGCATCACCATTTGCAATAATGATTTATGTTTTGTCTACCATCTTGGTACTTTACTCAAAACCATACATGATTCACAAATTTCATGAACAATTCGAAGAAGAAAAGAATCTCAATCCTTCTGGAAGTGGTCAAACTTCAGTTGTTGAATCATCATCTCTATCTAATTATGTAAATGCAAAATCTGGTCTTTACTTTGCACTGTACCTTGTCTTTGCAATGGGAATGCTTGGAACAGTTCTATCAACTAACCTGATTGAATTTTACATCTTCTTTGAAGTAATGTTAATCCCAGGTTTCTTTTTGGTTGCACTCTGGGGTGATGGTCCAAGAAGAAAGATTGGCTTAATGTTCTTGTTCTGGACTCACGCTGGTGCAGTAGTTTTACTATTAGGATTCTTGATGATTGGTCTTACTCTTGGAAGTTTTGACTTTGCAGATATCAGAGAATCTGAAATTCCTGCTGATATTGCAATGTATTCTGCAGTTGCAATTGCAATAGGACTGGGTGTTAAACTGGCAGTCTTTATGTTCCATGTTTGGCTACCCTATGTTCACGGTTCAGCACCTACACCAATCAGTGCACTGTTATCTCCTGCCATGATCGGAATTGGTGCTTATGGTGTTTTCAGATTAATTGTAGAATTCTTACCATTAACATTTGCAGAACTCTCCATCTGGTTACACATCTGGGGTCTTGTTACAATGATTTATGGTGGTGCCATGGCACTGATGCAAGATGATCTAAAACGTCTTCTTGCATATTCTAGTATTAGTCAAATGGGTTACATCCTATTTGGTATCGGTTCAATATCTGTACTTGGTCTTGCTGGTGCAGAGATGATGTATGTAACACACGCAATTGGAAAAGGCATTCTCTTCATGATGGCTGGAATTATTATTGTTAAAGTTGGAACTAGAAGCATTTCAAAACTAGGTGGTCTGGCAGGAAAGATGCCAATAACTGCAGTATGTGCAGTAATTGGTGCATTAACAATCATGGGAGTTCCACCAACAAGTGGTTTCATGGGTGAATGGCCTCTCTTCTTTGGTGCTTTAGAGACTGCTATTGAAGAAGGTTCAACGTTAAGGGCTGTAACATTTGGTTTAGGTCTTGTTGCAACTGCACTAACAATGTCTTACATGCTTTGGATGCTAAAACGTGTATTCTTTGGAAAAACTCCTGAACATCTTGAAAATGTGAAGGAAGGAAGTTGGTACATGACTGCACCAATGATGGTGTTAGCAGGATTCTCCATTGTAGTTGGCATTTATCCAGACATTTTCTTGAAAACAATAATTCCATACATGAGTGGAGTGTTGGGAGTATAGATTATGGCAACAGAAGCTTTTGGATTACCTTTTGAAGTTGGAACACTTAGTGCTTGGTTAGTATGGATTTTACCATTTGCTGCTGCAATGATAATTCCAGGTGTTGGAAAATTATCAAAACATGCAACTGGATACGTTGCAGTTGCATTTGCTTTAATGAGTGCATTATCTGCAGCAACAATGATTCCAGTCGCCTTAGAGGCACACGAAATGCATCATCAAATAATGTGGATTGAATCAATTGGTCTTAAAGGCGGTGTCTTAGCTGATCCTCTCTCAATAATTATGGCAAATGTAGTTGGTTGGATTTCATTCTTGATTATGATTTACAGTACTGGTTACATGAAAGGTGACAAAGACATTACACGATTCTGGTTCTGGATGATGTTCTTTATTGGTTCAATGCAATTAATCGTATTATCTGATAACTTGTTACAAGTATTCTTTGGATGGGAAGGCGTAGGACTAGCATCATATGCTTTGATCAGCTTTTGGTATCGTGACAAAAAGAAAGATCATGTTGGTGTTGAAGGTAGAACTGTTCTTGGTATGTTAGATTACTATGCACCAACACATGCAGGAATGAAGGCATTCATCATGACCAAAGTTGGTGATGTAATGATGATTGCAGGTATGCTTTTGATATTCTTGTTTGCAGGTACTTTTGGATTTAAGGAATTAATGGGTGATACTCAATGGGCAACTACTATGGCTGCTCAGGGATTGTTGGTCCCTGCATTTGTTTTACTATTTGGTGGTGCTGTAGGAAAGTCTGCACAATTCCCATTAAACGAGTGGTTACTAGAAGCAATGACTGGTCCTACTGCAGTATCTGCATTGATTCACGCAGCAACAATGGTAAAAGCAGGTGTATTCTTGGTTGCAAGAATTGGCCCACTTGTATTTGCATTAGGTGCTGCAGGAATTATGGCTGATCAATTCTTTGAGATTGTTGCTTGGGTTGGTGCAATTACAGCATTACTACTTGCTACACAAGGTATGGTTAATCCAGAAATTAAGAAAGTCCTTGCTTATTCTACTGGTTCTCAAATTGGTTACATGATGATGGCATTAGGTGTTGCAGGATTATCTCATCAATATGTAGATGGCTATACTGCAGGATTTTTCCATTTAATTTCCCACGCAATGTTCAAAGCTTCATTATTCATGGCAGCGGGTTCTCTGTTGCATATTGTTGGTTCTCGATTCATGACAGATATGGGAGGCTTGAGAAAACAGATGAAGAAAACTTATGCATTCATGTGGGCTGCAGGTCTTGGCTTGATGGGTGCACCATTTATCACAACTGGCTTCTGGAGTAAGGATGCTATCTTTGCTGCAGTTTACACATCCGGAAATGAATGGGCAATGCCACTATACATTATTGCAGTACTAACTGCAGTTATCACTGCATTCTATACAACAAGAATGATTGGAATGGTCTTCTTTGGAAAGAAAAGCAAACACATCGAAAAGATGGAAGAGGAAGGACATCACATTCATGAAGCATCATTATCAATGTGGATTCCATATGGAATTCTTGCAGTACTTACAATTGGAATTGGTCTTATTGGATTGTCTGCAGAAGAGGGATTACATCATGTATTCACAGATTATCTTGAACACTCATTTGGTATTCACTCTGAACATGCAGCAGATGAAGCATCAATCTTACCAGAATTCTTGCAAGGACTTAATCCAGTTGCACTTGGTTCATCATTAGTGGCCTTTGCTACCGGTATTGGACTTGGCTACATCTTTTACATTGGAAGATGGGTTGACCCAGTAAAATTTGTCAATTCAAATATTATATTCTACTCAATTCACAAAGTCATCTTAAACAGATGGTATCTTAATGCAATAATCTATTGGTGCTTTGTCGTAGCACCTCTATGGTTAGCAAGAGCAATCTTCCGATACTTTGAAAAGACCGTTATCGATTACGGTATGAATGCTGGAGTTCAGAAAGCAGTTGGATGGAGTGCTAAAGTTGTCCAAGGAACTCAAACTGGTGTCTCACAATCATATCTATTCGTATTTGGAGCAGGATTACTATTCGTAGTTCTGATATTGTTGATATAGGAGAATTATGAAATGATCGAAATTACTTCAACCCCATTAGTTATCATTGCAATTTTAGGTACTGTTGGAATTTTACTTCCGATAATTAGCATTGCAAGAAAAGAACAGGGTTCAAACTCATTTTATGCTGTCATTGCATTTGCAGCATTAATTGTATCCATGGGATATGTCGGATACCAATTCATAAACGAAAATATTGCATCATCTGCTTTATTCTCTGAAGATGTAATTGTAGATGATGCCTTTGGAGGCTTCTTTGCTATTGCAATGTTAATTGTTGCTGTATTCACAACTGTTGGCTCTTTCAACTATATGAGAAAACACAATTCTCCTGCTGTTTACTATTCACTAATTTTACTTGCAACAATTGGTATGGTTCTAGTTGCATATTCTACTGATTTGATAATGTTATTTGTTGCATGGGAACTCATGAGTATTCCAACATACATTTTGGTTGGATATATGAAAAAGAATCCAAGCTCAAATGAAGCCGCTCTAAAATATTTCCTATTTGGAGCATTATCTTCTGCAATCATAGTTTACGGAATTTCAATTTCTTATGGATTAACTGGTTCTACAAACATTGGAGAAGTAATTCAAGGATACTCAGCACTTGATCCTTCCATGTTGCCTCTTGCATTACTTTCAGTTGGAATGTTTATTGCAGGATTTGGATTCAAAATGGGACTCGTTCCATTCCATCAATGGTTACCAGATACCTATGAGGGTGCCCCATCTCCTATCACTGCACTATTAGCTGCTGCAACAAAGAAAGCAGGATTTGCTGCAACAATTAGAATTATAGTTCTTGGTATGATTGTTCTAAATCTTGATTGGACTTTAGCTCTTGGAATTATTGCAGTAATGACTATGACAATAGGAAATGTTGCAGCAATTATGCAAAAGAGCATTTCAAGAATGTTGGCATATTCTAGTATCGCTCATGCCGGATACATTTTGATTGGACTTGCAGTTGCTCCACACAGTTCTCTTGGATTACAGGGTTCCTTGTATCAAATTATGAATCACGCAGTGATGAAAGGTGCAGCCTTTATTGCAATCGCAGGAATCGTTACAACACTTGGAGTTACTCACATTGACAAACTAAAAGGACTTGGAAGAAGAATGCCAATAACTGCTTTAGGTATGATTATTGCTCTCTTTGCACTAGCTGGAGTTCCTCCACTTTCAGGATTTTGGAGTAAATTGATGTTATTTGGAAGTGCTTTAGATGCTAGCTCTACCTTATGGTGGGCACCTTGGCTTGCAATTGCAGGTGTACTTAACAGCGCATTATCACTAGCTTACTATGGTTGGATTACAAGAAAAATGTACTTTGAAGGAGAAACAGAAAAGAGAGTTGTAGAACCAAAATCTGTTGTCGCTGTAATGATCTTCTCAACTATATTCTTAGTAGGATTTGGTGTATATCCAGAACCATTACTCAAATTTGTAGAGTTTGCAACTCCGGTAATTAGTTTAGGTCTTATGCCTTAAACGAAGTAAATTTAATTAAATTATCTAGATTAATTTTTGCATCACTGTCTGGAATTTTTCTCAAACTTGATCTAGCTTTTTCTGAATACTCTTTCAGTAATTCTTCCATTTTGTTAAAAACATCTCTAGGATCAGAACTTTTCTTAATGAGTAAATTGAATAGTTTATCTTCATTTTTCCAATCTAACAAATCATCTCTGATTTGATATGCAATTCCAAGATTTATTCCATATTCTGATAATGCCTCAATTTGCTCTTCGCTTCCATTTGCAATTATTGCACCTGTTCTAGCTGCAACTTGAAATGCAGTAGCTGTTTTGTATTCAATTACTTTAAGATAATCATCAAATGTAATATCTTCACTAGTTTCCAATCTTCCTTCAATCATTTCTCCTTCACTCATTAACATGGCAGTTGTAGCCAAATCTTTTGTTATTCTAGCATTATCTAATCTAGATGATATTGCAAGAATTAATCCTAAAACAAAATCCCCTGTTAACACACTTGTGTTGTATCCATATTTGACATGAAATGGCTCTTTTTGCCTTCTCATGGTTTCCTCATCTATAATATCATCGTGTATGATTGATTCCATATGAAGAAATTCAACAGCACATGATGCAGATAATACATTTTCATCAATTTTACCTACACTTTCAGCTGCCAAATTCAAAATTATAGGCCTAATTCTCTTTCCCCCCTCTAAGGAGTATTTCAGAGGTTCAATAAACTCTGATTCAGAATATAGGCCAAGTTCATTTTCTAAAGCTTGATCTATTCGTTCAATGTACTTGCCATAGGTTTCAAGTAGAGGATTTATCTCGATATTTTTCCTGTCCAAGATGAGCCTGATCAAAAAACTTTCCCATAAGTAAATAAATCTTAGTGCTCCAGCCGGGATTTGAACCCGGGATCTTTGCCTTGAAAGGGCAAAATGCTTGACCGGTCTACACCACTGGAACCCATGACAATTCTGCATTATCATCATAAAATCTTTTGTAAACCACAAAGATTTTTTTATTGGCAATATTGGAGATGAATTATGAATATCGTACAGAAAATTGATGAAATGATTGAAGAAAGAAGTTTACTAAAACACCCATTTTACCAAATGTGGTCTGATGGAAAATTAACAAAGGAATCTCTTGCAGGTTATTCTAAAGAATATTTCCAACTTGTAAAAGCAGTTCCTGCATTTATGACTCCGATTATAGAAAAGGCACCAGATGCTGTAGTTGGTGAATTAGTTGAAAATCAACAAGAAGAATCTGATCATATCAAACCATGGATTGCTTTTGCTGGAGAACTTGGAATTTCTGAGGATGAATTAGTTTCATATTCAGGAACAACTAAAACACAAAAAGCAGTTTCTGACTTGAATGAATTAATGGTTACATTTGATGGTGGAGCTTCTGCAATGTATGCCTTTGAAAAAGAAATTCCTAAAATCAGTCAAACAAAACTTGATGGTATGGCTGAATTTTATGGAATGACAAATGATGAAGCTACAGAATACTTCAAACTTCACACTGAAGCTGACATTAGACATGCCGCATCATGGAGAAATATTCTAGAAAAATCTTCTATTGACTATGACAAACTGATTGAAATTGCAGACAAATCACTTTCAGCACAAAATTTGTTACTTGATAGTTGTTACGAAGAATACTGCTAATCTCATAACATTTTATACCTGAGAAAAAGTTCCTTTGCTTAGGGCCCGTAACTCAGCTTGGTAGAGTAACCGGCTCATAACCGGTGAGCCAAGGGATCGAAGCCCTTCGGGCCCATTATTTTCCATTAGTTTTAAAATAAGCATATCAAAATTTATCTGGCTGCAATGAAGAATCAGAGTTATATCTGAATTGATGATTGGAAGGCATTTGACTGAGCTGCCAAAACTTATTTGTTGATTTGTTTTTTCACTTTTTCAAGAACTGTTTCATCTACTAATTTCTGCTCAAATAATGCTTCAGTGATTTGTAAGATGTTTAGAATTGAATGCATTTTTACTCCTAATTCTAATAATGCTTCATCAGCTCCTTCTATTCTATTTACAATAACATATGCATCTTTTACTGAAATGTTGACTTCTTTGAGGGATTTGATTGCATTTACAACTGAACCTCCTGTAGTTGCAACATCATCTATCATGACTACTTTCATTCCGTCATGAATTTTTCCTTCAACTGATTTTGACGTTCCATAATCTTTTGGTTTGCTTCTGACATAGATTAGTGGTTTTACTGTTTCAATTGCTAATGCTGATGCAATTACTAAACCACCTGTTGGAACTGAAACAATTGACTCAAAATTATCTAATCCTACATCTTGAACGATTTTATTTTCAAGATATTTTACCATCTTTCTAAATTCAATAGGATAGCTTGGAACTAATCTTAAATCTACATAATACGAACTCTTTTTTCCACTAGCAAGCGTAAAGTCCCCAAATTTTATGATGCCTTTCTGATGCAAAAAGGTTGCAAACTCTTTTACAAATTCCATACAAAAGTTAACTACACTGGATTTATTTTGTTTTGTATTGAGGACTAATTATGCCTGAAATTTGGTTAAATTATGGGATCACTGACGTAGTTTTGGATATAAAGGCTGAAAATCTTGAGCAAAAAATTGATTCAGAAGGTAAAATTTTAGACGATTTAGCGATCAATGAAAAACTAAACTCTCTTGATTTATCAAAACCTATGGAACTAGTAGTTTTACATAATTCTAAATCTATTCTAAAAATTATTTCTTCACTGTTTACGTTATGTGAACAAAAATCAAAACCTTTTCCAAAAATTTTGACTGATAAAAAAATCTTGAATTTAGTAAAATCTGGATTACCTGAAGGGAGCTCAATTAATGAATTTGATGATGTTGGGATTTCAAATTCAAATCTAGTGTTTATGGGAGAGATGGAATTTAATGGATTATTTGGATATGAGACTATTTCTACACGACTAATCAAAAAATTTGGTCAGGAATCTATGCTTACCGCATATTCAAAAAGACAGGGAAATCTTCCCACGCCTGGACAATATTCTGAAAGTTTAACAGAAGCCAAAAAATTTTCAGATAATTTTGAAATTCAAGGAATAGAAATTGTTGCAAATTCTGAAGGAATAATTGATTTCTCAATTGGACATCCTTCAGAAACTATTTCATCAACAAAAATTCTTGAGTCTAATTCCATCAAAGATGTTGGTGAACATAAAACAATGGTGATAAGTACTGGAAAAGATGCAAGCAATGATACTCTAAGTAATTCTTTTTCATCTCTTTGGAACTGCTCTAATGCTATCAAAAAAGATGGTCTTGCTATTTTGGTCGCTGAATGCAAAGGCGGATTAGGTTCTGATGCAATTCAACAATACATTGAGGATAGATTGACTCTTGAACAATTAAGAAATCCTACAAAATACATTGACGGCATGGAAGATTTATTGTTCCTTTCAGAAATTCAAAAGAAATTCCAAATAGGTTTAGTTTCAATCTTGCCTGATTTTTATGCAAAGAAACTCAATATGGTATCTTTAGCAGGCATAAAATATTCTATGGATTATATTTTAAAAACACAAGGAGCTCGTCAGAAAGTAGCAGTAGTTACAGATGGTGCAAGACTTTTGTTAAGGTAAAAAACTTGGCAAAAAATCTGAAGGTAATGGTGCACACAAAACTGCTAATACTATAATTGCAATGTATGCAAGTTTTCTATTTCTTGAAAGTGGTGAGACATCGTCTAATGGTGATGCACTAGGATTTCTTGAACTCATAAAGAGAATTAAAAGTGCCATTAACCAATAATTCAACAAAACAAGAATTGCCATACTTCCATAAGTTGCATATCTGTGAAGCTTTGCTCCGAGGAGTGTTCTTGCCATATGACCCCCATCTAACTGCCATGCAGGTAATAAATTCAAAAATGTAATTAAAAATCCAATCCATGCAGCAAACATCACTGGAGTCAAAATAACTTCATGACCTGCCCCCCCTTTCCCAAATAATGCTAAGCTAGCACTCATTAGAATTGGCTCACCTTGATTCCATTCAATCAATCTAGATTCTTCAAACAATCCTGCAGCAATTTCTGGATCTAAAACAGGTGCAGTATATGCACCATAAATTGAAACAATAACTGCAATTACTAAACCCGCAATAGGACCTGCAATTGCAACATCAAATAGAATTTCTCGATTAATGGTTAATCCTTTTGATTGGATAAATGCACCAAATGTTGGGATTCCAATAACTGGAAGTCCTGGGATAAAATATGGCCAAGTTGTTTTTAGTCCATGTGCTTTTGCAGCAATGATGTGACCAAGTTCGTGAATTCCTAAAATTCCTAATAATGACAATGTGTATACTACTGCCATTTCAAATGGATCACCAATCTCTACAATTGAATTTGTACCTGATGTCCTATAGTATCCATCTATCATCACAAATGAAATAACAATTGCAAACAATATTCTTGGGGTCCATGCAGTACTCATCCATCTTCTTTGTTTTTTTGGAGAAAATTTTTGAATGATAATATACAATCTTTCGTCTTCCATCTTTTCTAGTCTACAAGCATATCTCATATCTTCTAATTCCCTTGCCAAACCCTCAAACTTTGATTTGAAATCTATATCATCAATCCTGAATTCTAATGAAAATTCTGTTCTTGTAAAGTCACTAACCTGAAAAATAGAATTAACCAACGAAATAATGTCTTCTTTAGAGGGGTCGTCTTCCATCTCTTTAGACTAGATTTTTCCATTAAATGGTCTTTTGGTTTAAAATTAAATAATGATAATACTAAACAATGTCATGCAAGTTATTCTTAGACAATTGGGAGATTGTAATATAAGAAGAGCAGAACCAAGCGATCTAATTTCTGTAATGGAAATTAATTTGAAAACCCTTCCTGAACACTATTCTGATTATTTCTATGAAAGCTTACTTGCTGAACTTCCAGAGGCATTCATTGTTGCAGAAATTGGAGGAAAACATGTCGGGTATATTATGTGTAAAACTGAATTTGGCTTTTCAAATTTCAAGAAACTAGGCTTTGTCAAAAAAGGTCACGTTGTTTCTATTGCAGTACTTGATGAACACAGAAGAAAAGGTATTGGAAATGCACTTGTTGAAGAATCAGTAAAGGGAGTAAATTTGAGAAAATGTGATGAGTTCTATTTAGAAGTAAGATGTAGTAATAATGAAGCAGTCAAATTATATGAAAAACTAGGATTTGTAATTAGACAACAACTAAACGCCTATTATCGAGATGGCGAAGATGCATATCTTATGGCAATTGAATTACAATAGTTCAAACCAATAAATAACTCACAAAAAATTCTTCGCCATGGACAAGCGAAAAGGAATGGGCATTACTATTTTTGTACTTTGCATTGGTGGTTTTTTCCTTTATGCGTATTTGTTAATGTTATCTGAATGGAGTCCTATCGTATTACAATTATCTGTACTGATGATTGCTGGAGGTATTTTAGGAGTTATTGCATGGATTGGATATGTAATGGCAACAACAAAATCTTCACCTGCTTCAATAACATCCGATGATTAATTTATTTAGAAATTTTTACATCTACAACTGTTTGATAATATCTTGGACCAACTGCTCGTACTATTTTTGAATCTAAAACTTCTGATTTTACAGGTGATACTTTGAGATAATGTTCTTCTGAAAGTTTTCCTGCATCTGTTTTTTTATCTGCATGAATATGTGAATAATAATGAATGATGCCTCCATTTTTAGTGGTTTTAATCGCAGATTCTAAAAATTCATCAGATCTCTCAGGTAGCAACATCAAAGTTCTATCTGATTTATCTTCTAATTGATTATCGATTATTTCAGATGCATCTCCATTGATTGAAATTACATCACCTGTGAGTTTGTTTAATCCTATGTTTGTTTCACACAGTTTTGAAGCTACGGGATTAATATCGAGACTATAGACGGTACATTTCTTTTTCTTGGCAGCCATAATAGAAAACATTCCAATTCCTGCAAACATGTTGGTCATTACCTCTCCTTCTTGAATCAAATTTGCAATTCTTTCTCTTTCTGTAGATAATCTGGGTGAAAAGAATGCATTTCTGACATCTACCCTAAATTTACAACCAAATTCCTTGTATTCTGTTTCTGTATTGTCTTCTCCTGCAAGAATCTCTAGATCTCTTGTACGAAAATTACCTTCTACTGCTGAAGCCTGATAAAATACACTTCTTACGATTTTTACCTCATCTAATAGTGCTTTTCCAATGATTTTCTTTTTTGGGAGTAATGAATCAGGAATTCTTACGATAATGATTTCTCCTATCTGATCAAATGCTGAAATCAATTCGTTACTTTCATTTTCGGTAAGCACATTTTCTAGTGCTTTTTTTAACATTCGAGTCAATGTTTGTAATAGAAGTTTCCAGTTGTTTTTTGATCCTTGTCTAATCTACTTTCTAATTTATTTACTCTAGGCCTTAGGCTTTTTTCATCTCGTCTAAACGACATGTCTAATGATTTTAGGAATCTATTCATTGCTTCAGCTTTTGGTAAAGGCGATGTTGCTCTACCTGCCGCACCTGACTCCCCTTCAAATATTACCATTGTATCTGAAACTAGATCCATTAATTGTAAATCATGATCAATAATGATTGCTGATTTTCCAAAAGAACGAACAAATTTTTGTAAAAATTTGGCAACTGCAATTCTATCTTCTACATCTAAAAATGCTGATGGCTCATCTAATGCATACAAATCTACTTTTTGTAATAGACATGATGCGACTGCCACTTTTTGCAGTTCTCCTCCAGAAAGATTTTTGATTGATTTATTGTATAATTTCTTAATTTTTAATGGATCTAGAATTTGTTCCTCCTCCATACTTCCTTCAATTGGATCTCCGTTTGCTTTGTCTAGAACTGAAATTACTTCTACATCTAGATCATTTTGAAGATATTGTGGTTTGTATGCAATCTTAATTTTTTTATCAACACTACCTGAATCTGGTTTTTCAACTCCAGCAATCATCTTCATCATTGTGGTTTTACCTAATGCATTGGCACCCATTATTCCTACAACTTCACCTTTTCTTACTTTTCCAGCCTCAATTTCCACTGAAAATGAAGGATATTTTTTCACTAATTTTGGATATGTGACAATATCTCCCCCTTCTTGGAAAATATCTGTGGTTGAAGATGATACATCCATAGAAAATTTTTTGTCTCTAAATCTTACATTTTCATTTGGTAAATATCCGTCAAGAAAAACATTGATTCCAACTTTGGTAGATAAAATATTTGAAACAATACCATATGCTGAAGGTTCTCCATATAACACTTCGATATAATCACTTAGAAAATCTAGTAATGTTAAATCGTGTTCTACTACCATTACACTTTTTCCCATCTTTGCCAAATTTTGTATTACTCGTGCAACACCGGTTCTTTGAAAAACATCATTGTATGATGATGGTTCATCAAAAAAGTAAAACTCTGTATCTTTTGATGCAGCAGCAGCTACTGCAATTCTTTGTAATTCACCACCACTTAATTCCTTTAAACTCTGTTCCATTGAGTTTTCTAATCCTAATTCTTTGATTAATTCTCGTGCAACTCCACGTTCATCATATTTGTCAAGAAGTTCTTTTCCTGTTCCATCAAATGCTTGTGCAATGTGATGTACTTGTTGTGGTTTGATTGATGCACGAATTTGTTTTTGTTCAATCTTTTCAAAATGCTGTTTAAGTTCTGTTCCACTATAATGTTTTAAAATCTCATCCCATTCTGGAGGATTTTCATATTTGCCTAAATTTGGTTTAAGATTTCCTGATAGAATGTTTACTACTGTACTTTTCCCCATTCCGTTTCTTCCTAACAACCCTACAACTTCACCTTTCTTTGGAGTAGGTAACTTGTAAAGACGAAATGAATTCATTCCATACTGATGAATTTTATCAGTAGCTATTTCACTTGCAAGATTCACAATTGTGATTGCATCAAATGGACATACTTTGACACAAATTCCACAACCATTACAAATATCCTCATCTATCTGGGCTTTTTTTGACTCTTCATTGATTGTGACACATTCTGCGCCTGATTTGTTTACTGGACAATATTTGATACATTCCAGACCACATTTTTGTGGCTGACATAGATCTTGATCCAAAACTGCTACCCTGTGAGTCATGCTGTAGTCGGGTATTTTCTTTGCTTTATACCTATTTTGAGCACTTTTCAAATCTGGCGTTAGGTTAATAGATGAGAATTTAACATTAATTTTC
>Ga0209992_10002669_pt1 | contig 15972 bp, 29 predicted proteins | sample 2SBtaG_2_FD_182564 | JGI IMG/M metagenome (GOLD analysis project Ga0209992, IMG submission 182564) | Deep subsurface microbial communities from Kolumbo volcano to uncover new lineages of life (NeLLi) - 2SBTROV12_ACTIVE470 metaG (SPAdes)... | ecosystem: Environmental > Aquatic > Marine >... | reverse complement strand
ATATACAGATATTTCCCCTGAAGGACTGATGGGGGTTATCCCCCTAAATACATATTATTTATTAAGCTTACCTTCTGAAGATGATTTCTTATTATGGCAAGATACACATAACGATTGAAAGTTACAAGTGTTCCACTTATCGCCCCCTTGTCTTATTGGTATAATATGGTCACATATTTTTGCAGATTCTATAATACCTTTTTGTTCACAATGTACACACAATGGATTTGCTTTAATATATTCCCCCCTAACTCTACGCCACCTTCTGTTGTTATAAAAAGTTGCATCAGTCCACGCCCCTTGTTTTGTTTCAACAATCCATTTCTTGTTCTTTGATTTAGGAAAAGTCGGCATCTTCTTTTTGTTTAAGTAAGTTATAGTATTCTTTATCTAGTTTTTCAATGATTGACATATTGTTAAAGTAATCTAACAACATGGTTCTTTCTGTAGATTCCCATATATTATGACAACCCTTGCGTGTTCCAAAGGTTAAACAATGATATGTAATGTTCTTTTTGTTTGTTGTTAAATCTTTTCTTCTACTTCTTGGAATTAAATGTGAATGGCTTAATGGCACATCATATCTATTACACCCACTACATTTGTGTTCTCTTTCTTCTGCAATCTCTTTATAAACTTTCTTTAGTTCTTTATGGATTGTCTTTTGTTTATTACTGATAGCTTTCATCAGGTGCGTTTTCCATTTCTACAATTAACCATTCTAACAATTGAGAATCAGAAACCTTTGCCCCTAGTATTCGTTCAAATCTTTTCTTCTGTTCTTTCCATTGCTTTAATAATTGTTTAGGTAATTTAATAACTAATGTTTCACTAAACTCTCTGTCAATAACATTTCCACATGCAATGTCTAATAATTTATCAGTATCTATTTCATATTTATTATTCGCCATTTCTTTCATTTCTTATTATGTTTGGCATTCCTTTATGTTTATCTTGATATATTTGTTTCATATAAATTCCACAATCACACAATGCTTCTTTTGTTTCTAATTTATCATCAACAAAAATAATTGTAGTTTTATTTAAATGCTTTTCTATATTACAAACACTACATTTATAAATCATCTTCCCTGCCCTTTATATATTTTTTTATATGCGTTTTGTCCTTTGGATGCGTTCTTTGAGTGAATGCCTTTTCGCTTCTTTCTTTTGTTTAGTGAAAATTTAAATCCTTTTTGTTTCATAATATTTTTAAAAAAGCAAGGGCATCTTTCGACACCCTCACACACAAAAAACCAAAAATTATGTAGGGATAAACCCAAACATATTTCTTAATAATACATATAATATTTTAATCTCACAATAGACACTTTATCTTTTCTTTCTGTATTTAATATAACCAGTTATTGTTTCATACTTTTCATAGTTACACGAATTACATAAATAATTATAATATTTTTTTAATTGTGCTTGGTCATCCTTGATTCTATTTATATAAACATTATCCAAAAAATCAGGCATGTTGTTTTTCTTTGAGCCGAATGTTTCACTATTTTTATTCCATCTGGCTAATCTTTTTTTTATGTTGAATATATCACATTTTTCAAATCTCATTTGTGAATTATCTGAATCAGAGTTAGATTCTGTCCAGTATTCAATAAAGTCATTAAGCATCTTTTTATTAAAATCTTTTTCAAAAACAAATACACTATCTATAAATTCTTTTTCTTTTTCTTTTTTATTTTTCTTTTTCTTTTTCTTTTTCTTGTCTATACACTTTGGATAGTCTATGTATACTGTATCATCAAAACGTAAATGTTCTATTAAAACTTGATTTTTAACCTCTTTTAATTCATCTTCAATACATTTAATAACCTTTGGTGATTTACTTGAATTGTATTTTAAAAAGTTTCTTAACAAAATTTCATTGGTTTCATTAGAATATATTATTTTTCCTGCATCTTCAAAAAAAGCTAATAATGTTAAAATAGTATCTTTATTATATCCAGTTTGATAAACAATTTGTCTTAATGATATTTCATAAATACCACATTGTTTAACTTTATCATTAGTTAATAAATATAAATAAAAATACTTTTGTTCAGGTGTTAAATCTAAAACAAGAGGGTCATTCCAAAAGGTTGTGTGGATATGTCTATATTTTGCCATTCTTTTTAGTTTTTTTTTCTTTTTTTAGTCTTTCCATGATTAACCACAAAGATTGACCATGTAACGTTAAATGCCTTTCAATCCTTTTTAAAATAAATAAAAGCATTACAAAGATTAATGTTATTATAATTAATATTAAATTTTCCATAATTTATAATTTAAAAAGGTAAATCGTCTTTTTCATCTTTTTGAAACTCATTTTGAATCTTCATTGCCATTTCTTCTGCTTCTTGTTCAACCTTTTCTGACATTTGAAAATTATTTAATGCTTCTTCATTAGAAATTTCTGCTTCAAATTTTTTAGCGGTTAGATTAACAAAATATTTATCATTCCATTTTCTGCCATTTATATAAAAATACATTTCACCTTCTGAACCTTCTTTAAAATTAAAATTTTTAAATTTATCACCTAAAAACTGAAACATAATTTCATTTGGATATTCTGGGTTATCATTTAAAATAACTTTCTGAATATATAATTTTCCACCTTTAGTTTCTTTAACTTCAGGTTCTAATATTTTTGTAATTTTTCCTTTAATTTTTAACATAACTTTTTTTTTAATTATTAACTAAATAAACCTATTTGATTTATTTTATTTTGATTATATATTCCGAAAGCCGAATCCAAAAAATGTTTCCCAACTTTTGGTTCAACACAATTTCTTAACAATAAACCTGCTTTATATCTTGGAATAGGCATTCCTAAATAATCAGATAATTCTTGAATTGAGGACCTAGTGATATCTATATTTTTTACTTGTAAATTATTTACTCTAAAATTACACCAAAAAGGATGCCTTCCAATTATTATAGATGGTTTTATTAAATAATCATAATAAGGAACAACATTTTCTATAACATATTTTCCCTTAAACCAACTTTTTAATAAAATTATTTGCTGATATAAAGTAACATCTATATATTTTTTCTCTGTTTGAGAAAAGCATAATTTTGAATGTGAAGGACAAGGAGGACTTGACCAAATAAAATCAAATTTTTTATAATTTTCTAATAAATAAAAATGTGCATCTGTATTAATAACTTCATCATAGGCAAATTTACTTTTATAAATAGCCGAAATATCAGGGTTTATTTCTATTGCAGTTATTTCATGCTTATTTCCCCATAAGTGTCTATTACCACCAATCCCTGCATATAAATTAAGTATTTTCATTTAATATACTTTTCGTTTGTGTTTTTCTAATAAAAATTGTAAATATCCAACTTCATTTAATAATCTTTCAACCTTTGTTTCTAACTCCATGTCATATTTTGTTTTTTGAATCTTTGAATGGTGTTCATCATGTTCAGTATCAAAGTCCATTTTAAAATGTTCTATTGTGTTTTGATATAATTTTGTGTAATGATTAATGATTTCATATTGTTGATGAACTTTTATGTATGACTTTATACTGTCTAAACAACGCCCCATAATCTCTGAAGTTTCTTCTTTAGTATATTTGTATTCATTTAGCAAAATATTGCACACAATCGCCCTAGTATCAACCACATTTAGCTTTGTTGTTGTTGAATAATATTTTCTGATACTTAATTTGTTAAAATAACAAGCGGTTTCAACTAATCTTTTTATATCGATTCTTTCCATAATGGTCCATGTATAAAATAATAAAAATCTTTTGAGTTATATTCAAAATATCCTTCCACCTTTTCTTTTTCTCCAATTAATTCTTGAATATATTTTTTTGTTTCTTTTTTTGTTCCTTTATATAAAAGAACACATTTGTTTTTTATAGCAATCGCCCAAGTTGCAGATTGTTCTGGTGGTGTGTTTCTTAAATTAATATTCTTTTCTAACATAACACCATTACCACAATTAGCACAATATCTAACTGAACCCCCTAAATATTTAGGTGTGTATTTTTCGTAAATATCAGATTTACAACAACCGCTTAACAAATTTTTTATATATTTTGGTTTCATTCAAACATCTTTTTTAAAGATAATTCATTAACTAATTCAGGGTATTTGTTAGACAATTTATCCAATTCTTCATCATGCAATTCATCTCCCTTAATATCTAAACCAAAAGAAAAATAAGCATCACAAAATTCGGGATAATCCCAAACAAAAACGCCCCCAACAATTAGAGTTTCTTCATTAATAATTTTATTTCCTAATGTGTACAATTGATTCATTTTATTGATTCGTATATTCTTAATGCCACATCCAATTTGTACTCATTTGTAAAATCTTCCCAATCATAAAAAACATCAACAACCACCATTTCACAAACATCAACCATTATTAATTTTTTATTATCATCATCTTTCGCAAATATTACATGTGTTACAATTCCAAGAGATTTATCTTCTTTTTTTATTATCCTATATATAGGAACGTTTTTTAATTGTGCATTTTCCATAATTATTTTTTTTCTATTTCGTTAACTTCGTCCTCACCATAAACACCTAATTCATAAAATCCAGTTAATTTTAAAACGCACCTGCTCATTGCCCTTTTTTCTGCCATTGCTATTGGGTATTGATTTCGTGTGTTTTGTGGTGATGATTCGCCATAAGTTTCAATTATTTTATTTTCTTTTAATATATCGCCATCAGAATCAATTTTAGAATTTATATTTCCTATTGCTTTTATTACAACATATTTATTATCATCAGAAACCTTTTCTAATGAATAGGCAATATCAATTTTTGCTACCGCTTGTATTTTATCGATTCCAGAACGTGTAATTGTTGTAAATCCTAAAGGTGATTTAAAAATATCTTCTGGTGTTAAATTATAGTTTTTGTATAATTTAACTAACATGTCTTTATTTTTCATTTAAATAATATTTAGCAAGTGTAACTGTATTTCCAAATCTATTTCTTTTTATAAAAGGCAAACTTTGAATGTTATATCCTTCTTTTCTTAGATTAAATATAATGCCACTTAATCGTGTTGCCCCATACTCTGAGATGGCTTCTAAACTTGTAATTGTTTGAAATTGTTTTAGGTGATGTAACACCGCTTCTTTTTGATTTTTAGGATTCATGTTGTAATTGGTTTTTAATGTTTAATAATTTTTGAATACTTAATTCGTTTAATTCTTTTGCGTAAAAATATAAACTTCTTGCATCTAATTTAGTTTGATTAATTATTTGCAATATTAAAAAATCTTTTTGTTTCATAATTTTTAGTTTTTGTTATTGTAAAATTCTAAATAATAATTCAATGTTCAACAATTTTGTTTTTTAACTTATTAACAAAGTTTTAAACAAAAAAAAAGGAAACTGTTAATTTCCCTCTTATAGCTAATGAACAATTTTATCCCACATTCCCCCCTTTTTAAGTATCATTGGTATTAATTTTGGTTGACCATTTATAATAATTCCACACCCTAGAATTACCCTTTGGCTATTTACTTTATTATATGCAAACGCCATTGATTTATCATCTATTAAACAACCTACCATCATTGACCAATTTAAACTTAAAGGCGAACTGGTATAATTAATTTCATAATTTGTGTGATAATGACCCTGAATAACACACATTCCCATTTCTTTAGCTAAAGCCAAACCATTTTTTTTTAATCCATGTGTCATAAATAACCATTGACCATTTGCCATTCTGTATTTATAATCAATGTGCCACTTCCAACCTTTACCAACTTCTAAAACTTCATTATAACTTTTAAGCATGTGTCTAGGAATGCCATGTGCTTTTCCTCTACGATATAACATAGAACCATGATTTGAATGAACTAAATCTATTTTAGGAAATAGTTTATGAATTTTTTTAATAACTTTTCTTGCTTTTATTAATTCTGCGTACGCATTATCTAATGAAGGGTCGGTGTCATGAAAGGACAAAGCGTGAAAATCAACCTCATCACCAATTCCAAGAATTTTTGTAGGTCGGTATTTATATTTTATAGCTTCTAAAAACTCAACCGCTTCAGGATGGTTATATGGTGCATGAAGGTCTGAAATAACTAATATTATTTCATCACCTTTATTTCTTCTATATTGTTTTAAATATTCATGCTCTACTTCATTAACTCTAGGTCTAATTCTTTTTTTTCTCATTCTTAGGTGTTTTTAATTTCTCAATGCTTCTTCCTGCGAAGTATGCAGAATAAACACAAAGCAATAAAGTTTGATAAATTGGTATATATGCAGATGATATTTTAAAATCACCAACATTTCCATCAAACACCGAAATTATAACGAACACACTTGTTAAAAAAATTAATGTTAAAGGTCTGATATTTTTAGACAAATTGTTATCACTTGCCATATCACTTGACCACCTTTTAGTTACTTCGGTTTGTGCTTTTGATTCTGCATCTAACAAAACTTGCTTGAATTTAATTTTTAATTCTTTGCGTTCTTCTTTGTTAGTAACTAAATTATCAACCAAGTTATTAACAGAATCAAGATTTCCTTTTGTAAATAAATTTTTTAAAAACATAATTATTTTAAATTTTTATTAATCCAATCACTAATTTGACTTGCAACAAACATTCCCATTGCAAAACACCCCAAACTAAATAATACTATTGCTATTGTATAAGCTGCTATTTCCATTTATATTATATCTTTACTTTCTATTAATGTATATGTAAAACTGTTTCCCCAAATTTCTCTGGCTTTATAGCATATTTCCATAAACTCTTTCCAATCATCATTTGAGGCTATTACTTGACAACCTGCCGACCATTTGTCAACTTGTGTTGATGTTTTCCCCTCTCTTGCAGTTGCTCTGTGAATATTGATTCCAAAATAACCAGTTTGTGTGTTATCGTTGTTTAAATCATAACAATCATCTTTATTTGCATCACGATAAACAGTAACCTTTGCCCCTCTTTGACATAAGGCAAAATAAGAATTTCTGTGTTTGTCAATTCTGTACGCACTTGAATATTGACCCTCTTTCAAAATGGCACATCCTTCTTTACGCATTATGTTTTCTGTCATCCAATATTTTCCTGAATCTGTGGTGCAATTAAAACAATGAAATTTCCATTCACCATCTACTTTATACGATAATGTTATTTGGTCATCAAATTTGTTTGTTATTTCATCCCCAGTGTCTGAATTCCTAACACCTACAATATTTAAATTATAATCGCCTTTGTCAAACCAATTATAACCTTTATCTTTTACCACATTTTCTATTTGTTCTTTTGTTAATTCCATTAATTAAATTTGCTAATTATTATACTATCTATTTTTGTTTGAACTTCATTTTTTTTGGTTGTTAATTGAAACAAAAGATTTCCATTAAATCTAGAAACCTCTTGTCCTTTGTGAATTAATATTAGTGTTGGCAACACATCAACTTTAAATCTTTCTGTTAATTTTTTATTTTCCACAATACAAACCCTATTTGTAATACATTGTTTTAAATCCTTTAAAAAATTACATTGATTTTGTTTATTCCATTCCGCCCAAAATTCAATAACAAATACATCATTTTTTTTGATATAATTATCAAACTCCTTTTCATTAATAAAACTTTGTGCTTGGAGTTGTATTGCCAACAATACTAATATATATTTCAGAAATTTCATTTTAATTCGTAAACTCTACCCTCAATTTTTTCAATCTGCGTTTCTATTTTGTTTAGTTTTTCAGCATTGCTTATAACTGTTTTGCTAATTAATTGTAATTTCAAATCTAATTCCGACCTGCTAATTTCGGATTCAGGCAATCTTTTTGCCACTTCGATTTCATTACTTAAAACATAATATTGGCCGACAAAACTACTTGTTATAACAACAATTGTAATTATTGATTTAAGTGAAAGTGTAAATTTTGATGATTCTGAAACTAACATGACTTTATTTTTTACAAGATTTATCTGCTAATCCTTGACCGATTATAAGGGCAACGCAAACAATAACAAGTGTGTTCATTTTTGTTTCACTTATTCCCATATCTTCGGAAAACATTATTAAAAGCATGGTTACAAAACCATACCAAAATTTTCTTGAGTTAATTATTCTGTTTATTACTTCTTTCATTTTTTAATTTATTTTTAGTTTAATAATTCCATTTTCAATATATACCCCTTTTCTTTGTCTAATCTCTTTTCCGTTAAGGTTGTATAAAGCATTTTTGGTTTTTGAGTTTTTTAGTATTTCTTGTAAACCAATACCGCATGGTAAACCAGTTTCACAATCAATATATTCTATAGTTGTTATTGTGTCAATAGTATTTATAAAAATTGTATCTGTAATAAAAACATCAACATAAATAGTATCACCACCAATATTATACGAATCACATTCTTCAATAGTTGTGGCAATAGCTTCGTTTTCGTCTGAGCCATCAACACAATCAAGCCAACCATCATTAAGATAAAATAAATCATTAAAACCATTAGGTACACAACCAAGAGGAGAATACTGTGTCCAATTGCTTTCATCATCACCACAATAAAAGCCATTTTGTTCAACACATAATTCACAATTTGTTTGACTAAAACCATAACTAAACACTAATAATAACAATAATAACTTTTTCATCTTTTAAAATATTAAATAATTAAATCCAAATTGAAGATTGAATATATCTTTTTCCCAAACTCTTTGAATGTTGTTTTCTATAAAAACACCAAAGTTTTTTTTGTTTCCAATTCTATAACCTAAAACAAAACCACCATCATACTCAAATGAAGAACCACTATATTCAAAAGAATATTCATCTAATCCGTAATGATAGGGCAACGCATTAAACCACGCATGAACCCAAAAATCAGGTTGATATTTATAATAAGAAATTCCCATAACTAATGACAATTCTTTTACTTCATTTAGCTTTGATAATTCTTGTTCGTTAAATTCTTTTATTGCATCACCAAAATAATGTGTAAAAAATTCATCATTACTAGTTGCAAGTAATTCATTATCTTTAAACCAATGCCATCTGCCATTTACAAACTGGCTAGAATAACCAAAATCAGAAGCTAAATCAAAAAATGATGTTTCACCACTAACCCAAAAATCTTGAATTGGTGTTATATGATAAACTGGATGCAACCTAGAACACAAACCAAAACTAAAATCAAAAAAGTTTTTGTTTATTCTGTATCTCAAGTCAATTGAACTATATTTTAAATTTAATCTTTCATTATCTCTATATTCAATTTTTGAAACAAAATTATTTGTCAAATATCTAACCCAATACTTTTGAGAATTAAATGTTTCATTACGATTCCGTACAAAAGAATAATTAAACAAATACTCAAACCCACTATTATTATTCCCAATTGTAGTGAAGTCAGAAACGGATTCTTCATTTCCATAATACCATGTTTTTAATTTTTGTTCATAATCCATTCTAGCTACCTTTCGCAAACCTAAATTTATTTGAAAATCAAATGGTGAAATTTGAGTTGTTTCTTCGTAGCCTTTTGAAATTGCAATATAATTTTGTTCTTCAACCATTGAACTTTGCAGGTTCATTGTGGCGTAAAAAGTTGAATATTTAAAAAAGTTGTTTTGTGACCAAGCTATTGAACAACCTAAAACTATTAACAAAATTATTATATATATATATGTACTTATATCTTTTTTCATTTTATTCACTATCAATTCTATATGTTAAATAAACAGTTAAAGCAAATTCATCACTTTCAAAATCACCGCTTGAATATAAATTTATTCCATCCCCTGAAATAGTGTCATTCATAATTTGTCCAGTGTCACCAGTCATGTTCCATGTTGAGTTGCTTCTAACTCTATAATTAAAACTCCTTATAGCATCCCAAAACCTACCTGCGGTTGAAGTTGTGCCATGACCACAATATAAATATTTGTCATTTCCTTCATCATCAGAACTGTAACCACTAGTAATAATTAATAAATTAACTGGAATCATAACCATTCCAGTAACTCCAGTAACTAATGTAATAGGATTTGTGTTTAATGTTTTATAATCTGCGTTTGCAATTGTTGTTTTTTTAGTTATTGTTCCACCTCTAACATAATAATTTAAAAATTCTTCTTGATACATAATAAAAGAACCTAAAGGTGAACTAATTGCAGTGGTATTAATTGAAATTGATGTGTCAGAAGATTTTACGTCTGCAGTTACAACAATATCTGTTGCAGCACCAGTTATTGGATTTACTATAACTAATCTGTCATTTTTTTTTATTACATCATTTCCAATGGCATTTATCCCAATTGCGGTTGTTGTAGCATTTACAATGTTTGCAGTGGTTTCTGTGATGCAAATTCTTTGTTGTAAATTTCTAATCCCCTCTCTTGAAATATTTACATTGTGTTGATTAAACATAAATCCTTTGGCACTTGCAACTTTTCTTTTTGCAACATTTATATTTTTCCCCCCTTGTAAATTTAATTTTCCTATTTTCATTTTAAAAATATGGTGATGTTATAATATTTGGGTTTTCTAAAAACCATTCTTCATTAGTATTTGCAAAACTTGTGTTTGTTATGTTTGCAGTTGTGTTTGTTGAAAATTGTTCAATTGTCATTTTCCACGAATCCGTTGCTGCGGTGTAAGTTCCACCAATAGGAAAAAACCCTTGAACATCTGCACTTTCACCATTGTTTAATTTCATGTCAGTCTTTAAACTATTTGCAAAAGTAATAGATTCATCTGCATTATTATTTTCAAAAGATATATTGTATTTATAACAAGGAACACACCTTTTTTTAATTATTTCTCTAGACAATAATTCATTTAATGTTAAAAATGTTCCATCTTGTTGCGTTCGCCATCTTCTATTATTAGCTACTTTAGTTGTTGGCGGTGTTGTTGTTGGATTTGATGTTGCAGGGGCAACAATTTTAATTCCACTTAGATATAAAACTGGTCCTTCATTAATACTATCTAACACGCCATCAGTATTTGTCACATAAGGGGGTGGGTCGCCAATGTAAAATTCAGGCTCTATTTTCATATCACATGCGGCAGTATTATTTGAATTTGTCATTTGACCAATAGAGGTTGAAAAATAATTTCCAGTTTGACTTCCTGATAACAAAGAGGTCACTCTAAAATCTGTAAATTCAATAGCAGGACTCCCAGTAAAGGTAATAGCACTTCCAATACTAGCAAGAAAAGCATCATCAAATATATCAGCATCATTCCAATCAAAAATTTTTATACGCATTCGTTTTAATGTTTCTATTGATGACCCATCAAAACTTGTTGGAAGTGAATCGCTAATAAAACTAAAAGGAACTGAAAATTGATTTATTCCAGTTAAAATTGGCACATCTTCTGCATAAACTTTTATTCTTGATGTGTTTGCGGTCGCCCAATTACATGTTCCATTTCCCCCATTTCCAAAATCTCCGTTTAAATGCAATTTAACTTCATCATCACCTAAATCAACTGGTGGATTTTGATATTGTGCCTCATACCAATCTTCACCAGTTTTATTTGATGTAATAAAACGAATTTGTAATTCTCCTTTTACAGTGAAACTTGGTTGAAATCCTGCTGCTATTAAACTATCAAATAAAGACCCTATTGGAGTTCCTGAGTTAATAGTCATATTATAACCAAAATTCATTGTGCCAGTAATAAGAATGCAATCTTGGTCTGATGTCACTGGAATAAATAACCCCTGATTATTATCATCAGGAGAAACAGTATAAGGCATTCCATCTGGAAAATATGGTGACGCTAAATCTGCACCACTAGCAACACTTGTATTTAAAAAATATTGATAACCTGATGTGGAAGTATCTCTTGAAGTTCCAAATTCATGCCAAATATCGGTCGTTCCTGCACTCGGACTATTCCAATTATAAGAAAACAAATCGTGATTATATACATTTTTAACTAATCTTAAAGGTGCAAGAAAAGTTATTTTATTTCCTTTAAATTTTGGATGGTCTGCATCACCAATGGTTTTAACTATTGTTGGAGTGTAATTTACTGATGTGTTTGGAACACTATATTCAGCAAAATTTAAAGCGGTGTTTCCTGAATCGTAGGCTTGATTTTTAAAAACTCTGCAAGTATCTAAAATAGAGGGTCCATCCTCAAAAAACAAAATATTTCTTGAAAACAACCACCATGTACAACCTATATCTTCATTCCATAATGAACTTAAAAAAAACTGAGAACCCCAAAGCGTACAAATTTGTTCTAATATTTCATAATATGTAAAATAAATGCCATCTTTTTTTACAAATGCTGCTTCATTTAACATACACAATTTCATTGGATTGTATGTGTTTTGCCATGTTGAATCAGTAATTGAACCCATGTTTTCCGCATATCTATCAGGTGTGTTTCTTATTGTAATAACACTTGTTCCACCTGAACTAGGAAATAATGTTGAATAATAAAGAGTTTGCGAAATACATTCTTGAATCAAATATAATACAGTAAGCCACGTTCCTCCAGTTTGTGGTACATATTTTTTTTCTTTTAATTTTGCAATTCCATCAGTTGCTTTTATTCTAATTTGAATTGGGTAAGGTGCATCTTCAATTTCCACTGTGTCATCTATTATATCTCCTGCCCAAAAGTTACGCCACGCAGTATTGCCAGAATCATATTGTTGAACAATAACAAACAATTTGTTTTCATTGTTTGCCAATAAATCTGCATAAATATTTCCAGTGGTTGGGTCGCCTGATGATGTTGGTGCTTCAGTTATTACAAAATCAAATTGTAATGATGATGCTTTAATAGATTCATAAACAGAACTAGTTTCTCCCTCATAAGTTAATTGGAAACCTTCTGGTCCTGAAAGAAACGGAATTGTTGTTCCTGAATAATCTACATGATATAGATTCATTCTATACCTAGAACCATTATTGCTATAAAACTCACATTGATATTTAATTCCTGCCATTTATGATAATCTATTAATTGTGTTTGTTTGTCTTGTGTTAGATAAAAATATTGAGCTTCCATCTATATAACCATTAACTGTCATATTATTATTTTGTTGACCACCAAATAAATTTGTTCCTGCAACTATTGAATCATTTGGATTTAACGAAAATGAGCCTTCAGGTCCAGTAATAAATCTTCCTGCACTTGGTCCAAAAGCTATATCATTTACTTGTTGACTTCCACTACTACCACCGCCAAATATACCTGAGAATAAACCCCCTAAAAGACCACCACCACCACCGCTTGTTGCACCCCCTAAACCCATTGATTGCAATATTCCATTTAACAATGCAGTTTCAATTGTAACTTTAATAATTTGTTTTAATAATGAATTAAACACTTCTTTCATTGATTCACCAAAATTTTTTCCATCTATTATAGCATCAGCAAACGCATCACCAATTCCAGAAGATATTTGTTGTGCAATTTGGTTTTGCATTTCAATAAGTTGGCCTCCTGCTTCATTAACAATTACCATGACTTGACCCAAAGATTCTCTGATTGCATCATCATCTAAAAAAGGGTACATTTTTTTCATTTCGTCAAATTCTGATTCTTTTTCTTTACCGAATTGTAATTCAGGAATAATAAATTCCTCATCATTTAAGGCATTTAGAGATGATTGTATTTTTTCAGGGTCAAGAAAAGGGTACATTTTTTGTAATTCCTCTTGAGATGTTTTAATATCTAAAGGGTCACCGCTAGGACCATCAGGCGTAACATCAAAAGTAGGTTTGTATTTATCTAATTCTTTTTGAAAATCTTTCGCCAATTCTTCTGTGCTTTTTGGGTCAACAGTTGGTGCGTTCATCTTATATTCCTTATCTTCAATGTCTTTAGTCACATCATCCATTGCTTTTTTTGCATCTTTATACAAAGTTTTAAAACCAAAACCTTTTCCAAAATCTAAAACGTTTTTTAAACCTTTTTCAAGTTCTTTCGCAGCTTTTCCAAATTGACCAGTTGATAAATTTTTAAGAGCTTTTATAAGATTACCAACCAACCCAAATATTTGACCAATTCTTTCTCCTAATTTTTCAACAATTAGTTTTATAAAACCGAATACATACATCCACCCTTTAGCACCTGCGGTTAATTTTTTGATTGTTCGCCCTTGTTCATCTATGGCTTCAGTGGTTTTATTTATTTGCGTCATAGCAATTCCCATAGCTATTGCAACCGCCATCAATGCAGGGTTTGCCATTAACAAAACAAAAGCGTTTCTTAATAAGCCTACCGCTTTAATTGCACTTCCAATTCCGCTAGTTAACAAAGAAACCCCCATTAAAATTGGACCTGAAGCCGCTAAAGCAACACCTAAAAAACCAAAAACTTTTTGTGTGTCTTTATCTAAATCTTTAAATTTATTTGAAAGTTTTGAAAGTAATTCAGAAAATGTTTCTGCAATTGGAATTAAAACCACCCCAAAATCCATCATGGCTAATTTTAAATCATTAAATGCTTTTTTCATTCTGAAACCAGTTGTTTCTGAAACTGTTTCAAAACCTGCATTTACCATTCCTGATGAATTTTCTAATTCATCTAATATATTAATGTAATCTCCAGTTTGATTTCCTAAAACATTTAAAACACCTTTTAAAGATTGTGATTTACTAAAAAACTCTGATAACTCAACACCATTTGATGCAAATTTTTCTTTTAAATGAAGTAAGGTTTTTTGCAACCCTTGTTCACTTAACATTTCCCTTAAACTTCCATAGGTCATGTTAATTTTAGATAATGCCTTTTCCCCCTTGTCCGTTTCTTTTGTAAATGCCATTAACACCCCAGAAACACCAACTGTTGCAGAAGTTGCATCACCAGTTGTTCTTGTGTAAGTTGAAATAAACGCCCCTAATTCTTGAAACGAAACCCCTAATGAAGCCGCAAAACCTGCTTCTTTTCCTAAAACATTTGCTAATTCAGATGATTCAAACATACCAGTTTTCACCATTTTTCCAAATACATCTAAAGATTCTGCCGCTGATAAAACATCTTCGCCATACGCATTTTGAGCTGCACCTGCCACTTTTGCAAGGTCTGTTTGTTCACCTAAACCAATTGCAACACCTTTTGAAACCGCTTCTAAAGTTTCCATTGCGTTTGCACCTTTTAACCCTGCAGATGTTAAAAAGAACAATCCTTCCGCTAAATCGTTTGGAGATTGTGCAACCTCTCCTGATAATTCTAAAACTGATTCTTTAAATTTTTCTATTTGACCTTCACTAACTCCAACTAAAGTGTTTAATTTAGTCATTGAAGTATCAAAATCCGCCACCATTTTAACCGCTGCACCACCTGCAATGGCAAAAGGAATACTAAAATTTGTTGTAATTGAACGACCTAATTTTTTTGTCTGTCTGCTAAATTTGTTTAGACTTTTTGACATTCGGTCCAAACCACTTTGAAACGCTTTTGTGTCGGCTTTAAAAAATATAGAAACGTGTTTAGCTAAAGTCATTTTTTATTCTGTGATTTATAAAGTATATAATCTATTTTATCTCTTTCGTTTTTTTGGTTTTCTTTTTTCTCCCAATCAAACTTTATTAGTTTTTGTAAACTAACTTGTTCACTTCGTTTTCTTTGACTATTAATTAAACAAACAGTTTGGAATCTCATTCGTTCCCATTGTTGGCGTTCTTGTTGGTCTATAAAGGAAAAAAAACCATCACATTTTAATTGAAAAGATTTTGGGGTCATATCCCAAAAATCATCTTCTTTCATATTAAGTTTCCCCAATGCTATTTCTAAAAGGGATTCAAAGGTTTGGGGGTCTTTTACTTTACCCCCTTCACCTTTTTTTCCTCTTTTCCTTTGCTCATTGATTGCGTAAACAATTCCATTGTTTGAGTCATAACCTCTTGGTCATCATCTAACCAATCCGCAACATCATCAGTTGTATAATTAAATTCAACTTTTGATTTTCTTGCACCATGTTTTAAAGCACAATACACCATGTTAATTGCAGTTGATAAAGGCATATTTA
>Ga0209992_10002668_pt1 | contig 15972 bp, 6 predicted proteins | sample 2SBtaG_2_FD_182564 | JGI IMG/M metagenome (GOLD analysis project Ga0209992, IMG submission 182564) | Deep subsurface microbial communities from Kolumbo volcano to uncover new lineages of life (NeLLi) - 2SBTROV12_ACTIVE470 metaG (SPAdes)... | ecosystem: Environmental > Aquatic > Marine > Volcanic... | reverse complement strand
ATTCTTAATCTCCTTTATGTGAACCTGCTTTGTGTTGCGTTGTAGTTTTGAAGGACTTCGGCTAACGTGAGGGCGCGGCTATAAAGACGAATAAGAGAAAAATCTCCCCCAAAACATTGGCTGGACGAAAATCCTCCACCTACACTATCCTGCTCTTGGCCAAAAACGAAAGCGCCTCCTGTAGTAAACCCATCTCCGGCCTGCCAGTTATCTGAAAACTTTTCCACTCCATTAACATAAAGCTTTTCTAAGCCGCTAGATTTCACCCTGCTTCTAACTATCTGATACCACACGTCAGCGCTAGGTGCCCAACCCGTGTCTTGTCGTAATGTATCAGGGCCATAAAACCTTATCCTGTCACCCCATAAAAATATAAGAGAGTTGTTGGTGTCTCCTGATACCGCATAGCTCACTAAAGGCTGATCGGCAGTAGTACCATTGGAAAATCTTACCCACATCTCAATGGTGACATCGGTTGTAGGCATTGTAAAGGGGTTGTCTATAAGATATTTGGTGGTTTGACTTAATGAGAATGTAAAATGCCTTGGTACGGTGGATGTAAAGGTGGGGGAGCCGTTAATGATCAAGTCGTCTGTGCCCACAATATTAGCCAGCGTGGTCCCTGTGCCCGGATAGCTTCTTAGGTTACCAGCGTCCCAGCAAGACGAAAGACCATCGGAAACTGCGTTAGTATTATATGCTGTTCCCATTACACCTCAACCTCCAGCGGAGCCACGTCCCTTCGCGTAGCGTTGACTGTATAGAAGACACTAATGTCTCGGTCAGAGATAAGATGGATCTTATTATCTGATACGCTGCTCACGTATATGTAGGGCTGCATACAACCTTTAGAGGTTAGCTGGACAGTGATAGAATCAGGGTCTACTAACTCAACCCAGTATTCGGGGAGTTCAATAATATTACTATCGGCATACCCTCTGATGTAGACTCCGTTTTCGGGGCCTTCCAAGCAGGCGTATTGAAGCTTCTTCTCTGGCTTGGTTGGGTGATCAATAAGGAAGGATTTAGTAGAAGCAGCTAGGTGACCATTGATGGTCATGACATTAGTTGTTTTATTCCAAGTTAAGTCGGCGTCACCGGCGATTGCGGTACTATCATTAAACTGAATCTGTGTATCGGAACCCCCTGCGCTTGCCGCCACAGATGGAACTTGCCAGCTACAGGTTCCATCTCCGTCTTCACGCAAGAACTTCGTTGCGCCGGTTTCGCCTGTTGATAGAACTGCCGTTCCTTCGGGAGTACCACCAGCCCAATTTGTATCTCCATAAGCTTTAATTGCAGCACCATCTGGAATATTTGCGTTATCTCCCATTGTGGCGTTATAAGTTTTAGTGGCTACGGAGCCTAATCCTAAAGTGGTTCTTTGGGCGGCTGCATCGGCATCATCTAATAAAGCCTTACCTGCGGCTGTAAGATCGTAAGTAGCGGCAGTTCCGGCTCCAGTAAATTGAATACCTTTATCTGCCGCTGAGGTCAAACCGGCAATAGCGGCTAAGTCGGCATCGTAAGCTTGAACATCAGACCCAATAGCAAGACCTAAAGTAGTTCTCTGGGCAGCAGCGTCTGCATCGTCTAGCAGGGCTTTACCTGCGGCTGTGAGGTCATACGTAGAAGCAGTGCCAGCACCAGTAAACTGAATCCCCTTGTCTGCTGCGGATGTTAGCCCAGCAATGGCTGCTAGGTCGGCATCGTAAGCCTGCACGTCAGATCCGATAGCGAGGCCAAGTGTTGTCCTCATATCGCTGGTAGACGAATCGTCCAGCAAGGTTATAGCCGTTGCTGTTAAGTCGGTGGTTGCGTAAGTATCAGACGCCGTTGTGTAGATCATCTTGTTGGCAGACGTAGTAAGACCTGCTATAGATGTTAATCCAGCATCTGAAGCTTGGTATCCAGCTCCAGAGTGGTCTCCCCACCCGTAGGCGGTGTCCCACTGACCAACCTTGGTATCGGTTATGGTGTTTGTACCCATGTCTATGGAGTTGCTGTTAGCATCTAGCGTTCCACCTAGCTGTGGTGTGGTGTCCTGAACAAGCGAGGTGAATGTTTCGGATGTGAGATATCCAGCACTAGCGTGATTGCCCCAACCATGTGCGGTGGTTGCTATTCCAGATACTACTGATCCAGAGGCATAGGGAAACGTCTCGGAGGTTAGGTAGCTTGAATCATTGGTCCATTGAGAAATGTTGCCTGACTTGTTGGTCAGCGTGTTAGTGGAGCTTGCTGTTAAATATCCTGCACTACCATGGTCACCCCACCCGTATGCAGTATTCCAATTTGTAGAACTGTCAGTAACTATACTGTAGGTTCCCGCCCCGTCAGTTTTCATAAGACCGGCAGAACCAAAATCGCCATCAACCAAAACATCTGCGTGGGAAGTTTGTGAAGTTAGGTATCCAGCACTCGCGTGGTTGCCCCATCCATGAGCAGTAGTTGCGATGCCAGAAACGATTGCTCCAGAAGCATAGGGGAATGTTTCTGTAGAAAGATAACCTGCACTACCATGGTCGCCCCACCCATAGGCGGTGTCCCAGTAACCAACTTTAGTGTCGGTAATAGTGTTAGTGCCCATGTCAATAGATTGACCGTTGGCGTCTAATTGACCACCCAGTTGAGGAGATGTGTCTTCAACCACATTGCCTATCTTGGTAGCGATTGAGTTGGTAATTGTTGTTGAGAAATCTGCATCGTCGTTAATGGCGGCAGCTAGTTCATTAAGGGTGTCTAGCGTTGCGGGGGCAGAAGCTACGAGATTTGAAACTTCTGTTCTGACGAATGCAGTGGTTGCCACTTGTGTAGTGTTAGTTGCGGCGGCAGCGGTAGGTGCTGCTGGTGTTCCAGTAAATGTTGGGCTGGCAGTTGGGGCGTATCCAGCACTCGCGTGATCTCCCCACCCGTGAGCTGTGGTTGCAATACCGGAAACGGTTGACCCGGAAGCGTAGGGGAAAGTTTCTGTGCTTAGGTAGCCTGCACTACCGTGATTACCCCAGCCGTAGGCCGTATCCCATTGGCCCACCTTCGTGTCGGTAATAGTGTTAGTACCCATGTCAATGTCGTTACCATTGGCATCGAGGTCTCCGCCTAGTTGCGGTGATGAGTCTTCAACTACATTATTTATTCCACCTCCACCCCCAGCATTCACAACCCAAGTGAACTTGCCTGTGGCAGAATCATAAGATGGGACAAAATTATCTGTAGGTGAATTAGTGGCTAGTATATTAGCTCCGCTAACGCCAACTTCAAATGTGGTGCCGTGAAGCTCAAGTCCACTTCCAGCGGTATAGGTGGTGTCTGTACTGCTATAACCTGCGCTTGCGTGGTTACCCCATCCATATGCGGTATCCCAATTGGTTGAGTTGTCTGTTACTATACTATATGTTCCTGCCGAGCCGCCTCTCTTCATTAGGCCTTCTGACCCAAAGTCTCCATCAATCACAACATCCGCATGAGATGTTTGAGATGTTAAATATCCAGCGCTTCCATGGTCGCCCCAACCGTAAGCTGTGTCCCAGTAACCAACTTTAGTATCAGTTATGGTATTAGTGCCCATATCAATAGACTGGCTATTGGCGTCTAATGTTCCACCTAGTTGAGGGGAGGTATCCTGCACTAGAGATGTAAAGGTTTCAGAAGTCAAGTAGCCTGCACTTGTATGGTTGCCCCAACCGTAAGCCGTGTCCCAGTTGCTGGAATTATCTGTTACGGAAGTATAAGCTCCCGCTCCAGTTCTCTTTAGAAGACCATTTGTTGAAAAATCTCCATCGACTACAACGTCTGTGTGGGAAGTTTCTGAGGTTAAATATCCCTCGCTTGCGTGATTACCCCACCCATATGCTGTGTCCCAGTTGCTGGAATTGTCAGAAGTTACGGAATAAGAACCAGCTCCTGTTCTTGTCATTATTCCATTACTGCCAAAGTCTGCGTCCACTAAAGCTGTGCCTAATGAGGTTAGGTATCCAGCATCATTGACAGCTTTAGGTGTTAGGGCTTTGTCTTGATCTGAATTAATGGTATTACTTAGAGTGGTGATACCAGCGACAGAGGTGGTTGCGGTAATTGCATCAAACTCGTCTCCGTTTAGATTAAGGCCACTACCGGCGGTATAAGCAGACCCTCCTCCGCCTCCTCCGCCCCAGAAACTTGTAGACCCAGCGCTATTTTTAAAGGCAAGGGTTCCACTAGCTGACTCATAAAAGAATGATGAGTTGGGGGCATCAGCTTTCGCAATCTGGGTGTTAAGTATAACAGCTCCAGTTTTATCAATAGCTGTTAAGACTGTTCCGTCATTTTTTTGCCACTGCTGGATATTGGCTGATTGGCCAATTGCAGACTTCACCTGCATACCAACAGAACCCGCCACTTGGTTGCTAAGTACTATACCTGCGGTTCTACCCGCGTTGACTATATCAGCGCCCTTGTGCTTTACCCAAAAGCCATTAGAGTAGTTTAAGATGAATGCCGAATCGGAAGCGGCATACATACCTACTGAACTATTTCCACCATAAGCATACTCTTGATCTGGAGCTACAGTGTCTGCGTCAGCTAAATCCCGTAAGCCAAGTTTCCATGTGGGACTAGCATCAGTGGTTAAGTGAAGAGAAACACCTTTGGTGTAACTGTTAACGGAACCTTGCAACATATTACCAGCGGCGTCCCTTTTAATATCTAAGGGAAGTCCTGTGCTTGGTGATAATTTTGTAAGCTTGGTATTGCTTAATTGTGTGTGTGCTGCGTTCCATGATAGGCTAGAGTCATGTGCTAACCCTGTCGTGGAATCCCAGTAAGCGAGGGAGCCAGAAGCACCAACCCCTGTGTGTTGAGTGGCATAAGTTTGAACACTACCGTCTGGAAACTTAATGCCAGCAAAGCTTTGTGAAGTTAGGTATCCGTCAGCATCAAGAATGACGGACTTGTCAGCAGGGTAGGTTACAAATGCGTTGGATACTCCATTGAGCGAAATCTTAGAGTCGCTGCTACTGCTCGCTAGAATAGTATCTCTGCTGAGGGTGTTTGTACTTTGAGTGTACGTACCGATTCCAACTTCCCACCTGTTAGAATTTAATATGGTATAGTAGGTGGTGTTACCATCTTCGATGGCAGATAGAAAGGTCTCAAAGCCAGAAACTGCTCCAGCGAGAACAATGTCAGATGTTCCCGTAGTGGTGGTTGTTTCCTGTACCCTGTCTTTTAAAATTAGAGGCATTGTCTGTAACTCCCTTACCGTGTTAGAATGAAGAGACCGAACCGTCTATAAACAAATCTCCACTTCTAGTGAGATAAGCAACGACTTTCCCGGTTTCGTCCTTCCACTCCTGTAATCTAGTATCTGCGGTGGCGTTAGCTTTGACTTCAAGTACGGCATCTGGCGTTAGACTAGCATTACCAATGGAGACCTTCTTGGCAGACATATCACCGGCAATACAAGTTCCGATAGCAAGCTTATTGCTAACCGTGACCCCATTGCCTATGATTCTATTGCTTCCGCCAGTTCCGGCTGTGATTTCGATATTCTCTGATCCAGTAACTCCCTCTAGAGCGTTGTCACCAATACCCACGGAGCGAGCACTATGGGAATCCTTACCGGCTGAGTCACCAATAAAGACAGATAGTCTGGAGTTATCAGCGTTATATCCAGATCTATGCCCAATGAATACTGAGTGGTCTGCGCTGTTTACTTGCCAGCCAGCTCTTTCTCCAATAAATACTGAGTAGGCTGAGCTTGATACGGCGTTTGCAGGAGTGCTGCTTTCGTGTGATCCGGCCTCATAACCGATGAAGTTGGTATAGTCACAGTTAGCCGCCTTGTCGCCAGACCTGTAACCCACAAAGGTAGCGCCGCAGGTTGTTGAGTCAATAGTAGAAGTGTTAGTAAATACATGGTTTTGACCAGCCCCGCTATCGCAATCCATAATGCGAGGTCGGCCTGCATCAATTAATGTTCCAATCGTATCAATGTTAGTCTTCTCAACAGTTCCATTTGTACTAATAGCAACGTAAGAGTTGAGACTGGATACGCTGGACGAAGCCGTTAGGCTATTGATGTCTAAGTTGAGTTCTGTTTTTCCAGTAGATGTATTGAGGCTACTGCTGATTCCAACCCCGCCAACATAAACGATTCCACTACTGCTGGCCATTTGAGAGCCATCACAGAAGTGAACTCCACCCGACAGGAAGAGATCACCCCTGAGTTCAGCGAATGGCTTGTCCCTGTCTGCATTTGTTTTCCACCCTTCACAGTTATCATACGGGGCAGATTTATGTGACAGTGTGAATAACTCGTTGGAGTTACCATCACCTTGGAATCGGAATGATAGTTCGCCAGCGGGGTAGGTGTTACCCGTATTATCGTGCTTAATAATATGGGTATCTTGGCCACCACCTTGTCCCTGTTTGAATGTTAAACTGTCTAGCTTGTCAGACGATTCAATAGAGAGCGGAGTGCCTTTATTAAGATATAGATGTCTGTCACCCAAGTTGGGACCAAGAGTACCTCTGAGGATTGCATTGTCATTGGTATCACCCAGCAAGAAGGTATAGCTGTCAATAGCTGGTGACCCACCAAGGTTTCCATTTCCAATAAGAATACTATTGGTAAGATCGGTCTTGGTTGAAGTGGTAAATGCCTCTCCAACAAATATATTGTTACTGCCGGTAATTAACGCTGCACCAGCATTATAACCAACGGCAATGTTGTGACTGCCCGTTGTAATATTCTGCCCAGCATGTGAGCCAGCACCGGTGTTGTAGTCACCCGTAGTTATATCATAAAGGGCCTTGCACCCAAGAGCGGTGTTGTGCTGCTGCTCTGGGAGAATATCACTTCTAGAATCTGGCGTATCCCCAGCGTATGTATTACAGTTAGTGTCTGTGTATACTAGCCGCTTATCTTCTTCTGCGTTGAAGATGAGATCAAATACATTGCCTTCATCATCCATGAAGTATAGAGACTGACTTTGTGTGTTAAGGCTCTTGGCTTTAACAAATACCTTACCAACGTCTGTTGTCGTTGATGGGTTATTTTCCTGCTCTGTAATACCCAAGGTTGCGCGACTATTATTTAGACCAATAGTTAGTGCGTCTTCTGGTGTTACTGTGTGTAGGCCAACATTCCCATTGGTCTTGTCTATGGATATTACGGTTTTCTTGGATGTGTTGCTAAAGATTGACATATCAACACGAGAGGTTGATTGCGAGTACTCAATCTCAAATCCATCATTAGGACTGTTACTGCTGTTGAATATCTGAACTGAAGCTTTATACTCTGGGTCTAGAGAGGCAACTCTAGCAATAGCATTTCCTGTACTCTGTATATTAAAGATGGTTTCCGGCAATATAGCTTCTGCCTGTGCGGTTATGTCATTAATGCCCACAAAACCCTTGGATGGATTTCTCATTAATGTTAGCGCGCCGCGAGATACAATTGTATCGTCATATGCGGAGATGTACATCCTGTCTTTTTCTTGTTCGTTTCTGTCTTGCCTTCGATTCTCATCCTTGTAATCTACATGGAAACCAACAATATTTTCTTGACCATTCGTTTCTTCTTTGGGAGATCTGGCTGTTTGAGAAACCAAGTGGTGGCCAACGGTCATGTTAGACTCTAGGCCAGCGTAGGTTACGGCGTAATTACTATCTCCTGAAGATGCAATAAAGTTTACATCTGTAATGTTGGTAAGTTTTCCGTCTTCAGTGAGCGGATTTGGTTGGATGTTAGATTCTTCAGTGAAGTATAGAACATTGGCACATCCGGCCTCAACAAGATTACTAGCTCCATTTTCGATAGTGGAAACGGAACATGCGGGAGTTCCCGTGACACCCGGAATAATTCTGGTCTCTGTAACTTCATTCTTTCCGCGTTGAACTAATTGGACTTCACCATTGTCGCAGACAGTTACATCCTCGGCGTTTTTACCCTGTCCCTCTTGAACAACTTCTACAACAACACTTGCGGGAGTGGTATGTTCACTGTCTGCTTTCTTTGTCCATATCTGCGTTGTGAGTGTGTGACCAAAACCAACGTCTCCGCCATAAGCGTGTTCATCTCGGACTATATTATGCTGGCCGTTGGATGAATGTGTCCAAGACCAGCTATGACACCAATTTGTGGCGATATAATGGTAATTAGTACCCAACCCCGTTGCCACGCTGGCGAAGTTTGCCTGTGGCCATGATTTTAGGTGGTTATATTTGTAGAAAATGCCGTCACCAAAAGCTGATTGTACGTCAGAGTCTCGGAGGGTCGAGGGGGTCATCACTTTTGTTGCATCTTCGCGGCGGCACCAATCCATACTCATGGGGATAATGCCTTCGTCGCTATGGCTCCTCTTAGCTATTGGCCAATCGAGGGTGGTGTGAAGCCCAGCCTCTTCAGCCCACATCTGGTCCCCAGCACCGGGTGTCCGTTGCGCGTAACTCCCCGGTGATCCTGTGCCATAGGCAGCTTGGTCGTATGTAGACAAGCTGGCACTTGTGATAATCTTATCGTGCCAAGTTGCGTCTGTGATTTCAAATATCATTCCACCATATAGGATAGAAGAATCGAATCTATTGCCGTCCTTATCGACGGTAAAAACGTGCTGATCAAATGCTTTATAAACATTCAAATGCCCATTTGTTAGGGCCGCTCTCTCTGACGGATTAACGGTGTCTCCGGGAACCAATCTTAGTTCTTGCTCAGATGTGGTTAGACCTAAGTCTCTTTCTGTGGGGCATGAAGTCGCCCTATGTACTTTTATCTTACCACTTCCCCAAATTTCATCAATTTTATCTTGAACTTCTGATACAGTCCATAGTTGATCAATCACTATGGGTGTATAGTCTAGGTCAACTATGAGTCTGGATTTGTCATAGCTTACGTCTGTGCCGCCATAATCCTCAAGCTGGCCAACCCTTCCGTAGACAGGGTAATCAGAAAGATCACATCGAGCATTAATAAAGGGTTGTGTTTTTTTCCAGAGTTTGTGCAGGCTGAAATATTCTTCGGGTGAAGAATCGGGGAGCGGCTTTCCTATGCATAGGAGGAACTTGTCGTCAATACCGCATGCACGTTGATGCGCAACATTTGGATAGTCCTCATCGGTGTGTAAAGAATCATCGTAATCAAGAGCAACATCTTCATCACGATGCGGAGCCTCAAATGCATAACTCCAGTTCCATGTATTCCAAGGTCTTAATTCTGCGTATGCATCGAGGGCAAGGTTCCACGTTTTACCGTGACGTGGTTTGACATCGTAATTGTATCCGTTTGGACTTAAACCAAAATCATGCTTGCTAAATTCCCCCGGTGCAGTCTCTGTTGGAATATAATCCCAAGGTCCACAAGAAGATGCTTCAGCGTTCTGGTGGTCGCCTTTATTTATATATTTAGATGACCCGTGTAGGAAATTGCCAACCCACATCGTCTCTGCTTCGCGTTCACCGTGGTTTACATGTCGCATGTGACCGACTACAGGTAGCTGACCACCCAGACCCCCGACATCGCCGTCAAGAGCTGTCACCATCCAGAGTGATTTATCTTGGTCTTGATATGAATCTTTTCGTAGGCCTAGGGTCCACATGCTTAATCTAGGCTGAACCTCATTTTCCGCGAAACCGGCTGTTGACCCCCTCTTGAGATCTGTAGTTTGATATAGGAATTCTTTATGAGTCCGGTACATTCCGGGAGCGGGAATAACGTTCATGTTGTTTGAGCGTATTTGGTATCTTGGCTCCCACATTTCATGGTCGTATTCTTCGTTGGGCGCACTGGAGCCATACATGTCCGGGAAATTACCGACATCAGAATCGCAATTCCAGCTCCAGCCGCTAGACAAATATAGCCTCATCCTCTCCCGTACTATTGTGTCATCGTAGCCGGATAAATTAATGTCTCCAGTCAGCCTAATCCCGTATCGCTTAGAACTGGTTCTGGTGTCGAGAGTCGTTCTGTACCATGGAGACTCAAAGAATTTGGTATTAATGTCGTATCCGCTATTGTAGCAGTTTATGGGATATTGGTAATTGAGTTCTTTATCAGTAACGCCAATCTCATGACGTAAATAATTAGTGCCCCATTCGTGTCCACCCCACTGATGTCTGTCAGCTATACCCGTATTCTCACCAAAGAGGAAATCTCTACGTAACACCCCAATGCCTTTATAGGGGAAGAAGAAGCACTTGTTGTCTCCAAGTGTTCTCTTGATAGCATCGTTGAGAGCTTCTATTATCTCACCGTAGGTAGAGCTTAGTGAAACCTGATCGGTTTGTATGCGGATGTCTTTTTGGTCATAAGTGTCTCTGATATTAAACACAATGCTAAAACCAAGGTCTTCATATTGTGTTGGCCACATTGGCTCACCGTCAAGGTTTCTAGTAAAACTATAGAAACCTCCAATATCAATGTGGGAGTAGCCGCGTAGCGCCCTGTGATTTCTGACCATATAATAAGCGGGGTTACGAGTGGCCTGACCACCGGCAGTTAGCTTTTCACCATCAACAAACAAGAGGTTTAAATCAACACCTCTCATGTCGTTATCGGAATCTCCATCTACTCCGGTAAACTCTATGCGCCACCCCTGATCACCTAGCTTGCTCACTGTAAAGTTGTTGCTTTTTGCCTCATAAAGCTTAAGTGATCGAGTAGCGCCGGAGCACCATTCTCTAGTAAAGTAGAACCTGCTTGTAGATATTGAAGCAATATCTCCTGTTCCCGTTACTACGGATGTGCCGTTGATGATCGCGTTTTTAACATCTGCTGCTGTTGCATCAATGCTAATATCGCCAGTCGTAGAAACAACTGTGTACTTATTTGGGCTTTCCCCTGTGTTAGGAAGGGTGCTGAGTATTCCCCCGGTGGCTAATGAGCCTTTATCATTGCCGCATAAGGAAGTTCCCCAAACAGCAGCCCTCTCTCTCCAAACCGATTTAATAACAAACGTTCCGCCTGTGGCAGCGGCTTTGATATCCTGAATCTCATTGTATTGAGCTGGTACGTAGCAAATATCTGAGCCAGTGAGAAGGTTATCGCTGAGAACAAGATTTCCCTGATCTTGATTTCCGGCGTTATTCTTAAACTCAACTAGATAGTGGTACTGTCCATCGGGAAGACTGAATGCGTCGGATGGTGTGGTGACTTCAATATCATCAGTGCCATATCTACCGTTGAACCCACCGACGATAGCATCTTTAATATCTAGGTTAGAGGCTCCACAATTGATATCTAATGATCTACCTCCTGCTGCTGGTGGTTCTCCCCCCGGTGGAAGCACTTGCGGAGCATATAGAATCTCGTCATGTATATACCAAGATCCCCCATCACAGTTTGTGATAATCTTTATCTTGTGATTTTGACCCGGAGTGACGACTCTTGTAATTGTTCTGGATGCGGTGGTTTTAGTTAACCCTGAGCAGTTGGATGTAATTTGTGCTAGCGGCTTTTCTTTAAGGTCTCCAGTGAACCTTATTTCCCAATACCTAATACCGTTTGCGTTTGCGTAGCCACCAAAGACTCTAACGTTACCGGCACCTATAGTTGAAAGAGCTTGCAGTTGAGCTTCTATTGTTTCTGGGTATGCGTTATAAGATATAGCGGAGGTTGTTTGGCCCAAGAACGTTAATGTAAACGTACCTCCAGTCGCATCAACTGAAACTAATTGTTTTTCATCTACTCCAGACTTACCCTGCCGGATACCCTCTGTGTCTTTCTGTATAAACAATCCGTAACAGCAGTTTTGGCTGAGCATTGAAAGGTTGTCTCTTCCAAGCAACCTGTCTGTTAAGAGATGATTGCCCTCAGCTAGATGTAAACTTATATTGGAATTCCAAGACGACCTTGAGTAAGGAGAATCAGACTCTAGACATTTTAGGGTGCTGTCTGGAGCTTTATATGTAAACTCGTAATCTCGCCTGTAGTCTGCACCCGAAGATTGCAGCACCATACCACCATATTCGATTTGTTCATCGTTTAAGAACCCGCATGGGCCGGAACCTGAATCACAGACATTTCCACTGGTGGCAAGATATAACGTTCTGCACTCGTATAGGCAGCTCTCTATTTCTTTGTAGGTATAATTGTTGATGTCCGCAGTGCCACTAACGCGGATATTCTGGAAGTAGCCTGTATTCCATTTTCGATCTTGACGGCCTAGATCATATGTATCAGTAATCTTAGGCACCATGTGGCTACCGATACTGACGTGACCACCGGAGAAACTCGCTATATCATTGATTGAATCACACAGGTAGAGGTTGTTCCATCTGTAGGAAGAATGACCTAGATCGCTAGTGCAGTCACCAGAGGGTGTTACGTTGCCAGCAACTTGCAGGGAGCCGTGAGAATGTAACTCGTTGGTTCCTACACCTAGTCTGAGATTCTTTAGGTCACCCCTGAGAAGCGGGGTTAAGCCTGAACCTTCGGGGTTATCACACGCTGGATTCCCAGCTATGTCGTGGCTACCTAGGTAGAATTGATAGCTGGAGTTATTGCCAACATAATAACCAGCTCCGTGACCTATCGCAATATTGAAGCTGCCATGCTTGTTGGTCTGTAGAGCGAAGTTACCCACACCAACATTGCCTGATCCAAAAATATTTCCGGCAATAGAGTTAAAGCCAACGGCGGTGTTGCCAGAGCCATATAGGTTGCAGCTTAGGGCGTGTGATCCAATAGCGGTGTTTCTCTCGCCATTGTAATTCTCAGATAGAGCTGAGTAGCCAAACGCAGAGTTGTCTACACTTTGATAGTTCTGTAGATGCAACTTGCTTAGGGTCTTACTGCCTGCTTTTGTTGTGCGAGTATCTGGTGTCGCAAAGTTTAAGGCATTAAGATCTTTATCACCAGTGAATAGGTGAACAGAATCAATGATGTCAATAAGATTAGTTCTGACATCTCTTGGGGAAATCTGGCCCGTAGAGTTGTCTGCAATGTCGCTTTTAATCTTATTAATTAGTTGCGGTTTTCCTACCTGCATAGTTTTTCACCCTACTTAAAGCTGATTTCTAGAGTATCGACATCGAACTTGACATTATCTCCTGTGTAAATAAGTCTTGGGTTAGTCAACTGCGCGTGCATTAATACATTACCTTGACCAACGGTAGAGTTATCAACAATAGCTATCCCTGATACCCAACCCCAATCTGTGAGGGCGGTGTTAAATACAATTTGACCACTGTTGCTGATCATACCACTACCAGCAGTATGGTTGTCTTGTTTGTATAGCCACTTACTCGCACCATTAGTAGATTCGCCTACAGTGGCGGTTGGGTCGCCAAGGGTAACCCTACTATAATTACTAGCACCATCAACGCCTGTTGGAAGTTCTGGTATGGTTGCGCCTGTGTGGGAGTCTAATGGCACACCGCTGGTAAGTGCGATAGATATATTTGCGGGCTGTGGAAACGCTTGACCTCTAAACACATAGTGTAGTAGGCCAGATTCCATATAATCGGAAAGAGCAGCCATTTCTTCCTCCTATTTTATAGATCCTGTCACTAAAAGAATATTCTCTCTAATAATATATACACATAAAAAAGAGCCACCCCCAGAATATCCAGAGGTGGCCCTTTGCAGGTGTGGTTAGGATTCCAGCTTAGAAGGAGCCTAAAATGACTCGTCTGTTATCTAGAACACCAAAACCAAGCTCAGCCCAGCCGTAGAAACCGGCGCGTTGCTGTCTATGAAGGGTAGGATCTTCAAAGACTTGCAGTGCGGCCTTGACTGGCATGACGAAGCTGTCATTGCTAGATTGATCTAGACCAATAACCAGTTCATCATCTGAGCCTTCAACTTGGCCCCCAAGATCAGCGTCAAAGAAGGTCTGGTATTCCTGACCTGCTCCAAGCTCATCGAGGTCATGTAGATTTACACCAAAGATGCGCGTGATTGGTGCGCCACCTTCGCTAGCGGTGTAAATTTCCCGACGTGTAACTTCGTCAATCTGATCTAGTCCCCAGTTGCGGACATCTTCCAATGCTTCTGGGCTGACGTAGAGGTCAGTTAAACGACCACGGCCAACAGATGCACTGTTGCCGCCGGAGTTACGGCGCATTACGGTTTGCATCAAAGAGACGAGTCTCTTGGAGAACATACCGCGTGTTGCGTCGGCGTCGTAGACCAAGACGTTGCGATCAACGCCTGCGGCCAAGAGAGTGTGCCAACCATCATCATTCATCTTCTTGACGAAGCCAGCTTCCATGACCTGCATGGCGCGAGCAACAATATCCCATCGTGCTTCACGAGCATATCGGAGCAGGTAGTCAATTGAGGAAGTGATGCTATAGGTTGGAATCATAACGAAGTCGCCTTCGACGCTTCGTTCTGGAATTCTACCATGACCGGGGTTGGTATAAGCAATGTGCTCACCTTCCATACCCGGAGATACTAGATCCAATGGGAACTCAGTTGTGCTTCCAGTTTCTACGTTAATAGTCTCGAAGATATCACCGAGGATATTTCCCATAAGAACACCCTTGCGAAGAGGGAGTTCTAGTGCTTTAGCGAATTCACGCTGTGCTGCGGATGCAACATTAATATCAGAATCGCCTGACTTGCGAAGCAAGGCAAGGAATTCTTCACTAGGTCTATTGTTAATAGGCATTTGATTCTCCTTGTCGTTGGGGTGTTTAACCGTTGAAGTTAGGTAAGTTTACTTCTACTTTTACGTAGTCGTCTTCATCTTTCGATGAAAGGAATCTACCAACAGCTAAAGCGCCTGAAGATGCAGCGTCTGCTGCTGTGTTAATGAAAACACCAGCATCTCCGACGTAGGCGATGTCACCCGCCGAGGGCGTACCGCTAATACTGTTAGTAACAACCCAACCTTTACGGAGAACTGTAACTTTACCGCCCAATTGAACTTCGTCTTTATGCTGGTTCAGGTGAGTTCTGGTAAGGTCTTTGTTGACCACATCGTTGAGTAGAACGCCAACTGGCACATTACTGCTCGCAATTGTAGCGATGTAACGAACCTTATTTACGCCCTGATCCATAGCTGCGCCGGAGCCAGCAGTGGAATCATGACATACAACTCCACCACGGGTAGCCACGGCTGCGTCGTAGAAGAAGCTGATATCAGTTTGTAGTTCATGTCTATCTGCTTTTAAAGCCATTTGAAATCTCCTTTGATTTTAGTTGTTTGTCTTCAAGATATGTTCTGCGATATACTCGGCTACACTAGCGCGAGATTGTTGCAGTTCATCTTCTGTATCGACAGCTTCAACCAAAGTGGCTTCTGCTGACTCTACTTCATCGAACATTTCTTCGGTTGCTTCAGCTTCCTCTGTCTCTTCGGCTTCAGTGACTTCGGCTTTATCAGCTTCGGATTCTTCAGCTTCTACTTCAGACTTAGCTTCTTCGTCTTTGTCCTTGTCTTTTTTCTTTTTGTCGTTCCATTTAGCAACAATGCCCTCAAAAGCTTCATCATCTAGCGCCTCATAAAGGGCGAGAGATTGCTCGGCTTCTTCACTGTCAAAGCCAGCACCAACAAGACTAGCAAGTCGTTTCTGCTGTCTTTCGTGCTGCTTCCACCCGTCTAGGGTTTTCATTGCTTCTGCAAGCTCTTCTGACTTTTGTGCTAGAGAATCTTCTAGCTCAGCCAAATTAGCTTTTTGAGACTTGATAGTTTCTTCAAGTTCAGCAATGGTTTGATCTTTAGACGAGATGTCGGACTCAAAAGCTTCAGTCGTAGCAGCAAATTCTTTATCTTTCGCTTCTTCGATTTGTGCTTTAATAGCCGCATTCTCTTCTTTAGCTTGGGCAAGATCAGATTTGAGGTCATCAACTTGCTTTTCTAAAAGAGTTAAATCTGCCATTTTGTTATCTCCTATTGAAAACTCGGTTATTTTTTCTTCTTTTTCTACGTAGAATGCTTTACTAGAATTGAAAATAATACTCCTTGGATTCGCCGGTTTAGCAACTAAGCCTTTGCCGGAAAAAGAAATATCCCGTAAAGCCCTACCGACTTTGTAGCCTTCATATTC
>Ga0209992_10002666_pt1 | contig 15981 bp, 16 predicted proteins | sample 2SBtaG_2_FD_182564 | JGI IMG/M metagenome (GOLD analysis project Ga0209992, IMG submission 182564) | Deep subsurface microbial communities from Kolumbo volcano to uncover new lineages of life (NeLLi) - 2SBTROV12_ACTIVE470 metaG (SPAdes)... | ecosystem: Environmental > Aquatic > Marine >... | reverse complement strand
TTCGTTCACCGTGGTCGCCGCAGGCGGTGGATGCTAAGTAGAAACTCACCACCTCATGCCGCCTCCTTCTGCCGAATGCCGCCGTCAGTTTCGTTCACCGTGGTCGCCGCAGGCGGTGGATGCTCTCCCCGCACTCGGCCCCAGAGAGCAGGGTCTGGCCCGAGACGGCTCGGCGAGCGCGGCGGGGTGGTCTCTGCGGCGGTGGGGTGAGAGCGCTCGGGTGGGCTCGCGGGCCGGGCGGGAGGCGCAAAGGCCCGCGGACACTGGGCCTTCTACGCGAAAGCCCCGACCGTTGCCGATCGGGGCTCCCGTTAAACGAAACGGCCCCACCCGGCTAAGTTGCTGAAATTATGGCTCCGCTCAGTAAATAGGTCGAGTACCGTCTACCTGCACGACGAAGTCCCTTTGAATCAGCCACTTCGGGCTCGACGGCGTTCTCGGCGGAGGACCGCTCGTACTCCAGCCCCGCAACCAATCGGCCCGTCTCCGGCAGCAATAGCGTTGAGGCAGGCCACCGAGTGGGGGAGGCGTATCGAGTCTGAAGGAATCTGCCGAGCCGACATCGCCCGTGAGGAGAACATCTCTCGTGCGAGGGTGACACAGTTGATGAAGCTGCTCGACCTTCCAGCGGAGACGCAGGCCAAGCTGTTGGAGAACGCCGCAGACTACCGCCAGTGGTCTATCCGAAGGGCCATCCGGGCTTCTCGTTCGATGGCCCAATGAGCGGCTCTTCAGGTCAGCAAGTCGAACAACTCACCAGATACCGGACCGGGGAAGGCGTTGCTGGCCGTCGCCCACCACTTTCCAACGCTTTCCCAAGTCAGCGTCAGGCTGCCGTTGCCTCTGGAAACGGTGATCTGGTCGTCAGTCTCGCTGATGCTGGCTTGAATCCCCAGAGCATCGTAGGGCGACATCGACACCAACTCTCGCAGTTCGTCGGCGAACTCCGAGGCAACGTCTCGCTCCTGCTTGTGCGCCCGGTCGAGTGTCGCTTCGATGGCAGCCTTGAACATGAAGCGCAGGTCTTTGTCGCTGATGGTCATGGTTGTCCCCCTCAAGTTTGATCAGGAGTGAATTGCTATCACGTCTGATAGTGCCTGTCGCCATCTCGCAGCCGTCGTCGGTGGACCGGCTATGAGAACGGTCTTGGGAAAGGAGAAGCGCCATGAACCATCGCCGCAATCAACTTGACGCCGCCATCAACAACCTCGCCACCGCCATCGAGGCCGAGGACAACCCGCACGACATGGCCCTCTGGGCGGTCGCAGCCCTCGCCCATAGGCTCGGCGTGACCTTCGCCTTGTCGAACGCCAACACCCCGCTGACGGCCTTGGCGGACATCGGTCACGAGTGGGCCGACCAGATCACCGAGGCCCTCGACGACAACTCCGACGAGCACGCCGCCACGCTCCGGGTCGCATGGGCGGTCGTCCAGCAGCTTGTTGAAGATGTTCAGCGCCGTGGGCTGACCAAAAACGACAAGGGGCGGCGTAACTCTACCTACCCGGCAGCATCACGCAGGTGGACGACAACCTCGGCAGCAACCCGAAGGCCGACCTCCCCCTCGGGGATATCCTCCACGTCGCCCTCGGCCAGCCACATCTCAGCATCGGCTACGTCCTCACGGGCGATGACCCCTGCCTTGATGAGGGTGTGCAGCACCCCGGCGATGCTGGTCATCCCGTCCGAAGTTGTGGTCGAGTCGTAGGTACCCTTGGGGTTGCCGGGTACTTCGCACCAGAAGCCAAGGGCACGATCCCAGCCTGTCGCCACGACCATCGTGGGGCTGAGACGAATCTCGTGCCTGCTCACTACTCACCACCGACGATCTTGTTGAAGGTGCTGGCCGTCAGGCTGAACTGAGCACCCGGAAGGTCGGCAGGGCTGGCTTCCTTGTTGAAAAAGTCCATCGCCACCAGACCGCACCTTACAAGCCGCACCTCCGACGAGGCGAACATCGCCCTCACGGCCAGTCGGTCCCCCACCGACTCAGCCTCGGTCAACAGAATCAACATCTCCACGCTCGGGCTGCTGACAATGTACGAGTCCAGCTTGCCCAAGACCCGCTGGGTCAGCCCTTCGCCAAGACACGGCACGGTCGCCGTGAGCAGGGCCAGCCGCTCGTTGTCGTTGAGACCGTGCTCGGCGCAAAGGCTGTCGAGGCCGACAACAACCCCAGCCTGACGGGTCACCTTCAGTCGGGCGTCGATCTCTGAGCGCAGCAGCTTCTCTTCAGCCCGGTGGACCTCGACCTGTCGTCGGGCCTCCTCGGCAGCTACGGGCCTGTGACGCCTGCCCAGCCGGGTTCCTCGAACATCGACCTCCTGTTCGGCCTCCCGAAGCTCGTGCTGTGCGTGCAGTCGGCACGTTCGGGCGGTCAGCCACGCAAGCTCGGTCTGGATGTAGTCGGCGTTGGTGGCGAAAGGCGTGATGCTCATCTTGGGCTCCGTGGTTCGGGTGCCCCCCACCAACACACGAGTCCAAGGAACTAAACCCCTCTCGATCCTCTCGGCGGTCTTGTGTTCTCGTCTCGACTGAGACAGGTTGCCCCAGACAACTACCGGGAGCCAGTCGAATGCCGCCGAAGCCACTATTGACAGTCGAAACGTTGCGTCAGGAAGCAGCATCCTTCGCCGAGGCGGAATCTGCCCATGCTGGACCGGCGCTCTACGGCGTCACCGACGGCAAAGCCGTTGGCACCTACTTGGAGCACAAGTTTCAAGCGGCACTCCATGAGCGATACGCATACGAAGAAGGCAGTTCAGCCAAGGGCATCGATTTTCCCGGCGTCAGAGTGGACATGAAGGTGACCAGCATCAGGCAGCCCCAGTCGTCCTGTCCGTTCAAGTCGGCTCGTCAGAAGGTGTACGGGCTTGGCTACTCACTGCTCGTCTTCGTCTACAGCAAGACAGACAATCCCGCCGACGAAACTGCAACGCTAAAGATCGAGCACGTCGTCTTTGTGGAGGCCGGCGCAACGGCGGACTTTCAAACTACCAAGGGACTACGCCAGATACTCGACAACGATGGAAACGTCGAGGACCTTGTAGCGTTCATGAACGACCGTAATCTGCCCCTCGATGATATTCAGGCCAACCAGCTTGCCGCAGAACTCCTAAATAACCGGCCCGCATTGGGCTACCTGACCATCTCGAACGCCCTTCAGTGGCGACTGCAATACAAGCGGTGCATCCAGAAGGCGGGAACTGTCGATGGTCTCATTCGAGTGCGGTAGTTCAGATGGCGAAGAAAACGAAAAGCAAAGCTGAGTTTGGCGACTTTCAAACGCCGCCGGAGTTAGCCATCGAGGTGTGCGGCAAGCTGGCGGATTTCATCGGAAGCCCTGCAACCATAGTTGAGCCCACCTGTGGAGTGGGCAACTTCATCGTTGCAGCGACTCAGCAGTTCGGCAGTGAGCCGAGAGTCGTCGGGATCGAATTGAACGGCTCCTATGTCGAGACCGCTCGACAGGCCCTCTTGGCAAGTGGTCGTTCAAGCAATGCCACCGTGATGCACCACGACTTCTTTGCGCTGGACTGGACGACGTTCCTCTCCAAAGTGGAACTACCGTTACTGGTAGTCGGAAACCCTCCTTGGGTCACCAACTCGGAACTTGGCTCGCTCGGCAGCACCAATCTCCCCGCCAAGACTAACTTCCAGAACTTGAAGGGGCTGGATGCGCTCACGGGGCGAAGCAATTTCGACATCTCAGAGTGGATGGGGATACGCCTTCTCGAACAACTCCGTGGGGTTGATGCGACTGTTGCCATTCTGATCAAGGTCTCGGTTGCACGAAAGCTGCTGCTGCACGCTTGGACCTCGGACCTTTCTATTCGTGATCCGAAAATGTACCGCATTGACGCCAAGAAGCACTTCGGTGCTTCGGTGGACGCTTGCCTCTTCATGTGCCGCACTGATCGCTCAGGAGAGCAAAGATGCCCAGTGTACGCCAGCATTCAGGGCAATGACCTTGAAGGTGCAGTTGGTATTGACGAGAACGGCACGCTCGTCGCAAACATCGACGCTCGGCACCGGACCGCACACTTGTTGGGAGCCGATTCCCTTGAGTGGCGTTCGGGGGTGAAACACGACTGCTCCAAGGTGCTAGAACTGCGGCGAGTTTCGGATGGATTCGTAAACGGCCTCGGGGAGAGTGTAGAAGTCGAAGCCGAGATGCTCTATCCGCTGATGAAGAGTTCTCATGTCGCCAAGTCCAAACTCGATTCTCAGCGTTGGCTGATCGTTCCGCAGAGGGCAACTGGCGAGGATACCCGCCACCTACGGGCGACCGCTCCACTGACATGGGCGTATCTCAAACGCCATGAAGAGTTGCTCAACGGCAGAAAGAGCAGCATCTATAGGAATCGGCCACAATTCTCGATTTTCGGCGTTGGTGAGTACACCTTCACCCAGTGGAAGATTGCCATTTCAGGACTGTACAAGAAACTCGAATTTCTTCTTGTCCCGCCGCTGGAAGGCCGTCCCGTTGTTTTCGATGATACCGTCTACGTCACACCGTGCTCTTCTGAGGCAGACGCCCGAACGAAGCTCAAGTTACTCAACTCGCTCGCAGCGAGAGACTTCTACTCCTCATTCATCTTCTGGGATGCGAAGCGACCGATCACTGCCAAGGTGCTCCGGCAACTTGACTTCTATGCTCTCGCCACCGCCGTCGGAGCCGCAGGCGTGTGCGACGAGTGGGCGGAGGAAAAGTCGTCAGATCGTCAGGGAACGCTTCGTCTCGGGCGAGAACAAATCGCAACTGCCGAGACTACGAAGCGTGCTGGCACAAGCGGATCACGCTGAAGCCTCATCGTCGGAGTCGAAGTTCAAGCCCACCGTGTTCGAGGATCTTGAAGAGGGCGAGTCAGAGATTGTGGCCGAGTTGGTGGAGGTGCTCAGGTGACCCGTTGGAAAACGTTTTCCAACCACCTGCCCACGGACCCGCTGACACCCGTTGGAAAACGTTTTCCAAGGAGAGCCTGAAGGCGTGGCTGACGCAACGGACATCGACAAGGCAGTGGACTTCATCACCACGGTGATGGGTACCGCCGGAAGCGAGAAGCTGAAGCTGGCCCTCGACGTGGGCAAATACCTGCTCGATGCCTTCTTCGACGGTGACGGTCAGGCGTTCTCGTCGAAATCATCTCAATCGCCGTCGTTCTCGTCGTTGTGTTCGGACGGGCGACTGGCGGACGTGAAGGGTGGCCGCAAGACCCTCTCGAACTACGTCCGGGTACATGTCCTGACGGAATCTCTACCCCCGGAAACTTCGGGGCTGGGGCTGTCGCATCGCATCAAGCTCTTGCCTGCTGAACCCGCAGACCAACAGCGAATTGCTCTTCGGGCTGCTACGGAGAACTGGACAGCAAGGCGGGTCGGGCTGGCGGTGCAGGATGCCGCCCGTAAGCGGTCCGGCAAACGCACGCAGGAGTCAGTGCTCCCGGCGGTCGAGTTCTCCATGAACATCAGCCACTCGACCCGTCGGCTCAGTGAGGAGCAGTTGAGCGACGTACCGTCCGACGACATCCGCTGGATTTACGGGCGGCTTCTTGAAGCAGCGGAGAAGCTGGCGGACAGCATCGAGAACATTGAGGCCGATTGGGAGGCCCGAGGCGAGAGCCGTTCGCTGCACCTGAACGACGAGTTCCCCGTCATGGACCCCGACAAGCTCGATGACCTGATCGAGGAGATTACAGGGGTGAGATTGGAGAAACCCGAGACCTCTCCCGACGAGCTTCGACGAAGACTGGAGCGGCTTGAGGGACGGCTGGAAGCAGGGCTCTCTCCGAGGCACCCTGCCACAGAGCAGTGGTGGTCGGACTTCAAGAACCGCATCGACGGCAACGGCGGGACGACACCACCCCCATCTCCAGTGCCAACGGTGACGGCAGCAAGACCTACAGGCCAAGGCAAGCAGAAGAGGCAGTCCCTCGCCGTGAAGTACCAACCCCGGCGCTTCGACCAAGTGGTGGGGAACCAGTCGGCGATCACGAAGCTCGTCTCAGTGCTGTCGCCGTGGCCCAGACGGGCGATCTTGATTCACGGCCCGACCGGCAAGGGGGAGACCACCTTGGCTCGCATCTGGGCTCGGGCGTTTCTCTGCCAAGGCAACCGGCCCAACGGCATCGAACCCTGCGAGACCTGCTCAAAGTGCGTGGAGTCGGGCATCAACCGCCGAGAGGTGTGGGGGCGCTGCATCGAGGAGGTCGGCGCTGCGACCTTCGGCAACGCCAAGCACGCTGCTCAAGATGTCTGGGACTACCTGCATCGGCAACTCGACGTGCTGATCGTCAACGAGGCCGACCGCCTGCTCATCTACCAGCAACAGTTCCTCGATTACCTCGATGAGGATCAAGATCGCCCGCTCATCTTCTGCACCGCCGAGATCGGCAAGTTCAACGACCAGTTTCTCGGTCGCTGCATCCGGGTCGAGACGGAGGCCCTCTCTGAACTGGAGATGGTGAGCCACATCCAGCGGGTCGGGGGCAGTGAAGGGGTGCCGTTCTCCGAGGAGAAGGCCACCAAGCTGCTGGCCGGGATGTCGCCGAAGTCGAGGTCGCAGGTGCGGGACGTGATGATGGAGTTGGAGGCGCACGTCGGTCAGCGATAGACGGCGACGTGAGCAACGAGAGATCCCTTATCTATAGGCTCTTTCTTAGGGGTAATCTGGTTGCTCGGCCTCGTGGGTAGTGTTGGAGCAGGAGGTGCTCACATGCCCAACACCGAGACCAAGCTCAAGACCATCGACCTTCACCCCGCCCACGGGGTCTTTCCCCTCACCGGGCTGCTGGAGTCCGGCCTTTGGGCCGGGATGTCCGCCAACGCCAAGGCCACCTTCGGCGTCCTGTGGGACTACCATCGCAAGTACCCTGATGCCTGTCGGCCCAGCCGGGGGCGTCTGGCTGCCGAGGCCGGTATTTCCCAGCCATCGGTCACCAAGGCCCTCAAGGAGTTGCAGGCTATCGGCCTCGTGACCGTGCTCCATGATCCCGGCCCTCGAACCAACACCTACAAGTTGAACTGGCTGGCGTTGCGTGTCCCCGAGCAGAAGCCCTCGAAGAACTCGAAGTCCCCGTTCAAGTTGCCGTCGAACCCAAAGCTCCCGCACGAGGTCAGCTACGACGAGGAAGGCAACGGCACCCTCGTGTGGAGCAAGGGCACCACCAAGGGGTACAAACTGCCTGACGGCTGCTGGGTGCGCTCGGCCAAGGAGATGCACATCCACGGCTTCCTCTGCCAGTGGCTCGTTCCCCACTGGTGCGATGTCTCCTACTTCGACCTCGGCATCGTCCTTCGCCAGAAGAACGGCGAGTCCGACACGAAGTCCACGGTGGACTTCGTGGTGGGGCCGAAGCTGCTGATCGAGCAGGCGGGCCAGCGGTTCACGCAGAAAGAGGCGACCCGGTACTGGAAGAAGCTGAACGCCAAGGTGAAGGCGGCAGAGGATGCAGGTTGGACGATGCTGGTGATTACGCCCGACAAGACCCCCGGCGAGTGGTTGTACGACGCCATCGCCACTTCGTGGGCTCAGGCCACAATCGAGGACGCCGAGAACCTCAAGCGTCGGTTGGAAAAGGCGGGCTGGCTGAACTCGAGCAAGAAGAAGAACCTCCGCCTGCTGGCCCACATCAACAACGCCAAGGCTCGGCTGTCGGGCGAGAAGGAGCCCCGCACGCAGACCGGCCTGTACGAGCAGGCGGTCGGCGACAACGGGATGCCTGTGACCGTGAAGATGAACCCGCCGAAGCTGTGCCTGATGGAGTCGGCGTGCCCGCCCGTGAAGGAGCCGTCGGTCGAAGACCTCATCGACGACATCCTCGAAGACGACGCTGGCTGGTAGTTTGCCAAAACCGCCGAAGTTTGAACCTGCGAGCAAACTTCGGCGGCTTCGCTGACCCTGAAAGTTTCAACCCCCCGACGCCCATCGGATCGCCGTTGGCGATGCCCTCACACGGCAATTCGCCTCGAACAACCCCCGCTGCAACGGTGGGGGTTGTTCGAGGTTTCACTGGTGGGCCACATCCACTTGTTTTTGGCCCACCCCTCGATCACTTTCGGCCACGAGGTTGCGGCCCACGTCCTGACGGGCTTTCAGGCGGACACCTGAGCGGTGACTTCTGGCCCACCTTCAACATGGGTCACCTCGGCTTCACGAAGACGACGACGAAGGGTGGTCCTCGGCAGGCCGAGCATGTCGGAGACCTGCCTGACGGTGTGACCCTGCTCGATGAGGGCTTTGGCGGCACGGAGGTCCAGTTCACGACGAGGCCGACCAAACTTCTTTCCTTGAGCACGGGCACGCTCAACACCTGCACGCACACGTTCGAGGAGGAGTTCACGTTCAAGCTCGGCGACCACGGCGGCGAGGGTGAATAGGGCTTTCCCGAGCGCCGTGGACGTGTCGATGTTCTCCTTCACGCTGATAAACTGCACGCCGAGCGACCCGAACTCCTCAAGACTGTGCAGGAGGTGGGTGACGCTGCGGGCGAAGCGGTCGAACCTCCAGCAGAGTACAACATCAACGTCGCCGTCCCTGACCGCCTTCATCAGCCGATCCAAGCCGGGGCGAGAGCCCTTGCTGCCGGACACGCCCTCGTCGATGTACTCGACGCTCGCCCACCCCTTCCCGGCGGCGACCCGGCGAAGCTCGTCCATCTGAAGGCCGACATCTTGGCCGTGGTGTGCGGTGCTGACCCTGCCGTACAGAGCGGCCCGGAGAGGCGTGATGTTCTCGGTAGGCATGAGGATCTCCTTGAAGGTCTCCTCACCAACACACGGGTGGCCGAAACTAAAACCGGGACTTTCGGTCCGGCTGCGTGCGCTCGGGAGAACGCTTGCCGCTCTCGGTGTTCAGAACCGATTGAAAAAGGAGGCGGGCGGAGTCCCGGCGTCGTGATCCGGCTACTTGGACCGACGCACAAAACCCGACGCCAAATCTCCATCCGGGGGCGCTGCTGTGGACGTGTAAACCACGGGGGGCCTGATTGATCTCGCACATGGGTATGGTGTTGGTGAACGACGGTCGCCGTGGTGGTGGCCTCGTACTCGAAGGAAGCAACAACACCGATAACCTACAAGCGAGATCGTCACCGAGCCTGTCCTGAACGCCGCTGGGTCACACCAGCGGAAGTCCTCTCCAACGAGGGGGCAAGCCCGAAATCCCACGAAGCCAGATGCGGGATGTTCGGGTGACCTGCTCTTCAACACGGTGAACTGGTCGGTCTCCTTCGCCCCGGCGGCTCAGAAGCCAGTCCGGGTCTTGGGAGAGCCCCATGAAGACGTTGGAGAGCACCAGCAAGGTGAAGGGCAAGGGTCGAGGTCGTGCCGAGGCAGCGCACGCCGAGGTCAAGCTCATGGCCCCGGCAGAGCGCCTCGCAGTGATCAAGAGCCTGCTGGCAACCGGACTGGAACGCATGATTGCGAAGTCGCAGAGCGACTGCACGACTGAGGAGGTGGAGCGATGATGGGCAAGCTGTCGTACCGGGCAGGCGAGATCGCCATCTACGCCCGAGTGAGCAAGGAAGAGTCCGCCAAGGAGGAGGAGGGGTCTCTCAAGAGCCAAGTCCAGCGTTGCTTGGAATGGCTGAACGGCAAGGGGGCTGACGCCACGCTGGAGACCGTGCGGCTGTACTCTGAGGGCGGGTCCGGCAAGGACACCAATCGTCGGGAGTACAAGCGTCTCATGCGTGATGTGCGCCGGGGAACGGTCAAGCTGATCGTCATCGCCGAACTGAGCCGAATCTCCCGCTCGCTCTTCGACTTCCTGCACATGTCTACGGAGTGGGCCGAGCGTGGCGTCGGGTACGCCTCGGTGCGGGAGTCTTTCATCGACAGCACGTCGCCCCACGGGAAGATGCTGGTGCGGCTGATGATGTTGCTCTACGAGTTCGAGCGTGAGCAGACCGCCCTTCGGACCAAGCTCAACATGCGGGCTCGTGCGAAGCGGGGGCTGTTCAACGGCGGCAAGGTGGCGATTGGCTACAAAGCCGACCCCGTGCGGAAGGGCTACCTGAAGGTGGACGACGACTACGCCTCCATCGTCGTGGAGGCGTTCGCCATGTACCTCCAGCATGGCGGTCCGGGGCCGGTTTCCCGGCTGCTGAACGAGCGTGGACTGCTTCGTCCCGATGGAAAGCCGTTCGACTGGCAGACCATCCACACGATGTTGGCGAACCCGACCTACCTCGGGCGCAAGGAGGTGAACCGGAAGAACCGCAACCTCGCCCCCGATGCGGCTGCACTTCTGCCTGAGGAAGATCGGTACTTCACGGTCGATGCCGTCTGGCCCGCCATCATCGAGCAGGAAACATGGGATCGAGTCGGGCTGCTCCGGGAGGCGAACAAGCGACACCGCAACGCCACTCAACCCGCCATGCACCACGACTACGTTCTCACTGGGGTCGTCCGTTGCCGGTCCTGTGGGACGACTCTGGAGGGCGGCGGAGCCAAGGGCCAGAAGTACCACTACTACCGCCACCCGAAGCGCACGAAGCAGGCTGATTGCCCGCAGGGCTCGTATCAGGCCGAAGCAGTGGAGGAGGCGGTGCTCAACCGGCTTCAGGGCTATGTGGACAACGACACGTTGCTCGACTCCATCGTCGCCGAGGCCAATGAGGACATCATCACCGGAGCCGATCTCCTACGAGATCAAGTTGGTGAGGCCGAACGTCGGGTGCGGACTGCGGCGAAGGAGCGTGACCACATCTTCGAGAACCTGATGTCGGCCCCCAAGGACAGCGTGCCGTCGTCCTTTTGGGCCAAGGCGAAGGCCAAGGAGACCGAGGTGAAGGTCGCAGAGCAGGAGGTGCTCCGGCTCAAGTCAGCCGTGGCAGAGGCCGAGGCCACCGAGATCGGCGTGGAAGCCCACCGTGAAGCCCTGCGGCAGTTCAACGACGCCTACGAGCACTTGAACCCACACGAGAAGCGGAAACTGCTCGGCCACTTCCTCGACGCCGTGGAACTCGACGGCGACAAGTTTTACCTCAGCTTGTTCGGGGAGGAGCCGGAAGTACGGGGGTTGCCCAAAAAAGAGAAGGGGTGCGGCAACAAGTACCGCACCCCTTCATCTTGGCTCCGCGGACAGGACTCGAACCTGTGACCCGGTGGTTAACAGCTACCGATGTTTGCCCGATATCATTGGGATTTTTTGCCAGCATCTGTCCCACACCCGAGGCCACCGTAGCTCGGTGATACGTTCTGGTGTGGGACCGATGGGCGCCTGTCAGGTGCGAACGAGCGACCGTCGTGTCCGCCGGCGCCCGGCCACCCGTACGTTCTTGCTGTCCGCTCCGGTGCAACGATATGCTGCCAACGCGAAGTCAGCCGACCGTGAGAAGCGGGACTGACCACCGGGAATCCGACATCATGCCGCGAGCACGATTCAACCCTAAACGAACCCTGCGAGAGCCTCGGCCCAGCGCGAGAGAGCGGGCGGCGATCCGCCAGCGGATCAGCTACGCGGGCAGCCCACTGCACAAGCGCGATCCGGGGGACTTCGGGCTTGACCCGCCAGCGTCGCCGCGCCCCCACAAGACGCTCTGCGATGTCGCCGGAATCCGCGAGAAGAGAGTGGCGGAAGGCCTGCTCGCAGACGGCGTTGAGCGGGGACTGGTCAGTCTACAGGAGCGTGGCGGCCTGCCGCAGAACATCTGGGCGGTCACGGCTGACGGGATCCCCCTCGAGGCCCAGCTTGAGAACCAGGAGATGGGCACCTATCACGGCTATCCGCTGCCGTCTGCTGACCCGCTGCACGCAGAGGTGCTGCGGTGGTGGGAGGCCGGATGAGCGATCGACTGTCCTTCGACGCATCTTGGGAAGCGCCGTTCCAAGGCGACGCGCTGGAGGCCGCCACCCACGCCAACCTCCAGATCTCGCTGGGTGACGAGGTGCTCACCAACCTCATCGACCACACCGCACGGACGACGAGCAGCTCTGTGAGGGTGTCCGCCTACCCGCTGGCCCTTTGGCTCGCGTGCAACTGGTGGCGCCTGCGTTGGGAATCCAAGGCTGCACGATCCGACTGGTGCCAGGCTCACGCGCTGGGGGCAGCAGGCCACGGCTACACGTGGCCCGACGTGACCATCAGCAGTCTCGGGGACTTCATCGAGATCGACGCTCGGCCGACGCGAGGGGGTCCGTGGGAGCCCGTGCGGTTCCTTGGTCAGGCGCGAGGCTTCGTCTCTCCGGACGAATTCGCGGCGGGCGCGGCCAGCTTCGTCGAGACTGTTCTCGCACGACTCGACGCGACGGGCCATCGAGACACGCCGCTCTCCCGGACCTGGCACGAATTGCAGACCGAACGTCGGGATCCGCAACTCGCGCTCGTCCGTCGCTTCGAGGCATCTCTCGGTTTCGATCCCGAAGCATCACCTGACGGGCTGGTGGACGCGGCCATCGCCGCCGCCACGGAGTTCGGCACGGAGGCAGTCGCCGAGTGGGTTGGCGCGCTGGCCCACTCGGGAAGGCCACCGGACTGGGGTGTGATTGCAGCAGACCTGCTTGCGGCTCCTGTGGCGACTGTTCCGGACACCGCCTCGCTTCGGCACGCCGCGCGTCAGGCCGCTGCCGGGTTGTCCTCACCCTGGCAGAGAGGCGAGGCGGCGGCCGTTGCAGTGCGCAGCGCGATGGGACGCCCCCACGGACCGCTGTCGAGCACGACGCTGTCGAGTTGGCTGAGCATGGATTCCGTGCAGGAGGCTTCAGAGGGGGCAGCCTACACAGCGGCGCATCGGGACAGCGATCAGGACGATGGGATCCGCGTTCGGGTGCAGGGCCACCACAAGATGGGGCAGCGCTTCAAGCTGGCGCGCCTGATCGCCGACCACCTGGTGTCAGCGGCATCTGCAGATCGGCTTTTGCCGGCAACTCGTGCGAAGACGTCGCGGCAAAGCCTGCAGCGTGCGTTCGCCGCAGAGCTTCTGCTGCCCTGGCACGACCTGTCCACGCGCACGCCGGTGGAACCCGAGGAAGACACCATGGATGCGATCGCGGAGGAGTACGAGGTTTCGCCGCTGGTCGTGCGGATGCGCCTGGTGGACAAGGGGCGCCTCGAGCGGGACTGGTCGCTTGGCAGGTGAGGCGGAGTGAACGATAAAACAGGCGCTCCCGCGGATCGGCCCACTATACAGCCGGGGCTCTTCAGCCGGCCGCGGCGAGAGCCATTGCGCCGCGTCACCATCATCGCCGTCGGGCACTGTGATGCCGCGTCTCGACGCGGGGGCTACGAGGTCCTGCTGGAGTCCGGAGAAGCCCGGCGCTACATGACGAACGAGTTCACTGACACCACGGTCAACCGCTGCATCATCCAGGGCCTTGTCGACGCGGTGGGGGCGCTCAAGTACCCCTGCGCGGTGGAGCTGGTCGTCGCGACCACGCTCGGCTTCGCGAAGGCACGCAAGGGCAAGGGACCCAACCGCGATCTGCTGCGGGCCCTGGTGAATGGCCTCGACGAGGGAGGACATCGCTACGAAGTGACCGAAGTCACGGATGGAACGGGCGCGTCGCTTCGCGCCAGGATCCGCCGGCATCGCCCCGGGTGAAAGGCAGATGCCCGGCGGCGAAACGGCGGCGACGCTCAGACTCTAAGCGCGCACACCGTAGCCTGTCCGAACCGTGAAGCGCCTTGGGGTGCGGCCGTTATCGGTATGTTGGTGTACTCAAGCGCCCACAGACATGCTGTCGAAGCGGTGAGTTGCCATCAAGTGTTGATACGAAAGTGCCGTCGGCTCTTCGGAATGTCGGGCAACCCTGGTGCCGCTGAAACCACGAAACCCGCCCCGCGGCGTGTCCGTGGGACGGGTTTCGATGCGAGCCTCATGCTTACAGGTTTATCAACAACCGCTCGCAATCAAATGGCTCCGCGGACAGGACTCGAACCTGTGACCCGGTGGTTAACAGCCACCTGCTCTACCAGCTGAGCTACCGCGGAATCGTCGCTCTCTGCTGCCTTGCGGCGTCGGCCCGCGCGGGGTCCGTTCTGGCGTCAAGCGGAGCGCAAATTAAGGACTATCCGCGCCTCTGTCAATCATATCCTGCACGCTTTTGGAGGCGTCGTTTCGAGGCGATCAATCCAGCTCGTCGGCGATGTCTTCGAGCAGCTCGTCAGCGTCGGCGTAAGGCCCCGTATGGCCTTGTTTCTGGGCCATTTCGCGGGCCGCCATCGCGGCGGTCCGAGCTTCTTCGTAGCGGTCGAGCTCGACGAGGCACTCAGCGCGATGCAACGCGGCCATCATCAGGTCCGGCTGCAGCTCAAGGGCCCTGGCGTAATGAGGCTCGGCATCGGCGTGGCGGCCGGCGTCGTGCAGGGCGCGGGCGAGTGAAAATCGGGGTGGAGAGCGATCTGGGAAGCGCTCAACCATTTTTTCGAAGCGATCGATTCGGGGGTCGGTCATGGCGGCTCCGGTAGGGCACGCACGCGTTCAGGCCGCGGCGCCGCGGGACTGTACCCCAATCCGTGATGACACCAACCCCCATTTTCTTGCTGCGATCCGACCGGTTTTTAGACTGCGTACACGGAGCACGGCATGGCGAAGACGAAGAAGAAGAAAGACACCGCCAAACGGCCGACGCGAAATGTCGAACTGATGCCGCTCATAATCATCGGGATGTTGACGGTTTTCGCGTTCGGCATGTGGGCCTGGCGGGGCGAATCCGTGGCGATGCCCAAGCTGCACATCGTGGCCCCGGGCGGTCACGCAACCGCAGGCACGCCCGCCGAACCTCCGCCCGTTCCATTCCAGGTGCCCAAGCTTCCGGCCGGCGCGGTTGGCAAAGCGTGGCGTGCGGACGGCGACAAGGCCCTCATGGTGCGTCCCGACGGCAGCCGGCTGACCCTGACCCTTGAACCCAAGCGCCAGGCCGCGATCGGCAAGCTGCTCAAGCGCCGCCGCGTCGCCTATTCGGCCGTCGTCATCATCGACGCCAAGACCGGCCGCGTGCAGATCTGGGCCGACCACACCGAAAAGAACGACCCCGCCGCCCGCGGTCACAGTCTCGCGACGTCCAAGGGGCCCGCCGCCAGCGTGATTAAGATCGTGACGACATCCGCGCTCCTCGAAGCGGGTGTCGAACGCACCACCAAGACCTGTTTTCACGGGGGCCTGCGCGGCATCAAGAAGTGGCACCTCAAACCGCGACCGGAATTCGACAAGCGCTGTGAAAGCCTGACCCAAGCGCTGGCCCGCAGCAGCAACGTCGTCTTCGCACGTCGCACGCTGCAGCACCTCGGCGTCGGAGCCCTCGCCAACACAGCTGAGCGCTTCTATTTCGGTCACGACCTGCGCTTTGATGTCCGCGGCCGCAAGTCCCGCTTCTCCGAAGGCACCAGCAAGCTCCGCCGCGCCCGCGCAGCAGCCGGATTCGTCGGCGCAACCCTAAGCCCACTGCACGGCGCGGTTATCGGCGCCGCGATCGCAAACGACGGAATGGCCATGCAGCCCCACTTGATCGTGTCGGACTCTGCGCAGCCCGGTCATGTCCGCGAACCCGCCGAGCTTGGTCGCATGGTCTCGGCCGAACACGCCAAGTCGCTCATGTCGATGCTCGCCACCACCACCGTCGACGGCACCGCGCGCAAAGCCTTTCGCACCTGGCCCAGAGAGCTCGTTCACATCGGCGTCGCCGGCAAAACGGGAAGCCTCAACGGTCGCTCCGGGCCCTACCGGCACTATTCGTGGTTCGTCGGCGCCGCGCCCGCAACCAAGCCCGAGATCGGCTTCGCGGTGCTCGCGGTCAACGGCAAGAAAGGTCGCTCCAAGGCCGCCGCCCTGGCCCGCGACGCCCTCGCTATCTGGTTTGGTGACCGGCGCATGAAAGAAGCCGACGATCCCCTCGCCGAGTAGCCCGGCATCGGCCGCAGGCCCGATTGGAAGTCGCTGACTGAGCGATAACCCGGGTCCGGGCCACCCGAACCCGAACCCGAACCCGAACTCACACCCTCACGGGGTGCCGCTGTGCTTGCGAATCAGGCCGGTGAGCATG
>Ga0209992_10002662_pt1 | contig 16009 bp, 21 predicted proteins | sample 2SBtaG_2_FD_182564 | JGI IMG/M metagenome (GOLD analysis project Ga0209992, IMG submission 182564) | Deep subsurface microbial communities from Kolumbo volcano to uncover new lineages of life (NeLLi) - 2SBTROV12_ACTIVE470 metaG (SPAdes)... | ecosystem: Environmental > Aquatic > Marine >... | reverse complement strand
TAGGAACTAATGAAGATTATGTTATCTACATTGATACAGATTCTATTTTCGCATCTGCGGTTCCATTAGTTGAAAAAAGATTTCCAAATCAAGAACTATCTGAAACTATGATGACACAAAGAATTATGGAGATATGTGCAGAGGTTCAAGACTATCTGAATAAGTCTTATAATTACTTTGGTAAAAAGTTTTGTAATGTTGATAAACACGTTTTTGATATTAAACAAGAGGTAATTGCCAAGACAGGTTTGTTCATTACAAAGAAACGATATGGATTAAGAATTATCAATGACGCAGGTCGTAAAGTAAATAAAATTCACGTTAAAGGATTGGATACAATCAGAAGTAATTTCGCAGTCGCTATGAAAGAATTGTTATCTAATGTATTAGACGATATTCTGGCAAATGTTCCAAAAGAAAAGATAGATGAAAGAATATCATTGTTCAAAAGAAATATGCATAATCTATCTTATGAAGTTATGGCAAATCCAATCGGTGTGAAAGGTATTGGAAAGTATGAAGTAAAAGATGAGGAATCATCATTTAGTAAATACAAGAAAGGTGCGCCGGTCCACGTCAAAGCAGCAATCAATTACAATTCATTAATTGACCATTGGTATGAGGGTAAGAAATATGAAAAGATTACAAATGGTAGTAAAATTAAATGGGTGTATTTGAAAGAGAATTCGTTTGGATTTGACTCTATTGCGTTCAAAGGACACGAGGACCCAAAAGAAATATTAGAATTAATCAAGAATTACATAGACCACAACAAAATGTATGAACAAGCGATGTCAAAGAAACTCGGTATGTTTTATAAAGCAATGCATTGGGGTGGAGTAGAAGATAAAACAACATCAATGAATAGGTTTTTTTAATGTATGTAAATGCAGACTCAGTTTATATTGAAGAAATACCAAGTTCAGTAGCCAAGAAAATGATTATAGAAAAACACTATACTCACGCATTTAGTATGTGTAGATATGCATTAGGTATTTATTATGTTGGAGAACAAGACCACAAGTTTTATGACGGAAAAGAAACTAAGTTGATTGGTTGTATGACTTATGGTTATCCAGTTGGTCGTTCCGCAGTCAAATCTATGATACCAACATTAGAAAAAGAACAAGTATTAGAGTTGACAAGATTATATATTGATGACGGATACGGAAAAAATATTGAATCATTAAGTATGGGTAAATCTTTCAAGTGGTTAAAGCAAAATGCCAGAGACATAAAAATGTTAATCAGTTATGCAGACCCGGAACAAATGCATTTAGGAACGATTTACCAAGCAACAAATTGGTTGTATCAAGATTGTCGTGATATACAATTAATGCCAAACTATTCAGTATCGTTAGGTGAGCCACACAAATGGATACATAGTCGTACGGTATTTTCAAGATACGGAAGTCATAATGTAGAACACTTGAAAGAACAAATAGGACATACATTTTATAGAAAAAGAGAAGCACCTAAACACAGATACTTATATTTCTTAGGTTCATCAAGAGAAAATAAAAAGATGAGAAAACAATTGAAACACGATTGTAAAGTATATCCAAAGAACAAAGAAGAATTCATACCACCGATAGAGACTATCGAGGTAGAACAAAAGAAAATTAAATCAATGGAAAAGTTTTTTTGATTTTCGGATTAATAAATGATATTTATAAATAAACCAAATAGGAGTTATAATGAACAAATCTCAATTAACTAATTTCATCAACAAATACACATTAGGTGGAGAAATAAAATCTACTAAATGGGTTTCTAATGGTGATAGTTTAGCAACAAGATTTATCTCAGGTGATAAGTCAGTCGTGGGTAAAGTAGTTTTAAGTAAATTTAAACACTTAGAACCTTGTGAACTTGGAGTTTACAACACAGGACAATTAAGTTCTTTACTATCAGTATTGGGAGATGATGTTGATGTAAGTTTATCACGAGCAGGTGATAAGTTTATTTCTATGGAATTAGAAGATACAAAAAGAAAAACAAAATCTAAATATATGTTGAGTGATTTGTCAGTTATACCAACACCACCAGAACTTAAGAATCTGCCAGATTCATTTGAGTTAGGTATCAAGGTAGACGCACATTTCATCAACACATTCATTAGTGGTAAAGGAGCTTTATCAGAAGCAGAAACCTTTACGATATTAACGGAAAATGACAAAACAGAAATTGTAATTGGATATGCCAGTATCGCATCCAATCGTGTTACGATTCCGGTTGAAACTACAAAGTTCAAGTTAATGGAACCAATTAGTTTTAATGCAAATATGTTCGCATCAATTCTAAGTGCAAACAAAGATTGTGAAAGTGCAACATTAGAAGTTAGTTCACAAGGGTTATCAAGAATTAAGTTCTCAATCGATAATTATGATTCAGAATATTTCTTGGTATCAACACAAGCAGTTAACTAATGGAAAGTCTAAAACATAGTTTATGGGTGGAGAAATACCGTCCAAGCAGTTTAGACAATTATATTGGTAATGACCATTTAAAATCTAAGGTGTCGGTGTATCTTGAATCAGGTGATATACCACATCTATTATTATTCGGTAGAGCAGGAACAGGTAAAACCACTCTTGCAAAACTATTGGTTAATAACATTGATTGTGACTATTTATATATAAACGCATCAGACGAGAATAGTGTAGATGTGGTTCGTGAGAAAGTCAAGAACTTCGCATCAACATTAGGTTTCAAAGATATGAAAGTTATTATCTTGGACGAGTGTGATTACATTACACCAAATGCACAAGCAGCACTTCGTAATCTTATGGAAACTTTCTCTAAGAATTGTCGTTTTATATTGACTTGTAATTATGTGGAAAGAATAATTGACCCGATACAAAGTCGTTGTCAATCATTTCAGATAGTTCCACCTGATAGAAAACAAGTTGCACAACATCTGGCAAATATATTGACAAATGAAAATGTTCAGTATGATGTAAAAGATATAGCTACCATTGTAAATGGTGGTTATCCAGATATTAGACGAGTAATCAATGGTGCTCAAAGACAAGTTGTAAACTCTCAATTAACGATTGATGAAAATACTATTGTTCAAAATGATTATAAATTAGAGGTGTTAGAAATATTGAAAACACAAGATAAGAAAAACTCATTTAAAAACATTAGACAATTGTTAGCAGATTCAAAAGTATCAGACTTTTCTGATTTATTCAGATTGTTATTTGATACCGTAGATGATTGGGGAGCAGGACATATCGCTGAGTCTATATTGATTCTTAGTAAATACCAACAATCAGACGCAGTCGTGGTAGATAAAGAAATCAATATTATGGCTATGTTTGTAGAAATAATAGGGACAATAAAATGAGTAGTCATCCAAAAGGAATGCCACCAAGGCAAGACGGACTTCAATTAGATATATCAAAAACAGATACTATTGTTTGTGAGAATTGTGGAAACGCATCTTTCATACAGGCATTTTTCTTAAAGAAAGTATCAGCTTTGGTATCACCAACAGGTAAAGAAGCAGTTATTCCGATACAAGTATTTAGTTGTGGAAATTGTGGAACGATACCACAAAATATGATAGACCAAATTGGAGAACAACCAAGTGGGAATAGTTGATAAAGTAAAGAAGATAATAGATTGGAAACCACCTTCAAGTAAAGAAAGTGGTATCATAAACGCGGACACATTGTATTCTAATGAAACTATTAATTATGTTGAGATGTATTACAATGATAATAAAAGAGTTGTAAATGCCAACGAAGACGGAACGATAGACCCTAACATTGACTTGAGATATAATCGACCAGGTAAAAATACTAAAGCCGTGACACTTAATATAGATGAAGCATATTATCTAAACGGAAGTAGAGTTGAAGACCCAAAATATAATGACAGAAACGCTCCATTACAAATACATTGTTTTGGGGATAGTTGGACTTATGGTTGGGACGTTGAACAAGAAGAAGCATTTCCACATTTATTGGGAGATGAAAACACTTCGGTATGGAACTACGGAGCAGGAAAAACAGGTTTAGACTATTGTGTGAAAAAAATAACAGAAGTTTATCAAGAGTTTAATCATAAAGAAAATGAAAACTTTATTTATGTTATAACGATTCCGCATAGTTTTAGAAGAATGCATTTTGAAGATAATGGAGTAGCTCGTAGATGTTGGGATAAACCAAGAGCCGCAGAAGAAAATGAATACAACCACTACTTATATTTCTATCATCATTACGAAATTCTAAATCGTCTAATCGGTAGAGATAAAATCATATGGGGAACTTGGGACGACGAAATTCCAAAACATATGATTGATATATTTTTTGATTTATATGATTTAGCAGGGAGACATCCAGGTGTGGAATCCCATAAAACATACGCAGAAAAAATCAAAGATATTATGAGAGAGAGTGGTTGGTATAATGAATCCAAGTGATAAAGAGTGGAAAGAAAAAAAGTTAAATCATTACGATAATAAAATATTATTTGACAATAATAATGACCATTATGTAATGGGAGATTGGGAAGACCCGGTTATGAAAGCTCACGCCGAAATAACTTGTCGAAATGGTGGACACATTTTAGAAGTTGGATTTGGTATGGGCATTAGTGCAAACTATATTCAAGAGCAAGATATAAAATCACACACCATAATTGAACTTAATGATGAGGTTTACGACAAAGCAGTTGAGTGGGCAAAAGATAAACCAAATACAAAAATAGTTTCAGGTGATTGGAAAACCGTAGAGCTTGATGAAAAGTTTGATGCTATATTCTTTGACGCTCACGTGGTGGATAAACTAATATTTTTATTTCCAATAGACATTTTAAGATATTGTAAAGTAGGAACTATACTTACTTTTTTTAATCACTTGTGGAAACCTACAACCCTTTGGACACCAAAATTTTTTGATGAAGATAAAATTAAAATATATGAGATAGACGCAAAGGTTCCTAACGACTTAAAAAATGGATATAAAGACCCGACACACCAAGTTTATTATTTGCCAGAATGGATAATAACTGAAGATGATACTGAGGAAAAATATAGAAAATGTATTTAATGAGTGAGAATAACAAATGAAGGGTTGGGACCATAAAAGTTTTGATATCTTTGATAACTTAAAAGATAGAAAAAGCTCAGAACATTTCAAAATAGGTGGAGATGAAAGTGGAAAAATTAAATACACTTTTAATGAACTTGGGTTTCGTGGAGATAGTTTAGAAACTTATCAATCTGCCAAGAAAAAGTTTTTAGTTTTTGGTTGTAGTCATACCGTTGGATTAGGTAATGAACTAAAAGACACTTGGGTCCAACGAGTATCAGATAGGACAGGCCATAGTTATATAAATTGTAGTGTTCAAGGTTTGTCAAATGATACCATATCAAGAGCAGTTTTATCATTTACCGAATATTTAAAACCTGATTTTGTCATTGTTCTACACACTTATCCACACAGACGAGAATACACCACATCAGAGGGTAGAAAATGCTCTTATAAATCAGACGGAAAATGGGACTTCTGGAAAACCGAGCAAGGAAAAAAAATACACGATAGTATAACTCTTATACAAAATGATGAAAATGACTTGGATAATTTGTATAGAAATAAAATGTTAATTTACTATTATTTAAAATCTTTAAGTATTCCATTACTACAATATGAATTACAGGAATACTTAGATTTGCAAGTGGACAACGATTTAGTTGGGAGTGGCCACGCCGGAATACAAACAAATAAAGATTTTTCTATCAAAGTTTGTAGAGATTGGATAAAGTTTGTCTAATTTATATTTATATATAGGAAAAAAACTATGTCAGTAATAGATAAATCAATACAATATTATAATTATGTAACAGGAAGCACAGGTTGGCCAACCAACACAAATGTCGGTGTGGTGTCTGGCTTAGATTACATAGTGGAAACAGGTTCAAATGATATTTATTTCGTGGAACATAACACAAATGTTTTCTTCGCAGGTTCCAGAATTAGACTAAGAGAAGATGTTTATGATAAAATATCAAACTATGTGGCTTCACAAAGTTGTGATACTTGTTATGTTTATGGTATGCCAAACCACGAACTTTTTGGAACAAACCCACCAACAGCTCACGTTCCACTAATAAGTGAGAGTTTTGCCAGACATAATATTTCAGTAAATTTTGAGTATAATGAAAATACTTCAGTAACATATTTTTCACAAAGAGGAAATACAGACCATTTAAACAAGTTCCATTTATGGTTGCAATCACCTTGGTATAGTGATGATGCTTTACTCGATATGACGAGTGGTTCATTTAACAAAAATACATTTAGAACAATTCTAAGTTCTTCGCCGGTTAGTTCATCTTTAATACCTTTATTTAACACCGCATCATATACAGATAATTTAAACTTTCCAGATTTTGTATCAAAGAAAGCAGATGTTGACGCTGGTTTATTTGTTAATGGATTAAGTTTTTATTCTTATCACCCAAATAGTTCAAGTTATCAAAATGAAATAGATAGTGGTTCATTGGTGGAACAATATATAATACAAAGTGGTAGTTATGAAGACGGAAAATCATATTTAGATGTTGGTAAAATAACACATATGTTAACACCTAACGAGATAGTATATTTAGGTAAAAATGACCAAGAGGTAGGTCATAAAACTTCTATGGCGAAGTGGAATTTAGATGAACGAGGTGATGAGTGGAGACTTAAACCGATTCAGGGAAAAACTGCAGCGAGTGGTAGTTTGATTAATATGTATGACGGAAGTCAAAGGCAAGTCCAAGATATAGAAGTTGGTGATGTTGTTAAATCATATCAACCATTAGGTATGCCAGATGAAACTATGGATTATGTTTCATACACCACAACAGATTTAAGTGGTTCTTATGATTCAGGTTCAATCGTAGTTAGAACATTTACAGATGTTGCATATACATTTTATGGTTATTATTTATTAAATGGAAGTATCAAGATACCATTACAATCTAAATCATCAGACGCATATTACTTTGTAAAACAAAGTGGAACTTGGGGTTGGAGAAATCCTTATCAGATAGCAGTTGGTAATTACTTTTTAGATACAGACGGAAATGAATTAGAAATCACATCAAAAACAGAAGTTCAAGAGGACATATCTTGGTATTCATTAGATGTTGAGGACATTGATACATACTTTTCATCTAATATATTAGTTCACAATTTGCCACCTAAATGTTGCTTTGTAGCAGGGACCAAAGTTTTAATGGGTGATGACTCGGTGAAAAATATTGAAGATGTTGAGGTTGGAGATATTGTATCTACTTATGACTTTGACGGACAATTAGTTATTGAGAAATTAGTTTTAGAAACTAAAACACCAGTGAATCATAATTTTGTTAAGGTTCATTTTGAAGACGGAACCATCAATGAAAATGTAGCTGACCACCCGTATTATGTGGTAGGAAAAGGTTGGTCAAGTAAAAGACCAGAGTGGACCAAAAACACTCACGATATGGATTGTGAAAAATTAGAGGTTGGAGATATTTGTTTACAAGTTTCTCAAGATAAAAGTATAGTGGAACAAAAAGTAGTGAGATTAGAAACATATCAAGAGGAACAGAAAACTTACAATCTTGTTGTTAATGACACACACAATTACTTTGCAAATAATATTTTGGTTCACAATAAAATTTGTAGATTATGTTTTACTTATGACACTATGATTACATTATCAGACGGAACATATCAAAAAATTTGTAAAGTAAGACCAGGTGATATGATAAAAACATACAATGAAGATACTGGCAAATTACAAAATTCAAAGGTATTAGAGACGGCAAAAATATTACACGACAATATTGTTAAATACAAGTTTGATAACAACACAATAATTGAAGCCACAGATAATCATCCATTTTATGTGGTTGATGAGGGATATAAAGCCCCACTACAAATAGGTGATGTGGTTTTAAATGATGAAATGAATAAATTAACGCTCGTAAATATTGAGGTGGATAAAAAACAACAGATTACCTACAATATAAACAGCACCGATAATGGTAAAAATTATTTCGCAAATAAGGTTTTAGTTTCTGATGAGTCTGACACATAATAATAACTTCAAATGGTATTTAGTTAGAGATAACTTTCTATCAAAAGATGAGTGTGAAGACATTATCAAAATCATAGATGATGAATCAAAGCAAATAGACACTTGTGGAGCACAGGTTGTAAAACTAAATGAGAAAATCTATTTAGATAAAGTTTGGAACATAATGAAATTATCAAATGATATACATTTCAAATTTGATATAGATAGTGTTCAATTACAAGAGGGTAAGTATTACAAAGCAGGAGTTTACAAAGAACAAAATACTCTACACTCAGACTTTGCAGCAGGACCAGGTAGATTAGTTGATACCACCACAAAACTAACTTCGGTTGTATTCTTAAATGACGACTATTGGGGTGGAGAACTTGAAATATGGGGTGATAAAATAGAATCACAACAAGGAAGAATAGTTATATTTCCAGCTTTTGCAGCACACAAAGTTTCACAATTTTATGATAAAGATAGATACACAATGTTAACTTGGATACAAGGAAATACTTTTAAATGACATTAATCAAAAACGAGGACTTTAAGTTTTACATACAGATTCCTAATTTTATATCAGATAACAAATGTGATGAACTGATAAAAGATATTAGTGAAAATGAAGTTATGTTAAAGGGTGGAGTTCGTGTAGATGATGAGCAAAACTTGGGAGTAAATGAAAAATTTAGAAAAACTTCTGAGTGGTATTTGTGTGAACAACCATACACTAATCAAAGACCTGACAAACCAAACAAAGATTGGAAACCATTACAAGAAAAGATATTTTCAATGGCGAAGTTAATCAATATGAAGTCATTTAAATTTGATATTCAAGAGTGTGATAATGAACTAAAATTAATAAAATATAAAAACACAAATTTTTACACCTGGCATACGGATATGAATTCAGGTAGTAGTTCATTGAGAAAGTTAACTGCCATTATTCAGTTGACGGACCCGAGTGAATATAAGGGTGGGGAACTACAATTTGCATTACAAGACCACGATATGAATTGGTATGAAGTTCCGAAAGAAAAAGGTTCAATCACATTTTTTCCAACATTTTTATCACACAGAGTAAAGCCAGTCATTAGTGGGACACGATATGTATTACAAGAATTTTTTATAGGGAATCATTTCAAATGAACGATAATTTTCAATGGTTTACACATACGCCTTTTTTATCTGATGAACAATGTGATGAACTAATAAAACAATTAAAAGAAGAGACCAATTGGATTTCTGGTTATGAGAACGCAGTTATCGTAAATTCAGATAACAAATCAGACGAAGTTAAAAACGCCAGAACATTTGAGGAGTTGTATGTGTATGGTGATGAAAAATACTCTTGGATAAATAAAAAATTAGAACCATATGTAAAGATGTTAAATAATAAAGTATGGAACTTTCAGTTGTCAGATACTCTCAAAGATTTAAAAGCATTAAGATATAAAAACAACGACAAATTTGATTGGCACGCAGATTATGATAAAGGTAGAGAATCAATCAATAAGTTAACTTGTTTGATTCAGTTGTCAGATGAAAGTGAATTTGAGGGTGGTGATTTACATCTGGCATTTACGAACGACGGAGAGTTTTTCAAAACACCATATAAAAAAGGATATGTGTTGGTGTTTCCATCTTTCGTTAGTCATATGGTTACAGAATTAACAAGTGGAGAAAGATACATTATGAGAGAGATAATTACAGGAGAACCTTTCAAATGAAAGAAAATAATAAATTTAATTTTGTCTTACATAGAGAAAACTTTTTAACTTCAGAACAATGTGATGAACTAATTCAAAAATTTGATGAGTCAAAACCACAAAAGTCAGGCGTGGCAGGAACTTATGAGGGTAGTGAATTAAATGAAAATGTTCGTAAAGTTCAAGAGGTAAGATTAAAAAATGATGTTGTATTATCAGACGGATTCAAATTGACTAAACATATTATTATGGCTTGTGAGATGTCAAACTTAATTAACTTTAAATTTCAATTAGAAAAACCATATCAGTTAGAGGACATAGTATTGTTAAGATATGAAAATACAGACAAATATGACTGGCATTTAGACATTGGTAAAAATGAAACATCAGTAAGAAAGATATCAGCGATAATTCAATTAAGTGATGAACAAGATTATGAGGGTGGAGATTTTGAATTTAGTATCGCAAATGATGAGGGTGATGAAAACTACTTCGGAACAAGAAAAAAAGGTTCATTAATATTATTCCCTGCATTTTTAGGACACAGAGTTAGACCGATAACAAAAGGTGTAAGATATTCAATAGTCACTTGGATATTAGGGGATGCTTTCAAATAATTTACATTTTGAGGTTCGTATGAACTATTTATTTATATCTAAGGTTATTCACAATGAAAACAAAAACACTATTTGACCACATAAAACAAATTACAAATGTTCAGAACCAATTGTATTGGGACAACATTACAGATGCGGACAAGAAAACTTGGTCGAATTATATGGTGCATAGATTTTTATCAATGAAAGCAGAGTGGATAGAAGTTGTAAATGAAATACAACAATATTGGGAATTGAAACCAAAATCAGTCTATCAATTCTACACCAACATACTACCAAGAGGAAATACATATTTAAGATACACTAAATCTAAGAAGAAATCCAAGATAGAAAAGTGGGCTATGGATATATTATGTGATTATTTTGAAGATAGTTCACAAAATATTGAAAAAACGCTTGACATTATGGGTAAAGATGTTGTATATTCTATTATATCAAAGTATGGTGTAGATGAGAAACTATTAAAAAAAATATGGACTAAATAATGCAAGTATATAATAATATATTTGATGAAAAATTACTTGACAATGTCGTAGATTATTCGTATAATCTATTACAACAAGATAAATTAGAGAAAAACTTTTGGACCAATCATAGTTGGGAAAGAGGAATAGTTTTGGATAGTTCAGTTGTATTGTGCACGGACACACCAACAGAGTATTCAAATGAAATTGTTAAGTCTCTTATGAAAAATGGTTTGATAAAGACAATGCCAGATAATATGTCTTGTATGATTTATATATGGACGGCTGGTAGTTTTATACCATTTCATAATGATGAGTTTAAAGATAGAAAGTTGGCTATGACTTTATTTTTAAATCGTGATTGGGAGAAGAATTGGGGTGGTGCAAATATTCATCACAATAAAGAATTAGATAAATATATTTTAGAGTATCCAGAATTTAATAAGTTATTAGTTAGTGATTTATCAGAAAATATAGAACACTCAACAACAATGACGACACCAATGTCGGATAACAGAATAACAATACAAATGTTTATATAGGAGTAAATGATGATTAAAGACACACCAAAGGGATTGCCAGATTCGGCTCTTGATTTTGAAAGAGAACCGACAGAAGCACAAAAAGAAATGGTGGACACACAAGATGTCGTAAAATATATGGAGAGAACTTATCCTGAAATGACAGGTGAGTTTCTAAAAATACAATCAGAACAATATGAATTGTTTTGTAGAAAACAATATGATTATGGTCCACAGAATATAGCAGTCGGAACAATTCTAAAAACACCAGAAGATATTAAATTATCGTTGTTAGGATTGTGGTTCAGAATGAACGACAAGATAGAAAGAATGAAAACATTATTATTGAGAAACGGAGTAAATTCAGTTGAGGGTGAACCCGTAACTGATAGTTTTTCAGATGTGTCAAACTATGGAGTTATGGCACAAGTAGTAGCGAGGGGCAAATGGGCAAAATAGGAGTAGTAGGACAAGGATATGTTGGGACTGCAATCAAACTTGGTTTCAAAGACCACTATGATGTATTGACTTATGACAAGTTTGACTTAGGTAAATCAACACATAGTAAGATATCAGATTTGGTGGCAGAAGCAAAAGTTATATTTGTTTGTGTTCCTACACCAATGAGAAAAGACGGAACTTGTTATACTGGCATTGTAGAAGAAGTTATTCGTGAGATTAACGAAACAGCAAATGACCATATCGTAGTGATTAAATCTACCGTACCACCTGGCACGACCGATAAATTTAATCACGAGTTCTCAAATGTTACCGTGATATTCAATCCCGAGTTCTTAACAGAAGAAAACTTTTTAGATGATTTCAAAAATCAAAACAGAATTATCTTGGGTGGTAGTCGTAAAGGAACAAATAAACTTAGACAAATATACTCTAAGGTGTTTCCAAAAGCCACTATCGTCAAGACAGGTGATAAACACGCAGAAATGGTAAAGTATTTTACCAATACATTTTTAGCAACCAAAGTATCGTTCGCAAATGAAATGTATTCTATATGTGAACAGATTGGTATTGACTATGACAAAGTCGTAGAATATGCCACATATGATGAACGATTAGGTAAATCACATTGGGCAGTTCCAGGACCAGACGGAGACTTTGGTTTTGGTGGACATTGTTTTCCAAAAGATTTATCAGCGATTATCAATGAGTTCAAGACTTATGGATTATTAGAGGCGGTTGAACAAGTAAACGACCAAGTTCGTAATGATAGAGATTGGGAAAAGATGAAAGGCCGTGCGGTCATAGATGGGTAAAATAAGTTATAGTCAGTTCGCAATGTGGGACAAATGTCCTTATGCTTGGAAGTTGAATTATGTTGACAAGGCAGAAACTTTCAAAGGTAATATCTACACATTGTTCGGTAGTGCTATTCACGAGACTATTCAAGCATACTTAGTTTGTTATTATGAGAGAACAATAAAAGAAGCTGATGCTTTACCACTTCACGACATATTGATTTATCGTATGAAAGAACTATACAAAGAATCTAAAAACAGATATGGTGATGAGTTTGAAGTGGACCAAAAAGAAATGATTGAGTTTACTAATGACGGATTTAATATTATTGATGAGTTCTTAAAAAGAAAAGGTAGTCATTTCAAAAAGAAAGATACTGAATTAGTTGGCATTGAGATGAACCTAAATTATAAATTACCAAAGAGTATGAGATTCGTTGGTTATATGGATGTTGTTCTACACGACAAGAAAACAGGTCGTATGAGAATTATTGATATTAAATCATCTACTATGGGTTGGAACAAATATATGAAAGCCGATAAGAACAAAACCAATCAGTTGTTATTGTATAAACATTTTATGGCAAAACAATTAGAAATATCAGAAGATAAAATAGATGTTGAATATTTAATATTAAAGAGACGATTATATGAAAATATGATGTATCCACAGAAAAGAATTCAGGCGTTCTCGCCAGCAAGTGGAAAACCAAGTGTCAATAAGGTTATGACAAGATTACAAGAGTTTATGGACGAGTGTTATGATGACAAAGGTAAAATCATTTCACACGACTATGAAAAATGTGAGAAGCACAAAAAGTGCAGGGCGTGTAAGGATTTATAATGATAGAACCAAGTTTAAGAATTAAAGTAACGGACTTTTTAGCCACAGATTATGAGCAAAAAGTATTTCAAGAGTTAATGAAAATAAAACAATTACCAGAATTTGAAGGTGTTCATTTTCCACTATACTTTTGGTATGATAGAGAATACGAGGCGGTTGATTTAAATGTTTTGAAAGATTTTATTATGTATTGGAAATCAACAGGTGAGTATGGAACCAAATTAAGTCTTCATCCAGAACCATTTGATGACGGAAATCATTTTGTTTGGTATGATATTAGACCAAATGATATGGAAAAAAAACTAAAAGAAAAACTTTCAATACCATTTGTTCAGTATTATAGATTCGCATATGATTACTCAAATCCAGAAACTGGCATTTTAGAGGGATTAGAGGACTTCGTAGAAAAATATAGATTCGTAACTCGTGACAACTCATCAGTAGTGAAAAGAAAACAAAAAAGAAACGATTATGAAGATAGCAATCATAGGTAGTAGAAACTACACCAATAAAACTCAAATCAAAAACTTTATGTTCAGATTAAAAATGGAATATAAAGATATGGAAATAGTTAGTGGCGGTGCAAAGGACGGAGCAGATAAATATGCCAAGACATTTGCATTAGAATTTGGATTAGATTACTCAGAATTTCCACCACAACACGAAACACACAATATTCATTGTGTATTAGAACCTTATAATTATGGTAAACCATATAATGTTGGATACTACCACAAAAGAAATAAAGATTTAGTGAAATATTCAGACAAAGTTGTGGCATTTATCAAAGATGATGTCATTACCAACGGAACAAAATCAGCATTAGAATATTGTAAAAAAATAAATAAAAAATTCGTTATTTTGAGTTAAACTAACTATTTATTATATATACATATATATAGGAACAATATGAAAGAAGAAAAATTAACATCAGTAAAAGTCATTGACGAACTCTACAAGAAGTTTAGAGAAAAGTCAATAAGAGATGACTTTTCATTACAAAAATTAGTAAATCGTAGTTTAGATTTATTTGTATATGATGAAGAGTTTGCAAAAAAGATTATGGATTATGATAATTTAGAGGAAAGTGGCTCTAAATATTAACACAAGAAAGAGGTTCTATGGATTTACCAAAACTTAAAAAGGTTACAGAAAAGAAAAAGAAAAAAATCATTTTATTATCAGACGACCTAAGAATGTCAAGTGGTGTCGGAACAATGTCAAGAGAGATTGTTATGGGAACCATTAAAGAATACGATTGGGTCCAAGTCGCTGGTGCGATTAAACATCCAGACGCAGGTAAAATAGTTGATTTGAATCAAGCCACAAGAGAAGAAACTGGCATTGAGGACGCATATCTTAAATTATATCCAGTTGACGGCTATGGTAGTCAAGAATTATTAAGAACATTAATCAAAACAGAACAACCAGATGCTATTCTTCACTATACGGACCCAAGATTTTGGACTTGGTTGTATGATATGGAACACGAGTTAAGACAACAATGTCCTATTTTCTATTATAATATTTGGGACGATTTACCTTATCCAAGGTGGAACGAACCATTTTACGAAAGTTGTGATTTGATTATGAATATTTCAAAGCAAACACACAACATAGTTCAGAATGTTTGTCAACACAAAGAGAGAACAGATTGGGATTCAACTTATGTTCCACACGGAATAAATGAAAAATATTTTTATCCAGTCAAAAATGAAAAAGAAAGATTAGAAATGAACAAAATGAAGTCTGAATTATTCAAAGGAAAAGAAATAGATTTTTGTTTATTCTACAACAATAGAAACATCAGAAGAAAAATGACATCAGATACTATTCTGGCATTTAAAACATTTGCAGATAAACTTCCAAAGGAAAAAAGAGATAAAGTAGCTTATGTTTTACATACTCAACCAGTTGATAACAATGGAACAGATTTGCCAGCAGTTGTTCAAGAAATATGTCCAGACTTGAACATTATATTCTCTACACAAAAATTATCCAATCAACATCTAAATTATCTTTATAATATTGCAGATGTAACGATTAATATCGCATCCAATGAGGGATTTGGATTAGGAACTTGTGAAAGTTTAATGTGTGGAACACCAATCATTGTCAATGTTACGGGTGGTATGCAAGACCAATGTGGATTTAAATACAAAGGTAAACATTTAGATTATACAGATTATGGTTGGATTGAGTCTTTACACGATTGGAGAAAGTGGGAAAACAATGAAGAATTAACTCACGGCGAGTGGGTAAAACCAGTATGGCCAAAAACAAGAACATTAGCAGGTTCGCCACCAACACCATATATTTTTGATGATAGAGCAGATTGGTTAGAAGTATCAGAAAGAATAAATGATTGGTATGAAACGAGTGATGAAGAAAGAAAAGAGTGTGGTTTCAAAGGACACGAATGGGTTTGTGGAGATGAAGCGATGATGAGTGCAAGAGCTATGTGTGGATTATTTATAGACCATATGAATACTGCATTTGACAAATTTCAACCAAAAGAAAGATATGAGGTA
>Ga0209992_10002660_pt1 | contig 16023 bp, 15 predicted proteins | sample 2SBtaG_2_FD_182564 | JGI IMG/M metagenome (GOLD analysis project Ga0209992, IMG submission 182564) | Deep subsurface microbial communities from Kolumbo volcano to uncover new lineages of life (NeLLi) - 2SBTROV12_ACTIVE470 metaG (SPAdes)... | ecosystem: Environmental > Aquatic > Marine >... | reverse complement strand
GATTCAGGTTTTAGAATTACAGCAACGTCTCCTTTTTTACAGATTATTGGTTTTTCAAATGATAGTTTTAGTGGAGATATTGAAGTAAATTTTGCAGCTTTGATTTGTAATCCAACATTTACAAGACATCCTTGATTTTCAGCAATTTCACTTTTGTAAAAAGGAGACTTTGTAAAATCAAGTTCAAGTTCTGTTTTAATATCAACTACATCTTCTGCTGCAATTACATCACCACGTCCAACCTCATCAGGTTTTGCACCCTTTACTGCAAGACCAACTCTAGCAGGACATATTGATTCAGTAACTGGATCATCATGCATTTGAATCGATTTTATCAATACATCAATGCCTGCAGGGTATAGTTTTAGATTATCATATTGTTTTATTGTACCATCTGTTACTTTACCCAAGATAACGGTTCCAACACCTTTTACATCAAAACAATGATCAATTAACAATTCAGGAGGACCATCAGTAGAAATAGGTTCTAGTTTATCCATTACTTCTTTAATTTTATCTTGATCAACTTTTGTATATTTTTCAACGACAGTTCCTTTAATCATCAAATCTAATTTTGCTTCATCAACATCAAAGGTATGAGATAGAATTCCTTTTTCTTTTTTTAATGAATCAAGTGCGATAATTTGTTCTCCGGTAAATTTGTCTAATTTATCTACATGAAAAATAACATATTCTGCCAAATTAATTGCCTGAAATAATGGCTGAATCTTTTCAGGAAAGCCGTTAGGTATTACCCATGTTTTGATAATGTCAGATTCTTTTCTATCATAAAGAGTAAGATCACTTTCTGTTCCTTTTTTTCCAAATTCTGTTGCAAGATCTTGTTTGCCCAATACTACAAAATTGATAGATGAAACCATAAATTTTGAGGGTGAAATAGACTTTATGAAGTTTTGAATGTTATGGGAATGATTTCAATGTAAGTGCATAACTTGCAAATCGATGATTTTTTGGTTTCACTAATTTTTGTTGGTATTTTCTAATTGGTTTTCCTATAGATCCATTAAGTCCAAGTGGACCCTTGACAAATTTTTCATTATCTGCCCACTTTAATACATCATCAGAGGGAGCATAATAATTTACAATTTTCTTGTTAATTATTTTGTAAAGTAATTTGCCATATTTTTTAGATGATGGGACGTCTTCAGTAATTGATGCTCCAAAAAAGTAAACACTTTCAATAATTCCTTTGTTTTGTTTCTTTTTTGAAAGGTATTCAACTGTACTTAGAATCACCTGAGAGCCCAATGAATGACCAATTAATCTAATCTTTATTTTTGGATTTTCGGTTTTAAAATCTTCAATGAATTTTCCAAGATTTCTTCCATTTTTCTTGGCAATTATTTGACCTGCTCCAAGTGAACGTTTTGCATGTTTGATTAAATGTGCACCAGTTGTGTTTGAATCATAACTAAATCCAATTACAGGATGAGAATATCCCAATTTTTTTAATCGATTTTTTGCCAAAACAACTTTAGCTATTGCACCTGCATTATCATTTCTCAAACCATGAATCATTATGGTAATTTCTTTTGAATTTGAAAATGAGTTAAAGGATTTTTTAGGATAAAGAAAATATGAATTTGTTTTTAGTGTCTTTCCTGACAAAAGATCATAATATCCTCTTGTAGAAATTCGTGGAACAATAATACTCATTTTGAATATACCGTATTTTTTGAGGCATTTAATTAACTTTGGAATGAATATTTTTTGTAGAAATTAATGATTTGTGCGTATGATAAATTTGGAATTTTCTATATGACGATAAGAATTTAGGATTTTCCCATATACAAAAACATTATTTGCTAGAAAATAATTTCAAAATTAAATGGATTTTACAGCATCATTGAGACTTATTCATGCTAATTTCTTTTTTGTCGACATTGTAGGGTTGTCAGATACTTCAATGTCTACAAAAACTCAAATTAAAAAAATTGAGGCATTAAACAAGTGTATTTCTGACTGTACGTCATTCAAATCAGTTCCATTAGATTCTCTATTATTACTACCAACAGGAGATGGTTGTTGTATTGGATTTATGCAAGGTCCAGAATTACCATTATTGTTAGCTGTAGAACTACATACAAAATTAGCCGTGTACAACAAAGGGAAAATACCTAGTGAAACAGTCAGAGTTAGAATTGGATTACATAGTGGAAATTGTTTTCTTGTAGATGATTTACTTGGACAAAGAAACACTTGGGGGCCTGGAATTATTTATGCAAGAAGAGTAATGGATTTTGGAGATGATGGGCATATTTTATTATCACCAACGCTTGCAGAAGATTTACGTTCATTGTCTGATGAATATAGAGGAATCATCAGACCAGTTCACGATGTAATTTTAAAACACGGAACAACAATGCTTCTTTATTCAGCATATGGTGAAGGATTTGGAAATAGTAAACATCCAGAAAAAGGAGCTTCTGTCAGAAGTAAATACGGTGAAGAAGTACTTCGACTACAAAAAACAACACTATACCCATCAATAGATTTGGTTCTTACAGTTTTAGATGTAGAAAAAATGATCGTACAACACAAGAGAACATATGAAGTAGTCAACATTTCAAATGAACCAATAAAAAATGTATTACATGGAATTGCCATGGATGTGAATATTCCAGACATCAATGATCTAAAAATTGAAGTGTATGATGAAAAACATAGAGAATGTAGAATTACAGGAATTAATGTAGACAAACCAGATTGTAAAGAGTTCACTACAGAATTTAGTGAACCAATTACAAAATCAGATACAGGTAAAAAATACACTCTTCAGTACGAAGTAGAAGAGCCAGAAAGGTATTTTGAAAATGCATTTCTAATTGATTGTCAAAAATTTGACATGTCATTCAAATATCCAACAGGAAAAGGAATCAAACGACCCAAACTATTAGAAGTGAATCAAGAAACAGAAGAGAGTACACCATCAGACATAGAGTCCAAAATCACCCAAGAAGGTGAAACGGAGACAGTCAAATGGGAAATTGTAGATATTCCAAAAGGAAGAACCTTTAGAATAGACTGGTGATATCATCCAATTTCGTCATCAATCGTACCTACGGAACTTGCTTCTGACATATAATGTGGGATTTCAACTTTGCTCATAGGTAATAATGATTTTTTAGAAATATAGGTAAATGTGTGTAATTTAGAACACACATTTTTTTGGATTATTGATCAATCCACATATCTTTATGAATAAAATTTTTAGCCTCAGAATTATATTCACTTAACATTCCATATCCGCTCTTTTTTCCAGCATGAGTATGCTCAAAGTATAATGCTGTGTGAAGAGATTTAGAACCAGCGTCAGCATCTTCCCACAATTTGGAATCAATAAAAAACCAATAATGTTTTTCCATGGTAGGTAACATTGGTCCAATTTCATAAGTAGTAACATTTGGTGAATTCAAGGAATCACGAGAAAGGGGTTCAGTGCTTTGTACAAATTTTGCAGTTACGCCATTTGCAGGCAATTCCCCATAATTTTTGATAGCAATATCAAATTGGCAATCATCATTCATAGATTTCTCCATTTTTTTAATTGGTCCAGTTGGACCGATCCAGGGTCTAAATCTAAACTCAGTTTGAATTCGACTCACCTGTACTTGAGATTCAAATTGTTTAATTGTAAAATAAAGTAAAATTACCAAAACACTAGTGGCAACAGCAGTTGCAATTTGGGCCCAAACATCGAGTCCAATTTCCAACACCATAATCAATGTTAAAACTACCAGTATTCAAGTATAACTTTTAACATGAAATTATGAACTGGACATAGTATTAGATTTCAGAAGGGCCCAATTGTTTTTTATGAGTTTCAATATCAGATGTTTCAACTCGAGCAAACAATGGAGAGGGCTCACATAATACATGACCAGAAGAAATATCCAAATTTGACATTTCATTCCATGGAACATCATTTACATTTCCATCCAATCCCACCTGTTCCCAAATTTTTTGGGCAGATTCAGGCATAAATGAGAAAATTGCAACCGATAAACTCCTTACAGCATTAACTGACAAAAATACACAATTTGTAGTTCCAGGACCTTTTTTCCAAGGTTCTTTATGTTGAAAGTATTGATTAAAAAATGAAGAAAATTCTAAGATTTTTTTCAATGCTCTATCAAGATGGTTTTGCTCCATTAAAGTACCAACGTCTGTAGCAAGATTTTTTATTTTTTGTTCTGCTTCAGAATCTTTTTCATCAAATATTTCAGTTTCAGGAATTTTTCCATCAAATGCTTTTTTGGTAAATCCTAATGCACGGTTTACAAAGTTTCCAAGGTTACCAATAAGTTCGGAATTTATTCGAGTAGAAAAATCATCCCAATCAAAATTCAAATCATCTTGAGAATATGGATTAATAGATACAAGATAAAATCTAAGATAATCTGCAGGATAGTATTCTAAGAATTGTTTTAATCCAATATACCAATTTCTGCTTTTAGATATTTTCTTTGCTTGTAATGTTAAATGTCCTCTTGTTGGAATGTAATCAGGTAATTTGTATTCATTATTTATTCCAAGTCGCATTGCAGGTAAGAAAAGATAGTGATGATATACGATATCTTTTCCAATAAAATGATAAATATCAGCTGAATTCCAAAATTCTTTTCCATCTATTCCTTTATCATTTAGAAATTTTATAGCAGTTGAAATGTATGCCAAATGATTATCAAACCAACCATAGAATACTTTACCAGCTGCATTATCAAGAGGGACGGGAACACCCCAAGGAATGTCTCGAGTAATATCCCAATCAATTAAACCAGTTTTAATCCAGTTCTGGACATATTTTTTTACATCTTTTTGAAGATGGTTATTTTCATCTAGCCATTTTGATAAAGAGTTTTCAAAATTTTTGAGTTTGAAAAAATAATGATTTGTTTTTTCTTTTGTTGGGGGTTGGCCACACAATGAGCATTTTGGATCAGTAATTTCCTCAGGCACACGTCCACAACTCTCACACAAATCAGAGTATTGATCTTCAGCCTTACAATATGGACATACTCCTTTCACATATCTATCAGGTAAGAATTTCTTGTCATTATTACAATAAAATTGAATAATTTCTTTTTCATAAATATGACCAGCGTCATTTAATTTCTTAAAAACATCTTGAACAAATGCAATATTTTCTGAAGAACTAGTCTTGTAGAAATAATCAAATCCAATATTAAATGCTGTAAAATCATCATAATCTCGTTTGTTCCAATGAGCAACATAATCAGCAGGAGTTTTTCCCTCTTTTTCAGACTGAATTAAGATAGGAGTTCCAAAATCATCAGATGCACAAACATAGTATGCCTCTACTCCATTTTGTTTCAAAAATCTAGTAGTTACGTCTGCTGGAAGATAAGTAGATGCAACATGACCTAAATGAATTTCTCCATTAGCATAAGGTAATGCACTTGTAATGATAGCTTTCTTGTTCATTAGATATTTTGAAGAGTAATGTCAGGGTTAAGAAGTTTTACCAGTTGTTTTGATATTTTACTTGTTCAGGAGTAAGTTTATCGATTTTAACATCCATTGCTTTCAATGCATCAAATGCAATTTGAATGTCAATTTCTTTAGGAACATCAATGATTTTGTTTTCCATTTTTTTATGATTTTTAAGAATATACAACACAGACAAGAGTTGATTTGAAAATGACTGTGCCATTACTTCTGGAGGATGTCCTTCAGCAGATACTAAATTAGCAAGACGTCCTTGCCCAATTAAGTAAACTTTTCTACCATTTTTCAAAGTACATTCATCAAGTGTAGGTCTAACTTCTTTAACAGATTTTGATTTCTTTAATAAAAAGTCAGCATCAATTTCAACATCAAAGTGTCCAACATTACCCATTATTGCACCATCTTTCATTTTCAAAATGTGTTCTTTTCGAATTACACTAGTCATTCCAGTACAAGTGATAAACATGTCACCAAGTTTTGCAGCTTGTGCCATAGGCATTACTTCAAATCCATCCATGTGAGCTTCAAGTGCTTTGACAGGATCAACTTCAGTTACAATAACTTTTGAGCCCATTCCATTACATCGTGATGCAACACCACGACCAACCCAACCATATCCAACAACTACAACACGTTTTGATGCCATTAGTAAATTCATGGCTCGTAAGTAACCATCAATAGTACTTTGTCCTGTACCATATCGATTATCAAACATGTGCTTAGTGTAAGCTTCATTAACCAAAATTACAGGATAGCGTAATTTTCCTTGATTTTCTACAGCTCTAATTCTAGTTACACCTGCAGTAGTTTCTTCTGTTGCTCCAAGAATGTCCATATCTTTGAATCTTTTATCAAAATGTGCTTTGATGTTCATATCTGCACCATCATCAGTTAGAATAGTTGGTTTATGTTTGAGTACTTGATCAATTGACCAATCATAGTCCTTAACAGATTGTCCATGCCATGCATAAACATTGATGCCTTGTGAAGCTAAAAAGGCTGCAATATTATCTTGAGTGGTTAAAGGGTTACCGCCACAAACTGCAACAGTTGCACCTAATTCTTTAGCACCCATTAGTAAAACAGAAGTTTCTTTTGTGACATGTAAACAAAAACCAAGAGTGATTCCTTTGAGAGGTTTTGATTTTTTTAATCGATTAATAGTATTATCTAAAATTTGCATGTGAGATCTTGCCCATTCATAAGATAGTTTTCCTTCTTTGATCAATTTTGGACTAGATTTTACTTTACTCATTAATCCACACCTTTATTCAGACTATAAAATCCTATCATGCGAATGTAAATAAATGACAAAGAATTGATCAAATTAATGGCATGGAAAAAGATTGCAGAAAAAGGAGAAATCGAGAAAGGAAAGGGCAAAGCCTTCAAAATAGAGGACAAACAAATTGCAATTTTTAATCAAGATGGATATCATGCCATAGATGATCTTTGTGTTCATCAAGATGGGTCTATCGCACCAGGAAAATTAGATGGAGATATTGTAGAATGTCCACTACACTTTTGGCATTACAACATCAAAACTGGAGAATTAACGGACTATCTCAAAGATGTAAAACTTGAAACATATTCTGTTGAAACTAGAGATGACGGAATTTACGTAGATGTTTAGAAATTAAAAATCAAGATTAGGCATAATTTTTATTCTTAGAATTTCATCAAACAGTTATTGAATCAAAATATCATTGATGAAATTAAAAATCAAGATTATTCTAAAATTAGTCAAACAATTGAAAAGTACTTGATAGAAAAAATTGAAAAAACTCATTCAAAGGGAGTCATCTTAGGATTAAGCGGAGGAGTTGATTCAGCTGTTCTAGCTTATCTTTGCAAAAATAATCTTAAAGAAAAAACTCTTGTAATCATAATGCCAGATACAGAAATTACACCAAAATCAGAAACAGAAGATGCTCTGAAAATGATTGCTCTTACAGGAATTGAATACAAACTAGTAGACATTAATCCAATTGTAAAAGAATATTCAATGTATCTAGAACCAAATGAAAAAGCAAAAGGGAATCTAAGAGCAAGAATTAGAACAAATGTTTTGTATTACTATGCAAATGCCAAAAATTATCTTGTTTTAGGTTCCAGTGATAAAAGCGAATTCATGATTGGTTATTTTACAAAACATGGAGATGGGGCATCAGACATCACACCAATAATTTCATTATACAAACTTCAGGTAAGAGGAATTGCAGAACACTTAGGAGTTCCAGAAAATGTGATTTCTAAAAAAAGTAGTCCTCATTTATGGAAAGAACATGAAGCAGAAAATGAGTTAGGAATATCTTATGAAGAAATTGACGCAGTATTGTATTGTATGTATGAAAAAAAATTATCCATCGAAGATATCGAAAATACAACTCTAATAGAAAAAGCATCTATTCAAAAAATTCAAGAATTAATCAAAAACAGTGAACATAAAAGATTAGGAGCACAAAAACCAGACATAGAATAATTATGAAACTTCATGATACACTATCAAATATTGAACAAGAATTAGACATATCAAAGAAAATTAGAATTTATCTTTGCGGAGTTACAGTATATGATGAATCACATATCGGTCACGCAAGAACAATAATAGTTTTTGATGTATTGAGAAAATACCTAGAAAGTAAAGGAATTGAGATAGAATTTATTCAAAATTTTACTGATGTTGATGATAAAATTATCAATCGTGCAAAATCAGAAGATACAACTGCTGAAAAAATCAGTACAAAGTATATTGATAATTATTTTGATGACTTTGATAGATTAAATGTAAAACGAGCCACAAATTATCCAAAAGCAACAGAACACATTGATGATATTATCGAATTCATTGAAAAATTAATTGAGAAAAACATAGCATATACCTCAAAAAATGGAGTGTATTTTGAAGTTACAAAATTTCCAGAGTATGGAAAGTTATCAAAAAAGAAAATTGACGAGTTACAATCAGGTGCAAGAATTGAAGTAGATGAATCAAAAAATAATCCACTAGATTTTGCATTATGGAAATTATCAGATGTAGAACCAACATGGGATAGTCCATGGGGGAAAGGGCGACCAGGATGGCACATTGAATGTTCTGCAATGAGTGTAAAGTATCTTGGAGAGAATTTTGATATTCATGGCGGAGGACGAGATTTGATTTTTCCCCATCATGAAAATGAGATAGCACAATCAGAGGCATGCACTAATGCTCAATTTGCCAAAATTTGGACGCATGTAGGTATGGTGACAATTTCAGGAGAAAAAATGTCAAAATCTCTAGGCAACACAAAATCAATTAAACATGTTTTAGATAAATGGGGGCCAAATATTATCAGATTATTTTGTTTATCAGGTCACTATTCCAAAGTAATTGATTATTCTGAAGAGATGTTAAAAGAAAACATTACAAAATGGAGACAAGTTGAAACATGTTATTTTGAATTAATTCATGCAAACAGTGAAAATAATGAAGGTGTAGAACAAATCGTTTCAAAAAACAGCATAGAATTTGATAAAGCATTAGAAGATGATTTTAATACGCATCTTGCACTTTCTGCATTTTTTCAACTAGTCAAAGAAGGTAATAGATTAGCAGCTGAAGAGAAATTAGGAAGTAATGATGCAAAAATAATTAAAAAAGAAATAGAAAGAATGTTAGATATTCTAGGACTAGAGATTCCAAAAATTACAGATTCTGAAAAACAAGAAATTGATGATTTAATTCTCAGCAGAGAGCAACTTAGAAAAGAAAAACAATTCGAGGAAGCTGATGAAATTAGGGACAAAATCAATGAAATGAATATTGAATTAATTGATCATAAAGGTAAAACCACCTGGATGAAAAAAGAGAATATCAAATCAGATAATTGATTTTTAGAAGTAAATAATTTCAAAAACTAAGACGTTATTATTCAAAACTATGAGGAGGTTGACAATTATCACAAAGAATGTCAAAATCTGGAGAAAGTAAGCCCATTTTTAATAAATATTCAGTGGCATGCAATAGTTCAAATTTTTTATTACAAGAATTACAATATATTATCATATGATAATATTATTACATTAGAATATTATATCTAGATGTTTGTTCAGAATTGAATACAATCTTTTAGAAATTCCTTTTTTCCAAATATATTCTTAAAAAAAATTTAAAATATTTTGAAAATCATAATTTGAGCCTATCATGTAGCGTTATTTAATCAGATATTTAGGAAAATTTGTAGTTCATTTTGAACAAATAGAAAATTATTTGAAAAAAAGAATAAATATTCAGAATTGTGTTTAGAAAAATCAATTAAAATTAAAATGAAATTTGAACAAAATTCAGCAATATATGAAATAAGTATTACAAAAAATCAATATGAAAATCTCAAAATATTACCATCAATTGAATTTTGTAAAAGAATTTAAAAAAATCAAACAAATATGTCTTGCAAATATTCCATGTTTTTAATTACAATTAAAAATCATTTTTGAAAATCAGTCACTAGTTTAATATTTTAAAAAATTCATCAATTACATGTCAAAACGTGTCACAATAATAATTGATGATGACTTGATAAAAAATATTTCAAAGATAGACAAATTTAATTAAATCTGAAAAAAAATCAGTTTCATTTTCAAGCGTTATTTACGATATCCTTCATGAAGGATTAATCTTAAAGTAAAATCAATTAACTAAACATCTATTCCAGTTATAGTCCAATCCAATGCTCTAAGAACACCCTGATAATACTTCATGGCATCCATGGATTCTGTTTTTACTAATCTTTCTTCTATTTCTTTTCTATATTCATCAATTTCTTTTTCAGTTTTCATAATAACCTAGTCCTTTAGATGTAATATTTGATAGTTATTTTCTTATGATTTGCAATATGTTAGGATGTAATACAGAAACATACACAAATGTCATGTTTTATCATTTTGAAAAAGATCTCAAAAAACCATTTTGTAAAGAAAACATGAGATTTTGTATTAATCACGCCATACAAATTTCAAGTGAAGATTGTTCTATTAGGATTCAAGTTATGAATTGAGAAAAATAGAAATCAAAGTTAAAGATAAAGATTATCTAGATTTTCTCTCAATTTGTATTGAGGAAGAATTATCAGTTGAAGACAAGCTCAAAAACATCATCAAACATCATTTGATAATTTACAGAAATAGAAAAAAGTTAAGAAACGAGAAATTAATGTAGATAATTATGTCATATTAGGCTCAATTTTAGAAATTATGCTTAAAAACAAATTTTGTGAGACAAAATATGACATTTCCATTGGATTCAATCAAAGCATGTAGTAATTGCGGTTGTGAATATTGTAAAATAAAAATTTGTCCAGGTTGTGGAAAAGACGTATCAGGATAATCAAAAAATAATTTTTAAAATAAATTTACTTAGTTTACACTAACTGTTTTTACGCGTAAAAAAATTAGGACTGTCTAATTAGGATGATCTAATTTTCACAGTGTTTAATTAAATAAAAAACTAATACAACACATGAACATATGGAATAAGTTTTGGAATTGGTATGAAAATAAAATACTAGGAAGTGTAATTTTAATTGCAATTATTCAATTCATTCAAATCCCACACATGGTATGGAATGCAGACATTATGTTAGAAGCAGGAATTGTATCAAGAGTTCACCCAGTAATTGATTGGTTCTTGTACGGAGTAGACTTGATTGAAATTATTTCAATAATTAATGTCGGAATGATAATGTTTAGTTTGATTAAGAAAAGACAATCAAAGAAAAAAGAAATTAAAAAAATAGCATAACTAGTCTTTTGCATCCCAAATAACACGTTGTGGAAATGGAATTTCTATTCTAGCATTATCAAGTGCACGTTTAATGGTTGTAAGTAAAATTGGCTGAGCTTGACTCCAATCATCTCTAGGATGCCATACCAACACTTGAATATTTACACTAGAGTCACCCAACTCTTCTACCCTAAACTCAGGTTCAGGAACTCGAAGAACAAATGGCATTGAAAGTTCAATCTCTTTTGTAATAACAGATATCGCATTTTCAATATCATCTTTGTAAGAAATACCCACCATTGCTTCTGCACGTCTAACAGTAGAGACAGTAAGTGAGCGAATATTAGATGTAAAAAATTTCTCATTAGGAATACGAATAACAGTTCCATCAAATTTTCGCACTCGGCTAGAAAAAGTTCCAACATCTAGTAGAGTCCCAGAAATATTCATGTCAGGGATTTGTATTGTATCACCATGTTTTGCAGGTTTTTCAACCATCAAGAAAACACCTGAAATCAAATTAGATACGACAGATTGAGTAGCAAATCCAATAACTACTGCAAAAATACCACCTGCAACCAGTAAACCAGACAAATCAATGCCCTGACTAGATGTAAATGCTAAAAATGAAATGATGATTATTCCAAAATAGATGATTTTACTGAGATTTTGAGCAGTGTCTTTAGGTAATGTTGGTGCATAGTATTTGAAAAAGAGTAATTTCACAATTTTGGCAGCAATTAACCCAGAGGCCATAATAATTCCTCCAACCAATAATGATAGTACCGTTAATTCTCCAACTATTTGCATTTCAGATAAACTCTGAAGAAATTCAAAAGGCATTATTCCAAGCCCATCTCCATACCAGTACTTGCAGTTGTATCCTCCCAGGTAGGAGATTTGACCCAATCAGTTTCAACAGGATCAGTTTTGACATCAGCAATACTAACAACAGCTCTTTTTTTCAAAGTAACTTTAATGCCATCGATTATTGTTTTAGAATTTTCATAGTATAATGAATTATCAGTAATTGGAAAAATTACTTTACTGACAGTTTGACCAGTTTTCAAATTATTTTCAATAACAATTTTTAGAACACCTTCAACATATGGAATTGAATCATTAAAATCAGTAGCAAGAGAAACTTGGGCATATTTACATAAAGTTCCAGTATCAGGGGAACCATACAAGCCAAATCTAGAATTCAAAGGGTTACACGTAAACCAATCCAACGACTCTCTAGTAGAACCATGAATTAAAAATAAACCAATCTCAATTGGGCAATGAACAAAAATACTAGCTGCTGAATTTTCACTCAAATGAATTTCTTTATCAAATTTTAAAAAAACATATCCAGTTCTTCTTGCAGGATAATTGAGTGGTCGAATAGGAGCAAGTTCAATTTTAAGATCATTTGATTTTGATGGAATCATTTTTTCAACAATTTTCTCTTCAGAATCTTTTCGAAAATAAGAAAAAGCATTTTCTGCAATTCTTTGAATTTTAATCTCTGTGTTGGGGAAAGATAATTCAAGTAGATCATTTACGTCATATACACCAAAATTTGAAAAAGTTAATTCAGAAGAATCGCTCATGTTTTCATCTTTTAATTTAAAATCTAGAATTTATGCTCTCTCATTAGAAGAGATCAAAAAAATAATCTCAAAGATCTAAAAAAAGTCAGACATTGTTTTTTGTTTCATCAATTTTAGAATATTTCCATGAGAAAGCCATTCAGATTTACTGATACTCATTTTGTCAGATGCTAAAGACAATGCACCCTCAAAAGTATCAGAAATGGCAGGAATTTGCTTCATAGCCTCACGAATTCCCTCTCGTACCTGCCAAACACCCACAGGAATTGCATATTCAGGCCTGATTTCTCTTAAAATTATGACACCTGCTTGAATTTTCTTCTCACTAAGATATTCCAAAACACCAAGTTTTGCTGCAAAATATGCCCCAGCAATTGCAGGAGGATGATCAATTCCACGAGCATCCTCAAAATCAGAACCAAATCCCAAGACCCCATTAGAATACCAAGCCTCTACCATTTCATAGATCCATCTATGAGGGAATAAAACAACAGAAAAAGAATTTCCCAAGTGCTCATAAGAAAATACTTGGCAAGAATCAATCAAACTATAATCTAAAATTTCATCTGCAAGAGATTTTGAAATTATATCATCAGTTGCAGTGATGCTCCATTTTGTTGGAACTAGTTTTCGCTTTTGACCCAACATGCCAATACTGAAACATTTTTGGATTTTAGAAATCTCAATGCCTGAATTATATAAATTCAGAACAGCATCTTGTGCTTTCAAATCAGAATCATAAAACGTTTTTTCAATTGGTTTAACAGAACTAGTTGATGAAAATTTAGCAGATTTTATTTCCCCAATAGGTCCAAAAGGAGCACTCTCTCCATCCACAGAAATTTTTGGTGAAGTAAATTTTTCAAAAATCAAATCAGAATCTGTAGGTTTTGAAGACATTGTAACTTCTTGTAGATTCTCAATGTATCGTCCTTCTGTTTGATCAATTGAGATTTTTTGAATTCCTCGAACTAGATTTAATCTAAAATTTACAATTTCTTCTAAAGATTTTCCCTTCCACTGTTCAGGACTATCAAGTAAACTAGTATCACCATGAATTGGTGGAACCATAGGACCAACAAAGACTTTGGGATAATTGTAAGAACCAACAAAGACAGAAGGAGGACTAGTACCACTTATTGAATCAGAAGAAAAAAGATTCCCATATTTTGAAAGACCTTCATGCCATTTTGCCAAGATTGCTCTACGAATATCTTGAGAATTAGAAGACATCATAATTTGTGCCTAAATTATGCCTATTAACTTGACTGTAAGAGAGAAATTGACGATTTGTGAACGCATAATGTTTAAGGAATTAATCAAAAGATAGAATATGACAATTAAGAGAATAGTATCTTTTCTACCTAGTGCAACAGAGTTATTGTATGAACTTGAAGTTGAAGATTATCTTTATGGAGTGACACATGAATGTAAATATCCACCAAATGCAAAATCAAAATTACAAGTAATTGATTCAGTTATTGATTCAGAAACATTAACGAGTAAAGAAATAGATGCAAAAACGTGTCATTTGTTAAATGAAGGGAAAGAGATTTTTGTACTAAATGAAAAAAATCTCAAAGATGCAAATCCAGAATTAATTATATCGCAAGAAACATGTGAAGTATGTGCAGCATATACAAATCAAGTAAAAAAAGCAACAGAAATACTTGAAAACAAACCATTACTTCATTCAATTGATCCACACAACATTCAAGAAATACTTGATTCAGTTACAGCACTAGGCAAAGTATTAGAAAAACCAAACAAAGCAAAAGAAATTGTAAATTCTCTTGAAAAAAGAATTCAACATATTAAAAAAAATCCCAATAATGAAAAACCAAGAATCCTTGCAATTGAATGGATAGAGCCATTTTTTACAGCAGGTCATTGGATTCCAGAAATGATAGAAATTGCAGGAGGAAACAACATGATCAGTAAAACAGGAGAACATTCAAGACGTTTAGGTTTTGATGAAATTGAAAAAGCTGATCCAGACATGGTTGTTATGATGCCATGTGGTTTTGATACAAAACGAACAGTTACAGAATATAAAAAAATACTCAAAGAAAACAAAGAGTGGAATGATTTAAGGGCAGTAAAAAATAATAAAATTTTTGCAGTTGATGCAAATTCATTTTTTAGTAAACCCAGCATTAGAGCCGTTGAAGGATTAGAGATTCTAGCAAAAATCACCCAACCAGAAAAATTCAAAGAACTAAAAGTTTCAAAAGAATCATTTTCAAAAATAAATTAAGAAAAATAGGCACAAATCAAAGAAATTAGAATAAGAAAGATTATTTAAAAATATTATTTTTTTGATGCATTTACTAGAGATACAACATCTCTGTCACGTAATTGATAATCAACTGGAAGTCTCAAATTATATCTCAAATCTTTTCCATAAAGAAGACCTTTTGTCAAATCAGTGTGAATTTCTTTAGCAAGATCATTAATCGTAGCCCCATCTTTTAATAAAATCAAATCAGGTAGAATTCTTCCCTTTTTATCAGAAAGATTTTGTTCATCAGCAACAGGGTATACAGAATTCATTTTTAATAGTTTGAAAACAGCAATGTTAATTGCAAATTGAACCCCCGTTCTCATATATTCACCCATAATTCCTTTTTTGATAAAATCTAAAGCATGAATTTGTTTTTCATTTAATTCATCAGATTTTATAATTTCAAATTGTTCAGAGCCTGGAGAATATTTTATGAGTCCTTTTTGCTCTGCACGTCTAAGACTAAATTCACTATCTCCACTAACAGGAATTATTATTGAATCATTATATCGTTCTCGTAATCTGGCAAAATTTTTGTCAGCACCTTCAACATCAATTTTATTTGCTACAATTAATGTAGGTTTTGAAATTTTTCTTAGATGTGTTGCAAATTTTTTACTATCAACCATATCAAAATTATCAAAATCTTTTTCCTCAAGACCTGTGAGAACAAGTGTTTCTTTAACATGGTTTTTGGTAACACCAATACCACGATAAAGATCAGTAATGGCATCCAAAATATCAGACCCATTACGAATTAATTTGGATACTTTCTCACGATTGCCTTCCAAAATTTTATGATACCACATTATTAATTCCTCTTCAATATCTGCAAAATCAGAAATAGGATCACCAGTTCCAATTTCAGTTATTTTTCCAGTAGAATCAAT
>Ga0209992_10002659_pt1 | contig 16024 bp, 10 predicted proteins | sample 2SBtaG_2_FD_182564 | JGI IMG/M metagenome (GOLD analysis project Ga0209992, IMG submission 182564) | Deep subsurface microbial communities from Kolumbo volcano to uncover new lineages of life (NeLLi) - 2SBTROV12_ACTIVE470 metaG (SPAdes)... | ecosystem: Environmental > Aquatic > Marine >... | reverse complement strand
TGCTGGGCTGAGAGACCCGCATCGGACCCCCAACCCGGGGTCATGCCCTCGAGTCAGACCCGCTGATTGAAGCGGTCCGGACCTCTCGCTCTAATGCTTAACAAAAGGTTCCAGACCCCAGTTCCTAGGTTCCAGACCCCAGTTCCTCCCCAGTTCCTCCCCAGTTCCTCCCCAGTTCCTCCCCGTCCTCCCCGTCCGCAGACCCCAGTTCCGCGCCCCCCCGTTCCGCGCCCCCCCGTTCCAACGCCTGTTCTTTCACCTCCGGATCTCGCCCAACCCCTACCCGCGCCGCGGGTGTGGGGCGTGGCGCGGAGCGCCCACGCCCCGCCCGGCGGCGGTCGCCGGAGGGGGAGTGGTTCGTGGGGAGTCTGGACCGGCCGAGCGCCAGCGAGGGCAGTCCGAGCTTGCGAGGACCCGGGAAGACTGCCCACGAGCCACTCCCGCATCCGGAGGCGACCGCCGCCGGACCAGAGGGGTGACCGCGAGAAGGCGAGCGACAGCGAGCCCGCGGCCTCACCCCCTGAAAGCCTAGTGCCCGAAGCAGTCCGCCTCGCAGACCCCGTTCACGTGCGGTGTACCTCGGCTGTCGATGGCCAGGTCCCAGATCACTTCGCCCGCGGGCACCTTGTCGACGGCCCGGGCCTGGATGACCACCCCGCAGCCCTGGTTCCGCGCCTTGATCTCGTCGCCTCGTTCGGTGATGAGACGGCTCAGGTGCAGCAGCTGCTTGTGGTCCATGGCGTCCCAGCCGGCATCGACCAGCACGTCCCGGACCTGGTACGGACGCAGCCGACTCCAGGTCCCGGTGTCCTCTGGGGCCACGTAGACGTGGTACTCCCAGGCGTAGAGGGCCCCTGGCAGGCGCTCGCGCCAGACCCCTTCGCGGTCCAGGCAGATCTCGGCGGCTGAGGCTGGCAGCGCCAGGGCGAGCACACTCAGGGCGATCAGTCGGCGCACACATCCTCCGGTCTCTCCACCTGGGATCGGTCGGGAACCCCGTGAACACAACCTCGCAGGATAGGGAGAGATCCCCAGGGAGGTCCCATGGAAGCCCTCGCGTCCCAGGAAGTGGCCGAGCTGAATCGACTCTTCGCCCTGCAGCGCCAAGCCGAGCGCGCCCAGAGCAACCCGTCCTTCGAGGTCCGGCGAGATCGGCTCCGGGCTCTGCAGCGCAGCCTGATGTCCCATCGGGACGCCCTGGCGGCGGCGGTCGACGCCGACTTCGGCGGCCGCAGCCGAGACGAGACCCTGCTGCTCGAGGTCTACGTGGTCCTCGAAGCGCTGAAGCACCTGCAGAAGCACACCAAGGAGTGGATGCTCCCCCGACAGCGGCCGCTGTCGTGGGTCATGCAGCCCGCCACCGGTCGCGTGGTGCTCCAGCCCCTGGGCGTCGTGGGCATCATCGGGCCCTGGAACTACCCTGTGCAGCTGTCCCTGGTGCCCCTCGCCACCGCGATCGCCGCGGGCAACCGGGTCCTGATCAAGCCCAGCGAGTTCACCCCGGCCACCAACCAGGTGCTCGCCGACCTGCTCGCCGAGTGCCTCCCCGAAGAGGTCGCCGCGCTGACCCCGGGCGGCGTCGACGTGGCGGTGGCCTTCAGCCAACAGCCCTTCGACCACCTGTTCTTCACCGGCTCCACGTCGGTCGGCCGACACGTGATGCGGGCGGCCGCCGACAACCTGGTCCCCGTCACCCTGGAGCTCGGCGGCAAGTCGCCTGCCATCGTGCACGAGCGCTTCCCGATGGCCGTGGCCGCCGAGCGCATCGCCTTTGGCAAGCTCATCAACGCGGGCCAGACCTGCATCGCGCCCGACTACGCCCTGATCCAGCGCGACCAGGTCGACGCCTTCGTGGACGGATTCGCCGCAGCGGCCCGCAAGTCCTACCCGACGTGGCTCGACAACAAGGACTTCACGGCGGTGGTCAACCACCGCCACTACACCCGCCTCCAGGCCCTGCTCATCGACGCCGAATCCAAGGGCGCCCGGCTGGTGCCCCTCAACCACGCCAACGAGACCCAGGACGACGAGACCCACAAGATGATCCCCACCCTGGTGCTCGACGCCACCGAGGAGATGGAGGTCCTCCAGGACGAGATCTTCGGACCGGTGCTCCCGATCGTGCCCTACGACACCCTCGACGACGCCCTGGCCTATGTGAACGACCACCCTCGGCCCTTGGCGCTGTACTACTTCGACCACGACGACCGGCGGGTCGAGCGGGTGCTGGGCAGCACCACCAGCGGCGGCGTGACCATCAACGACACGGTGCTGCACGTGGCAGCGGAGAGCCTGCCCTTTGGCGGCGTGGGCCCATCGGGCATGGGCGCCTACCACGGCCAGGAGGGCTTCGAGACCTTCTCCCACAAGAAGGGCGTGTTCCTGCAGGCCCGGGTCAACACGGCCGCCCTGGCGCGGCCGCCCTATGGCCGCACGTTCAAGGCCTTGATGAAGGCGCTGGTGCGGTAGTCCAATTGGTCAAAGCCCTTTCCCTCTTCCGCCTCGGGCCACGGTGGTCGGTCTTGCTGGGGAATTCAGGCCGTCAGGGCGCCCATTGGGGCAGGAAGTGCCCAATAGACGGAAGAACCGAGAGGCTCTGACAGGCCAGGCGGAAGAAACGAGGGGCTCTACCGCGGTCCGCATCAGGGCCTGATCGGCGACCGCTGTGGCATCCTCGCCCCGCGGAGCACGTCGATGACCTCTGAGGCCCCCAAGAACCAGCTCGGTCCCCCCTGGTTCCGGCACACGCTGTTCCCGCTCTTCCTGCTGCTGGCGTGCCCGCCCTTCGCCATCCTGGTGTGGTTCACCCACACCAAGCTCAGCGGCTCGATCGGCGTGTTGGGCGCGATGATGCTCGACCGCGGGCCCTTCGAAGTGCTCTGGATGGCTTGGGGCCCGGTGTTCTGGGGCAGCCTGGACGCCTGGATGATGATCGGGTGGTTCGCGATCATCCAGCTCGCGTTCATGCGCTGGCTGCCCGGCTCCCGCTGGGAGGGCCCGATCACGCCATCGGGACACGTGCCCGTCTACCGGGCCAACGGGGTCTGGGCCTTTGCCAGCACCATGATCCTGTGGTGGCTCTGCACCGGGCCGCTGGACCTGTTCAGCGGTGCGATCGTCTACGACCACTTCGGGGAGATCCTGGGGGCCCTGAACCTGTTCAGCCTGATCTTCTGCGCCGGCCTCTACCTCAAGGGCCGCTTCGCGCCCTCGACGGCTGACCACGGGACCACCGGCAACCTGATCTTCGACTACTACTGGGGCACCGAGCTCTACCCCCGGGTGCTGGGCTGGGACCTGAAGCAGTTCACCAATTGCCGGTTCGGCATGATGGCCTGGCCGGTGATCCTGCTGTCCTTTGCCGCGGCCCAGGCCGAGCGTCATGGACTCAGCGACACCATGCTCGTCGCCGTCGTCCTCCAGCTGTTCTACGTGGCCAAGTTCTTCTGGTGGGAGACCGGGTACCTGCGCAGCCTGGACATCATGCACGACCGGGCCGGGTTCTACATCTGCTGGGGGTGCTTGGTCTGGGTGCCGGCGATCTACACCAGCAGCACGCTGTACCTGGTCGACCACCCCGCCATGATGAGCGACCTGGCCCTGGGCGGCCTGATCGGCCTGGGCGTCGCGGCGATCTTCATCAACTACCTGGCCGATGCCCAGCGCCAGGAGGTCCGGGCCACCAATGGCCAGACCCTGGTCTGGGGCCGACGCCCCCACCTGATCGTGGGTCGGTACGTGACCGAACAGGGCGAGAGCAAGCAGAGCCTGCTGCTGGCCAGCGGCTGGTGGGGCCTGTCGCGACACTTTCACTACGTGCCCGAGTGGCTGGGCGCGGTGCTGTGGACGATCCCTGTCGGGTTCAACGACTTCCTGCCGTGGTTCTACGTCGTGTTCCTGGCCATCCTGCTGACGGATCGGGCCTTTCGGGACGACGAGCGCTGTGCCCGCAAGTACGGCACCGACTGGGACGAGTACAGGCGGGTGGTGCCCTACAAGATCGTGCCCGGCGTGATCTGAGCCGCGCCGGATGCTCTGGATCCTGGTGCTCGGGACTGCGGTGGGGGTCGGGGCCACCTATGCCTGGGCCCGCAGCAGCAGCAGCGGCAGCGGGCCAGCGCCAGAGGCGTGGGTCGGTTCCGAGGACTTCCGGCTGGCGGGCCAAGAACTGGGGGTGGCGCACGGCGCCGCGACCGAGAGCACTGGGGATCGGCTGGAGGGGCCACACGGGCACCTCACGCTCCGGGCGACCCGCGGGCCCGCCGGCGGTGCCGTGGAGATCGAGCTCCGAGGCCTGAGGGGTCCGTTGGCCGCCGTGACGGTGCTGCCGCGCCAGCGCTCCGGCGAGGCGGACGTCAGGAAGGCGTCGGGAGATCCGGCCTTGGACGCCGTGGCGCTGGTCACCGGTCCCCGGCAAGCCCGGGCCGCCGGGCTGGAGGCCTCGGTCCGCGCGACCCTCGTCTCGGCGATGGGCCTGGACCCGGTGAGCCTGGAAAAGGGTGTCCTGCGCGTCAGGTGGTCCCCTCTCCAGCCCGATCCACCGAGCGCCGGACCCCTCGTCGCGCGCATCAGGTCCCTGGCGGCGCTGGCAGACGAGCTCGAGGGCCGGGGGTCCCAGGTCGGACGCCTGGCCCGGGTCTTGGAGGCGGATCCGCTGCCGGCCCTTCGGGATCGAGCGGCCAGGGTGCTGCTGTCCCACCACGCCGACGAACCCGAGGCCATGGACGCGGCCCTCTACCTCCTCCAACACCCCGACAAGTCCGTCGCGCTGACCGCGTCTCTGCACTCTGCCGCCCGTCCCCAGGGCCTCGCACGCCTTGTGCAGCTCGCCACCGAGACAGGCCTCACCAGCCAACAGCGCCTGCGGGTCGCCCAAGCCCTGGTCGAGACCCACCCCGACGTGGCCGTCCGCGTCGCCCGCAACCTGGCCGGCCAGCACCGGCTGCGAGAGTCGGCCCGACGGGACGCCATCGCGCTGTTGGACGCCCACGGCACGGTCGCCGAGGTCCCGACCCTGCTGCCCATCCGCGACGAGGGGCCGCTCTCTCTGCGCGAGCCCGCCGACCAGGCCATCCTGGCGATCCAGGACCGGCTCAGCGGGGCGGCTGCGGGGGCGCTGACCGTGGCGGCCTCCGACGATCAGTCCGGAGAGCTCTCCGTGGCCCGCCAGGCCCAGGAGGGCGCTCTGGCGGTCAGTCCCAAGGACAGCTGATCAGGACTCGCTGCAGTCCGGCACGTCGATCCAGCTGCCCGGGGCGCTGGCGGCCAGCTCGTCCAGGCTCAGGATCATCCTCGCCGCCTCGGTCGGGGACCGGTGGTACAGGTTGGTCTGCTCGAACCGGTCGTCGACCACGTTGAACAGTTCGTACTTGGAGCGACAGGCGCTGCCCTCGGCCATTGTCGCCGTGACCAGGAGCTTGTAGTCCCCTCTGCGCAGAGCCAGCGTGCCCAGGGAGGCCCCGTACATCTCGGACGCGATGGGCCCGCGCTCAAAGGTCCCCGTGTCGGACAGGACCGGCACCAGGCTGGCCGCGTCGTCGCCGGAGCGGGTGTCGCCGCCGCCCAGGGCACCGATCGTGGCAAAGAGATCGGCCACGTGGACCAGGTCGTCCGAGGTGCGGTTCGGGTTGGCCACCCGGCTGTTCCACACACCCGCTGAGCTCAGCCCGGACACGCCCAAGGTGTTCAGGTAGTCGTGGCCGTCGGCCACCACCAGCGGCACGCGCACGCCGGTCTCGTACAGGGTGCCCTTGCCACGGCCATCGGCGAACACGCCCTCGGCGACCTTGTCGTCGGTGCCGTTGTCGCCCACGAAGATCACGACCGTGTTCTGCAGGCCGGCGATGCTGTCCAGCAGCTCGCCGAGCTGCTCGTCCATGCACTCCACCATCAGCTTGTAGACCGCCGCGTCGGCGCTGGGCGTCTTGGCGCTCTCGTTGTAGCCGCAGCCCGCCGGGGGAGGCTGGAAGGGGGTGTGAGGAGCGTGGTAGGAGACGGTCGCGAACCAGGGACCGGTCTGCTTCTCGATCCAGCTCAGCGCGGCCTGGGTCGTGGCCTGGGTGGCGTACTCCGAGCTCGCATCGGCCACGAGCCAGCCACCCCAGCGGGGTACGGCCACGACCTCCATGTAGTCGTAGTACCCGGCCCAGGTGCCGACATCGAGGTCCGCGATGGTGCCTTGGAACTTGGACCAACCCAGCGCCACCGGTGGGTACTGGACCCCCACGGTCTCGCCCAGGTGGTCGTCCCAGCTCTCGCCTTCGGCCCAGTCGCTGGGCGTCTCGCCGTCGCCCAGGTGCCACTTTCCGAACAGGCCGGTGGCGTAGCCGGCGTCGGCCATGACCTGGGCGATGGTGGTCTCGTCGAGACCGAGGGAGGTGGAGCCGGACTTGCCGATGGCCTGGCCCACCCCGTGACGCAGGGGCAGACGGCCGGTGAACAGGCTCGCCCGGGTCGGAGAGCAGGCCGGGTTTGCCCAGGCGTCGGTGAATCGGACCCCGGACTCGGCCAACAGGTCGATGGTCGGCGTCTCGGGCAGGTACTGGGCGGTGCTGGCGTAGGTCGGGTCGGTGTCGGCCGCATAGGCGCCCACCTTGTCGACCCCCAGGTCGTCGGCGATGACGAGCAGGATGTTCTGGCTGCGGGCATCGGTCGCCTGGGCCGGGGCGGGGAGCACCAGCGCGGCGAGGGTGGCCAGGGCTGCAACGGTCTTCAGGACGGGAACGTGCATGGGAGACCTCGAGCGAAGCGACTTCATGCCCCGGCGATCGGCTGGGGCTGCCTGGGAGTTGAGGGGGCGCCTGCGATTCCGACGCCCGCGGGCTACACGCGGCCTGGATGTGGTGGTCCCTCCCGCTCCTGGTCGCCTGCAAGAGCCCACCCGAGGTGCCGATCCACGCGGCCCCGGTCCGGCTGTCCCAGGTCTTCGACGGCACACACTGGATCCAGGCCCCGCCCGCAACCCCGGCGCCGACCCGGGTGTTTCACGACGGCTTCGAGGACCCCGACTTCTCCCCTTGGACCACCCGGCGCAAGGACCGGTCGACCCTGAGCGTCGTGGCCGAAGGCAGCGAAGGCTCCCGGGCACTCCAGGTGGCCGCCGGTGAGACCGCCCGCACGCTTCCTGCCCTGAAGCGCCGACTGCCCGTCGATCCCGACACCCTCTACCGGCTGTCCATGAAGGTCCGGACCGACGACCTGGGCGCCCCGGGGCGGGACAGCCAGGGCGCGACCATGGGCCTGGTGGAGCGCACGAGCAGCGGTGTGAAGCTGACCCACGACACCCAGCCCCGGCTGCGGGGTGACACCCCCTGGCGCACCCTGAGCACCACGTTTCGCACCACGGCCGAGACCGAAGAGGTGGACCTGACCCTGACCCCGGCCACGGGCCGCACGAACGGCCGGGTGCTCTACGACGACGTGACCCTGGATCGCCTGGACCCACTGGCCGAGCTGGGCCGACTGCCCGCGTGGACCGAGCACGCCCGCCCGGACCCCGACCCCCACGTCAAGGGCGTGACCCTGGGGCCAGACTTCAGACCCGCTGTGGTGCACCCGACACCGGCATCCTGGGGGTTCACCGTCGAAGTGCCCGACCCCGGCGCCACCCTGCGCTTCGCCTGGGCCCTGGGCCCCGGCAGCCAGGACGAGACCCAGGTCTGCTTCGAGGTCAGCCAGGCGACCCGCTGGGGCCTGGACCGGCTGTGGGACAGCTGCGTCAAAGGCACCGCCGGCCGCCGTTGGACCGACGTGGCCCTGCCCCTGGACCGCGACACCACCCTGGTCTTCTCCGCCAGGAGCACCCAGCCGGACCGGGTCGGCCACGCCCTGTGGGCCGACGTGCGGGTCGACACCGCCCCCACCGTGGCCAGACCCAACGTCGCGATCCTGGTGCTCGACACCCTGCGAGCGGACCACCTCGGGGCCTATGGCTACGACGCCCACCCCACCACGCCTGCCCTGGACGCTTTGGCCCAGCGGGGGATTCGCTTCACCCAGGCCCGCTCACCGAGCTCCTGGACGGCCCCCAGCCTAGGCACCGTGGTGACGGGGCGGCTGCCCAGCGAGCACCGGGCCGGGACCCGGGTGTTGCGCGAGGTCAAGGTCACCAAGCAGTCCGCCGGCCAGCGCCAGAAGAACCAGCTCAGTTACCTGGGCATGACCCTGGAGCACCCCACGGTCGGAGAGCTGTTGGCGGCCGCCGGCTACGAGACCGTGGGCTTCCAGACCAACTACTTCTACAGTCCGGCCCTAGGTTTCGCCCGGGGACTCGGGCGCACCATCCGCTACAAGGGCAGCAGCCTGGCCGGTGCCCGCACGGGGCTGGATCTGGTCCGCGACTGGCTCACCGCGCGAGACGACGACCAGCCCTTCCTGCTCTCCGCCCACTTCATCGACCCCCACATGCCCTACCGGATGCGGCGGCCGTGGGCGTCGGGCTTCACGCCCCCAGAGGCCCTGGACGGTGTGGACTTCGCCAACAAGAAGCCGGCCCTGATCCTGCGGGACTTCACCGAGGAGAACCGCCCCCAGAAGGCTGCCATCGAGACCCTCTACGACGCCGACATCCGCTGGCTCGACGCCGCCCTGGGCGAGCTGATCCCCCTGCTCGAGGCCCAGGACGCGCTGATCATCGTGCTGTCGGACCACGGCGAGGCCTTCGACGAGCACGGCCACTACAGCCACGGGCACGGCCTGTACGACGAGCTGCTGCGGGTGCCACTGCTGGTGCGCCTGCCCGGCGGACAGCTGGCGGGAGCGGTGGACGACCGGCCGGCGAGCCTGGTCGATGTGCTGCCCACCGTGCTGGCCCAGGCGGGGCTGCCCTCGCCAGAGGGCCTCGCCGGGACCGACCTGACCGGTCCGGTCGCGACGGACCCCGAGCCCCAGATCCTCGAGGCCATGTACAGCGGGCGCGACCGCACAGGTCTCGTAGATGGCGACCACAAGTACATCTACACCCACCCCCGCGGGTACCTGGGCTTTCACCGGGCGGGCGTGAAGTCGTCGGGGAGTGCCCACAATGCCCGCGAGGAGCTGTTCGATCTCTCGGTCGATCCCACAGAACAGGACAACCTGGTCGACCAGGAGCCCGAGCGCACGGCCGAACTACGCGGCCAGGTGCACGGGTGGCTCCAGCGGACCTGGCCGGGCCTGCACCTGCGCTGCGAGGGCGAGTCCGCCGAGCTGGTCGTGACCGCGACCCAGAGCGTCGGTCAGATCTCGCCGTTCTCGGTCGAGCCGACGGACGGCATCACCCTGGACCGGACCCGCCACGAGCTCACCCTGCAGCTGGGCCCGGACACCGACTGGCTGGCCGTGCGCTTCCTGGAGCCGGGGGCCCAGATCACCGTGGCGGGGGCCCCGGTGACCGCGGGGGGCGTCGCCGGGACGCGCTGGACGCTCGGGTCCAGCGAGCTGCCGGACAGCCCGCCGCCCTCGCCGGGGACCGGGTGCCAGGTCTGGGAGGTCCCGCTGTCGAACACTGGGCCCCAGGACGTGGACGACGAGACCTTCGCCGAGCTGGAGGCGTTGGGGTACGTGGAGTAGGGGGGTCCGGCCTGGATGACCTGGAAGGTCGGGTGCGCCCTGGTGCTGGTGCCGCCGGTCATGCTCCGAGGTGCTTCAGAGGTCGTCAAGGCGGGCGTAGGGCGGCAGTGTCACCAGGCGCTCATCGTCGACGGGGCCGCCGAGGGTGAAGTGGTAGAGGTCCTGGAAGGAGTGACCCTCCAGCTCAGCGACACGGTGGGTGCTGTCGTCGAAGAAACAGCCGATGCCCGTGGAGCGGATGCCGATGGCTTCCGCCTCGAGGTAGAGCAGCTGGCCGACCAGGCCGGCCTCCCAGTGGAGGCGCTTGTAGAAGGAGGCTCCTCGGGTCTGGAGGGCAGCCTCGAACTCCGACAGCATAGCGACTGCGTAGACCCCGTCCGCAGCGATGGCCTGGCCGCAGCTCAGGCTGGCGGCCGTGCCCCTCGCATCGCCCTCGGCGAGGAGGTAGAGCGGAAAGTCCGCAGGGCAGGAAGCGGGGCGGGTCCAGGGCGCCTCGGGGGCCAGGTGTGCGCGGAGGCTGTCGTACGCCGCTGGGTCTCGGACGAACAGGTAGAGCCCGGGATCGAGGTCCTGCACCCGGTGGACGAAGACGAGCAGGTGAACGTGGGGTCGCCAGGGCAGCGCCGCGAAGGGGACCTGCCCAGGGCCGGGCAGCGTTCGGGCGAGAGACTGGACGAAGTCCTCGACCAGGATGCCGGTGCGGCCGTCCATGGCGACGGCACTTCTCCGTTGGTGGACCAGAGCCCGCAAGCCCTTGGGGCTGTCGCCCCGGACGAGACTGGCGTTCGGGATCGGAGAGGCATCCCAGTAGCTGGCCGCTGGTGGCTCGGTGCGCGTCGTCGCGGCGTGGACCTCGTCGATGACCGGCCAAGGCTGGTGGTCACGCGCGAGGGGAGCGGGTTCTCCCAGGAAGGATGGGGTGGCTGCCAGGGACGAGAGGGTGAAGGATCGCCAGCGGTCGGCGGGGAACTCTGCTCCCTGGGGAAAGAGAGCCAGAAGGAGGTCCGGGTGCTCTGCCTCGGGCCCGCGCTGCGAGTCGAGGCCGAGGAGGGCGGCGAGTTGGGGATCGGTCACAGACGCGAGCACACGGGCGGTCCAGCCAGAGGCGGCTGCGGCGATTCCGAGCGCTGCCAGAGCATGGCCGAGGTCGTGCTGGCAGTAGCGAAAGGCGCGCTCGCCGTACTTCCAGGACTCGCGGAGGTAGATGCTGGTGAGGCCCACAAGAACGGTGTCCGGAGGGAGCTGGGCGCTGATGGCGGCCCAGGTGGCGGTGGGCAGTGAGCAGCGACGCTCGAGGGAGTGGTCGCGGGACCGGTAGTGGTAGACGGCGGGCTGGTCGTGAAGGCCGCCGACGGCGCCGCACACGAGGTAGCCCTCGGTGGGGTGGAGGTTGCCGCTGGAGGGGTTGACCCGGAGAGACCAGCGGGACTCGCCGAACTCCTTCCAGGCGGAGAGGCCGAGGGCGTCCTGGAAGAGCTGCGAGATCATCTCTCGGGTCAGCGGTGCCGGGTGGAGCAGGCCCTCCTCCAAGGCCACCTCGTAGGGGGGACCCTCGGCCGGGTCGCGGAGCGCCAGCTGGACTCGGGGGGCGCCCTCGAAGGTGCGAAACGGGTCGGGCTGGGTGTCCCAGTCCATGAAGCCGAGAGCCTCAGCGAAGCGGCCCGGGTGGTGTTTCGTGCGGTCGTGGTAGTCGATGGTGATCCGGACGTCGTCCCGGGCAGGAGCAGCGGGGGGCGGCCTGCTGACCCGCCTCACGGCCGTCTGGGCGGGCGGCTTCCGTCCGAGGAGCTTCCGGATGCGACGGAACATCAGTCCGCCGTCCTACGCCAGGTGCTGGCGAGCCAGGGCTGCTCTGCGCGAGGAAGGCCAGTGGGGCGGTAGTAGTGGCCGAGCCGATCGAACCCGGCTCTTCGGAGGTAGCGGGTCCAGGTCGGGAGGTCGTGGTAGGCGCCGTAACGCTCGTCGCTCCAGCCCTCGACGTTGTGACCGTGGGGATTCGAGGAGAAGAGGACACCCCCCGGAGTCAGCGTGTCGCGAAGCTCACCGAGGACCCGGAGCAGCTCCTGACTGGGAATGTGGAAGAGGCTGGCATTTGCGAAGATGCCGTGGAAGTGGCTGGCGGGGAGATCCAGAGCGAGGAAGTCCTGGTGGAGCACCGGGCACCCCGAGAGAGCGCGGGCCATGTCGCATGACTTGAGGGCACCGTCGAGGCCGGTCGGCTCGTGGCCCGCCCTGGTCAGCGCGACGAGGTCCCGGCCGGGGCCGCAGCCGAAGTCGAGGATGCGACACGGCGGCTCGGCGCTGATCGCATCGAGCAAGGCGTTCATGTTCTGCGAGACGTCGTGGTCACGGGTTCCGTGCCAGAAGCGCTGGGCGTGCGTGTCGTAGTGGCGCAGCGTCCGACGCGAGATCATGGCGAGCTGGCTGGGGGTGAGCGTGGGCATCGTCGCTACGACGCTGGGTCCTTCCCCTTGGAAGCGAGCCGCAACCACATGGGCACCTGCGACTCCCCCCCGCTCATGATGCGCTCCTGGGCGGTGGACATCTCGAGGCGCACGCCGAAGTCCTCCTCGGCAATAATGGCCCGATCGAGCGCCTGGAGCGCGGTGTCGTCACCCTGTTCGTTGAGGTAGCGGGCAGCCCGCCAGCGCACGAGGTGCGAAGGGTCGGACAGGGCCTCGCACATCGCCGGAGTGGCCGCCGGGTTGCCGAGGTCGCTCAACGAGTCGCCGGCGGTGCGCCGGACGATCACCGACCCGTCGGAGACCACGGCGGTGCACAGAGGGCCCACGGCCTCGAGACGGGCGCTGGACCCAAGAGCCGCTGCGGCCCAGCGGCGTACCGCGGGCTTGGCGTCCGCAAGGGCCGCGACGATCAGCGGAAAGCTGACATCGTCGACCTTGACGAGCTGCATCGCAGCCAGCCGAAGTCGCCAGTCCGGGGCCTCCAGGTCGCTGAGGATCTCCGCCTGGGAGCGATGAATCGGGGCCGGCCGCTCCGGCACCTCCTCCGCGATGGCTGCGGTACCCAGGCGGACCAGCACCTCGTCGGGGATGCTGCTGTCGAGCTCATCGGCGACCATCTTGGCGATCTCCTCCGGGTCGCCGAAGCGGGGCTCCAGGGCCCGCCAGCCGCGCTCGCGCAGGTAGTTTGCGCTCACCGCATCCAGCACCCTGGCCAGCTCCCTCGTGAAGCGCTCGGGCAGGGCGACGCGGGCCTGGCCCCCCGCCGACGTCGCCCGGACCTGGCTGGGCAAGCAGCGGAACTCGAGCACCGCGATGTCCACCGGTTCGAGTCCGACTCCAGCGTCGGTCCTGTCCGTTCGCGGCGTGCCCTCTGCTTCCGTCGCTCCCAGCAGCCCGCCAGCCCCTTCCAGGATCGGCTCCCAGTCCGCGCCACCGCGACGGGTGACGGTGATGAAGTTCCGAGCCAGGAAGATCGAGCGCACACCGGGGAGGGCCAGCAGGCCCCGGACTACCGGTGGTGCCTGGTCCAGGTTCGGATCGCCGACCTGGATGGTCACGGACCGGTCGCCGAAGTCCTCGTCGACCTTGAGCATCATGCAGTTCGGATTCGGCGTGGTCTCGATGGAGCGGAGTCTCATGCGCAGAGTATGTGCCGCCGCGCTGCTGGGGTGCGACGAAATCCGGACGGGCCCTGGCAGGGTCCGTGCCGAGCTGTTCGGAAGGGCTGCGTCCCCTTGCGGGTACGTGAAGCGGACCAGGACGTCTCCGGTGTCGGTGAGCTCCAGGCGCTCCCTCGCGAGCAGAGGACGGGCGAGGTAGCGGCGTCAGCCGTGCGATGAGCACGTCCGTCCGGTGCGGGAAGTACTCGCCTCGCTGAGCGGGTCACCCGGTCCGACCCAACGCCTCGCCTTCAGTCGCTGTGGGACCCCAACGTCCACGCCGTCAGCTGGCTCATCGCCCGGAGTGCTCGTCGATCCTCGAACCCGTGCTCGCTCACCAGCACGCCGTCGGCGTCCACTTCGCGCACCACGCCCTCGACGCCGTAGTCGATGAACACCGTGCCCTGGGCTCCGAGAACCACGTGGCCCATGCCCGCTGTGTGCCACGCGGCGCCGGTCTCGGCGGACCAGGTCTCCTGGGCCGCGCCGTCCTCGGGGGCGACTCGGGTGACCCAGCTGCCCGTCCGGTGACGGCCTTCGTTGGCGAAGACCAGCACCTCGTCCCCGTCCCACGCCGGGCTGTGCTGGACGGTCCAGCTCGCCTCGGTCGGCGTGACCTGCTCGCCGCTGAAGCTCCACGGGACCTCTCCCGTGGCGCGGTCCACCCGAAGCACGGCGTCCAAGCCCCGCAGGGACAACAGGTAGGCGTCGTGCTCCTCGCTATGGTCCAGCCCGTTGGCGTGGGTCCAGTCCAGTGCCCGCGAGGTGTCACCGTCGTCCGGGGTGGTCAGCCGGTCCCAGGGATCGAAAGCGTCGAAGGTGCTGAAGACGACCCGCTGCTCCCCGTCCGGGCCCAGCTCGACCAGGGCGTCGCCGAGCACCTCGCCCAGGCCGTCGATCTGGCGGCTGTCCATCTGGAGCCAGGCCACGGTGCCGTCGGGCAGCACCCTCAGGTCGTGGTGGCTCTGAGGCGCCGGCCACTCGCCGAGCAGCTCGCCCGACGCGGCGATTCGGACCAGGACGTTGTCGTCGCCGTCGCCCGTCTCGGGCAGGACCAGCGCCCACACACCGTCGTCGGCCCATCGGGCCGCCTCCACGGCGCTGCCCGAGGGCGCCTGCCAGGCCCAGACCGTCTCACCCACGGGATTGTGCAGGGTCACGCCCGCGGCGTCCCTGCTGACGCTGTGGGCAAGCATGAGCAGGCCCGAGTCGTCGGCGCCGGACGACGTCCACGCCGTGGTCATGGGCCCCGGGTCCCAGGACAGGGCGTCGGTGTGCACGCGGTGCACGTCCGACAAGGCCAGCCCCGATTCGTCCACGAGCCAGAGATCCACGGGAGCGTTGGCCGGGGTGCCGACCAGCCAGGCCTCATACCGCCCCTCGTCGTTCAGCACGCCGGGCGCCTCGAGCAAGGAGCGACCGGTGTCGTATCGGACCTTGGCGGGGACCTCGCCCGACCAGGTGACGTGGACGACGGTGGGCTGATCCGGTGCCAGCGCGGTCGTCAGGTCCAGGGGATCGGCTGTCTCGGAGTCGCTGTCGGAGGCCAGCAGGGAGTTGGGAAGCGGGGGCAGAACCCCCCCGGGCGGATCGGGCGCGCAGCCCAACCCGATGAGGGTCAACAGAGACAGGTTCACGAGCCTTCCTGGCGCGTAGGTGACGGGTTCCCTTCTTGGGAGCCCGGGGGCGGGAGAACGTAGCGCTTCGAGCCGGTTCGGGACCGCGATCGGCGAGACTTGACAGGGATTTCCCCGGGGCTCATCCGGGTGCGAGCCGACACCTCTGGGGCCGACCCGGTGAGAACGGCGCTCCGGGGCCGGAACTCCGCCGGTGGTCCAAGCCAGGACAGCGCCCCAGATCAAGGACTGGATCGCCTTCCTTGGCCCTCTGCTGCAGGTCCGCGCCGATCACGGCGAGGCCATCTTCAAGGGCGGGTTCCTGCAGGTGAGCCCACGCGGCCAGGACGCGCCGATGGAGGCGTACACCATCGGGTGGGTCCCACCGGCCGGGAGGCAGAGCGAATCCGCGTGGTCCTCGACGACCTCAACACCCACAACGCAGCCTCGCTCTACGAGACCATGGCCTCCCTGGATGACCTGGCCGACCTGGGGGCCCTCGACCGTGACCGCGTCGAAGCGGCCATCGAGCTGTGGGGCCGTGTCAAGACCGTGGCCGCCTCAATAGCACCCACCCGCGCTCACGGTGCACGTGAAGTCTGCGCTGCTGCCGTAGTCGTACGCGGTCCCCCAGGAGTCGATGAACACGTCCTCGGGCTTGTTGTCGGTGGTCCCAACTCCCCAGTTGGAGCCCGTCGACGTGAGGGTGGAGTCCGTGATCAACGTCGTGCCCAAGAACAGGCCCACAACGAAGACGCCACCGCCTTCGACGGTCGCGGTGTTGTCCCACACCGTGCAGCTCTCCAGCTCCAAGTCCTGGGAGACAGAGACCAACAGCCCGCCGGCGTAACTGGCCAAGTTGTCAGAGATCTCGCCGTCGGCGTCGTCGCAGTCGTCGGGGTTGTCGACCTGGTTGCTGGCCGGTTCACAGGCGGTGGCCGAGTCGGCCGGGTCGCCGAAGCCGTCGCCGTCCTGGTCGGCGTACCAGGTCGTCGCGTCCACAGCGTCGTCGTTGTCCACCGTGCCGTCGCAGTCGTTGTCGACGGCGTCACACACCTCGGCCGCACCGGTGTAGGCCAGCTCCGAGGTGACGTCGCAGTCGTCGCTGTTCGCCACGCGGTCGGTCGGTGCCTCACAGGCGGTGGCCGAGTCGGCCGGGTCGCCGAAGCCGTCGCCGTCCTGGTCGGCGTACCAGGTCGTGGCGTCCACAGCGTCGTCGTTGTCCACCGTGCCG
>Ga0209992_10002658_pt1 | contig 16025 bp, 21 predicted proteins | sample 2SBtaG_2_FD_182564 | JGI IMG/M metagenome (GOLD analysis project Ga0209992, IMG submission 182564) | Deep subsurface microbial communities from Kolumbo volcano to uncover new lineages of life (NeLLi) - 2SBTROV12_ACTIVE470 metaG (SPAdes)... | ecosystem: Environmental > Aquatic > Marine >... | reverse complement strand
ACGTTGTGCGACATATTTGCCAATAGCCATATCAGAGCTAAAGATACTATCGAGGGTGTCATCAATATCAACCAGAACACAAGATGCAAATTGACGAATTGGTGTTCTGACCCCTGCCATGATTGGTGTTGGGATGTTGAGTCTGTGTCTACTGATTGCGTTGTAGTATCGTCGGACATAATTAAGCCTCTTTTCTTTAGGATAATTTGCAAAAATTGTTAATGCGATCATCATATACATGAACTGGGGTGTCTCATACACCTGTCCTGTACTCCGATCCTGTACTAGATATTTATCTACGACTTGCCTAAGACCAGCGTATGTAAACATAAAATCTCTATCATGATCAATGTATCCATTTGCTTTCTCGATATCCTCTTTGGAATATTTGTCATAAATTTCAGCATCATAAACCTCCTGTCCAACGCATTTAATAATATGATCTTCTAATGAAGGTATATCTCTACACCTTCCATAAAGACTCTTTCTCACTGAGAATAGTAAGAGTCTAGCAGCAACAAACTGATAATTAGGATTCTCTAAGTCAATCAAATCACTAGCAGATTTGATGAGAATCTCCTGTATCTCTGCTGTAGTTATACCATCATATAATTGAATTCCAGACTGAATCTCTACTTGAGATGCTGATACCCCCGCAACTCCTTTACAAGCCTCCTCAACCATAACATGAATCTTTTCAAGATCAAGAGGTTCTACACCTCTACCGTTACGTTTTTTAACTTTGATGCCGTTACTCATATTCGTTTCCAAGTAGTAAATTTAAGAGTTGCTTCTAGTCCTTTATATATGTTTGATTCTACTATACTCTGAACGTCATGTCCAGAAAGAACCATATCATTTAAATCTTTTTCTTTAACATTACTGGGGAAGATAACGACGGATTCACCTCGTTCAATTGTGTTGGAGATTCTTGTTGTAATCTCTTTATTCCTCGGCTCGTTATCATAAACCCAAACAGGAGTGCTAATACCCCACTTCCCAACATCACCGTCTGCACCGCACATAGCAATCGAATTGCGTAGGAACGTGCTATCAATTGGTCCTTCTGTAACGAAGACTGGAGCATCTCTTCTGATGTTATCCAGTCCGTAGATTTTTGGTGCGTCATCATTAATCATTACCGTAATATATTTAACCTTGCTAGGTCCTAAGGATCTACCTTGAAAACCGACCAAGGTGTTCTTATAGAACAAAGGAATAATTATCCTCGGTTCATCATAAGAAACATCATCAAACGTCTGTTTATGAGAGTTTGACCATGCTTTAAACTTATCCGTATAATAAAATTTATCAGGATTAAGTTTTCTATTCTCTAGATATTTTTTAGCCGCAGCATTTGTAGATGCTTTAGGTAAATCTAACTTAGGTTTAAACTTTGGAGTTTCAAACTTAAGAACTGGTTCATCAACAACAAAATTTTTTCCACCAGCATGACCCTCTTTAAATTTCTCCATAGCATATTGCTTTTGGAGAGTGGGATCTATCTGTTTAAGAAAATTATTTAAAGACATAGAAGCACCACAATTATGGCACTTGTAATTAGTATTTGCCTTTATTCCATAAAAATAACCCCTTGCTTTATTACGTTGCTTCTGCGAATCTCCGCAGATAGGACAACGACAATTATAAAGGTTGGGTTTAATCCTTTTAAATTTAGGTAGTCTTGATGAAACTAATCCAATATATTTGGAATCAACCAAATCCATTATAAAGATTATATTATTTTCTTATTATACTTGTCTCTGATGCTGGTGTCAATATAGTTCCCACAATCTTCTGTCCTATGGGTGAAACCACAAAACTTATGATAGCAATAGCACCTGCAATAGACCACATCTTCATTTCTATTATTCTAAGTCTCTCATCTACCTTGCGAATATCTCTCTCACATCCTGCCTTAATCTCCTTACCTTGACGGTTGACTTCTCTATGAACCGATTCCACTTTCTCAAATAATACTGCATCTATTCTGTCCTGCTTTGTTAGTTTCTCATCATGGACGGCAAGCATCTGCCCCATCTTGACTGAATTATCTTGAAGGGTTTCTATTACTCTTTCTAGTCTTTCTATTACTGCTTCATTAACTCTCATCCGTCTGTCTCCAGTTAACCCTCGTCCTATATCTACCTAGAGGTGTTGGTTTTCTTTTTTTCTTCTTACCAACAAGAGGATCAAAACCAGCAGTAGGTCCTTTGGCAGGTGCTTTACTACTAAAACCAGCAGCATTTACATTGCTACCAGTCGTCATCATCTCTTCACGAATTAGACTTATTATTCTTTCCAGAATCTTCTTTTTCATTGTAAATCTTGTAGAGTTCCTTTAAACAGTAAAGATCAGGTTGAATATCATGCATCGCTGATTTGGGATACTCAGGGAGTTTACCCAAGAACATGACAAATGTTTTCATAGAAGGCCAAAGATCTTCTTCAATTTTAAAGAACATCATAGGAGTAGTTGCCTCTCCAAAAATATTATAAAGAATAATGAAATGATTTAAAAGAAGATGGGTCTTTAATTGACCCGTATTCTTATATCGCTTCAATAACCTTTTTATGTATTTAAAATGATTAAGATCTTTATCAAAATCCTCTTTGGTCACTGCCTGAGGATTTTCATAATTCTTAATAGCAAAGAGGAGGAAGTTATCCTCCGTCAATTCATTAAATATCATACTCTAAAGTTGTAATTTATTTTAATCAGTTAGGAGAACCGTCAGGATCAAGAGCACCCCATGCCTCGCCATCATATAGTGGATAGTTACCAGTGGTAATACCAGACATCGCTACCAGAGTCTCTTTCTTAACTCTTAGTCTACCTGTGTTATCTATGTAAGTTGTAACACCAACCCATCCAGTACCTGTCTGATAAGCACCTGTTCCTATTCCGTTAGGAGCAGTAGAATTAGTTGCTAGACCTGCGAGAGTTGCGTCTACAGAGTACACATGAGCATCATACCCACCATGCAATCTCTGAATGTTAACTGAATCTGAACTTCCAATTGCAGCAGTAACACCAGATTCTAGACCTAGTAAGAATCCGAAACCAGGTGCTCCATTTCCTTGCTGATGTCTTCCTGTCATCCTAAATTCTACTGCTGAACCAACTCCAATGGTATATGGAATGGTAGACGCAAGAGATACAGATGTAGCAGCAATACCACCACTAGCAATATGGAGGAAGTTAGTTCTTGCTCCAGTCTCACTAACATCTTTCAGTTTGACCATTGTGTGTCTATGGTCTATGTGAGGAACCTGAGTAGTATCCACGTAAATGGTGGAGAATCCTACTGCAGATGGACTCTTAGCAGCAGTCTCACATTTACCAATGCTGGTTATAGTAATATTATTACCACCATTACTGACACTATCAGTAAATGGTTCGAGAATATCATTAGCAACTTTAAATTCTAAGTTGTTAACAAATACAGCACTTGTTCCTATACCAACAGCAGTACCAGCAGTACCAACAAATATAGTCTTCTCCGAAGGAACTTCTTGACTAAAGACAGCAGAATTCTCACTGAACTGAGCAGTGTCATGAGTATACACAGGAGACTGCCTAATCAGGAACATAGTTCCAAGACCAGTAAACCTAGTTAATCCTGTAGTATCACCAATATCAACACTAGTTAACCCATCAGTACTAGCAATTGTACATACGTTCGTGGCAGCGATAGAAACAATAACTGCTTCACCATAATATGTACCAACTCCCAATGTATTTTTAGGGAATCCTATTGCTATTACATCTCCTGTCTGACCATATCCAGCAAGACCGAATGAAGTTGCTGTACCAGTTAAAACATAACCAGTTGAACCTATACCAGCATTATTTACATTTGTATAACCATTATCGGTATATGCTAAGGAGACCCTTGATGCGGTACTATTCACCCCTACAGCGTCGCTATTACCCCAAAGTGCCATGTTGCTATCCTTCTAAGAATTCTTTTGCTAATGAATATTTATAACCTTGATATGTTAGAGATATGCCTTAGATATATTAGTTGCAAATCCGATAACAGTAGTACCAGCTGCCAATACTGCGGCTGCTCCTATCACCCATTTTTCTACAACTTTAAGTCGCTCACGCAACTCTTCTTGTTTCTCCTCTAATCTCTCTATCTGCATTTGCATCACAGTGATACGTGTCTCCTGTGAGGCATCAAGTCCTAAATCAGTCATTTACTTATAGTAAGTGGTATTATTTAGTTATAAAATTATTTCTTTATTGCAGGTTTGTCGTGTTTCTTCTTACTACCAATAAGTTTTTTTAATAATTCATATCGTTTTGTTGCTGAAGAAATTGTTCCGAGTGCATTATCATCTCTTCTTTTAACTGCTTTTGACTTAAACGTATCCATCTTATTATGGAGATTTCCCTCATTTACACCTGGTACAGTTCCTTTAATATCTTTTTTAAATAAACCTTTGAAACGTTTTTTAATTGCACCCCTATCTTTTTTCTCTAGATTAGGCATTGAGGTTTCTTCATTAGTAGATGCAAATGCTTTCTTCATCGTATCTAATCTTAGATGTGGAGGTAGACTCGCCTCTGCTTCCTTCCTCTTCTTCTCTCTTTTTTTCTTCACAGCATCACCCAGTTTGCTATGTTCTATTTCTGGTTTCCAATCTTCTTGATACTTTTTATACTTCTCATCAGTACCAGGTTTATAATGTGGTTTAGCACCCTTCTTTTTCATAGAGTACATTAACTTAAACATACTAGCAGTCTTCTCCTTCTTGGTCTTATCACCAGGAAGTCCTTTAAATCTGCCATCATCCAATGCTCTCTTGAATGCAGCAGCAGTCCCACCAATCTTTGACTTGGGTTTATCAGGTTTTGTCTTTTCCTTCTCTGCCTTGGTATGTCCCCAACCAGGAGGTGCTACTTCATTTAGCATTAGTCACTCCCACGATTAGAATATCTATCAGAATATCTACCATCTGATGCTTTTTCAGTAGCATCTCTACCATCCTGCTTTGCTCTTTGTGCTCTAATTTCAGCATTCTTTTTCTTTTGAGCAGCACTTGGTTGAGGCATCTTATCACCCTTTGTCAAAACTCCATCACCATGTTGCTTTTTAAGTTTAGCAACAACATAATTAAATGCCTTATCTTCACCTTCATTATATCTGTAACGGACTGGTTTTACTGACCTTCTTCCTTCTTTAGGAGATAATCTTTTATCTATTCCTGCTGCTCTATCCTGTGCAGCCATTTTTCTCATTGATGTATCTTGTCCTTTTACTGCTTCTGCTATATCATCAGGAACATTCTCAGTGCTACCAGAAACATACTTAGCATGTATCTTTCTTGCTAACATTCTTTTTGCTCTTGAACCAGCATCCATTGCCTTTTCAGCTTTCTTTTCTGGTTTCTTCTTACCAATCATTGTCATAGCACCTTCATTAGCAATCACATTTGCTTGGGCTTCAGTCTCTGATCCACCATCATTATTTTCCTTTTTCTTCTTACCCATTGCTCTACGTCTCAACTGTAGTTTTTGACGGTCTATCATCAACTGCTTTCTCTGTAGTTGTTGCTGACGGGTTTGGTCATCTTCATCAATCTCTTCTACTTCTTCAGCAACAATAACTTCACCACCAATCTCCTTAATTGCCTCATTGAGTTTAGGATTAATTAATACCTTATTGTTTATACCTGATACTTCTTTAACCTTTCTTGCAGTATCCTTTTCTTTTTTAAATCCAGGAGTTTGAGTTGCATCAGGATCTCCTGCCTCAAAAATATCAGTTCTCCAATCAGATCTATTTGTGCTTTCAGTTTTAATTTTAGCAGAACCACCTGTAGGTTTGTAATTATCAGGGGTAGGACCACCTATCTCCTCCCACCTCTGAATATCAGCTTCATTTTCTGCTTTCTTAACGTTGGCAACCTGATCAAGATATACCTGAGAAAGATCGTTTAATGGATTTGATGACATGACTACTTCTTTGCCTTGTACTTATTTATAAAATTCCTTATCTTTTTGGTTCCTGTGAGTCCCATTGTATATTTTCTAAGATCTGTTGTGCCTACTTCTCTCTGATCAGCAGGTACTCCTGATTTAGCACCAGGATAGTTAACAACTGCTTCCATCACATCTCTAATCCATGATTTAAACATATTATCTTGCTCAGTAACACAAATAAGATAGTTTGTACCCCTTCTAAGTATTCTACCAACCAATCCTGTGTTAAGATTCTCCACAAGATCACCAATATTAAAGATTTTCTTGGTTACATACTGCTCACGTAAGGTTTGTTGGTCAAATCTTGGAGCGATTTGCCAATCAGCAAACTCTTCTTTCATCTTTGCTGCTGCTTTTATCTTCATTCCTGTGCGAACAGCATTAAAGAGTGCCATTGCATCACCATCTTTAATCTTTTTAGGCAATCCCTTCTTAAATCCATTATAATCATCATCTACAACTGCTTTTCTTTGCTTAGATGCAGAAACTCCTTCAATTCCTTTCGCATCTTCCTCTCTAGGACCAGCAGAAATGGTACGAATGAGATCAAAATCATATAATTGACCGTTATATTTCTGTGCAAGGTTCTCAAACTCACCTTGTCTGTCTGCTCCTACTATAATATTGATATTTTTATATCCTTCTTCGTTTGCTGAAACTAAAACATCAAAAATTGACTTCATTTCTGGGTCATTGATGATCTGTTCCTCAAAATCTGGGAACATCTTCCTCATATATGATACCTTCATGTCAGGATCAAGAGGATTTTTCTTATTATCTTGCGTTCTTGATGGATAAATTTTTAACTCTCCACCAGCAGATGCTTTCTTTGCTGCTTGTAAGAGTTTTTCGTGTCCAACAGTAGGAGGATTGAACCTACCAAATGCTAAAGTAAGTGTATCACCCTCACCTTTCTTCTGTTCGGGTTCTGCTTTTGCCTTTGCTTTAGGTTGTGCTGCGGGTTTCTTCTGTAATGGAGCACCTGCAAGATCATCGTCCTTGCGACGGCGACCCATTTCTTGTGCAGGAGACTCTGCTGCTTTCTTTTTATTTGTAAACTTTAGTCTGCCTTTCTCAGTAACTGCCACCAACTTTCCACGGGAGTCAAACCAACTACCGTGTCCATCACTACTAAGGTTAAGTTTCTTCGCTTGCTGCGATGCTTGCGACGCACTTGCCTCTGATAGAAATTGAAAAAGATTCTTCATACTTATATTTAGTGTTTTTATTTTATCCCGTTAAACTTAACCGCTAGATTTACATACTGCCCTAACTTATGAGATGTTCCAGTCTTATTAGTTCTAATAGAAAACTTCAAAGTTGTGGTATGAGTCTTACAAGTTAAGTCAATAAACCAAGATTGTTTAGATCCTCCCTTATCAGGGTATGCTTTAATGCCATTAGTTTTTTTAGAGTCAACTACACAATTCTTTAACAGATCTTCATCCTCCAATTTTTTAATTCCTGATGGATACTTATCACCATATGCCTTTATAACCACCAAAGGTACATTAGGATCTTCTTTAGCAACCTCTTGTAACAACCATCTTTTTGCTTTTTCAGGATTTTTATTAATCAAATCACATATAGTTTGTCTTACCCATTTTAATTGTTCGTCATAAAGTGATTCATATCTAGTAGGTTGCTCTTTCTCAAATTCACCTACAATGTTTGTCATGGGTGATTTTCCATATTGATTTTCTTTAGGAATATTAGATATACCTTTATAATATTTCTTGTAAGATTCTTTTTCTAATTTAGAATAAGCAGATAGCATTCCAAATGAAGTGTAGATAGGTCTTACATAACTATTAAACTGAGGTTCAGCAGTCTTTTCACCACCTGCTTTAAGAGACACACCTTCTATATTTGGTTTATTATTCTTATCTTTAAATACTAAAAATATATCTCCTTTATGTTTAGGATTTACTCCTGACGGTTTAGTATTATCTCTATATCCCCACACCACTTTATCAATATCTCTTCTTTTATTTTCTGATTGTATCCACCCAAGGATTGCTATAGCATTTCCCACTTTCTCTTCAAATTTAGAAGAGTCCGTTGCTTTACTAATAAATTCTTTTCCCGCTTTAAAGGCTAAAGAAGGATTACCTGAATAAGCACCTAAAGTTTGGGCATTTTTTTGAGCAACTTCATTATAAAATTTAGGAATAGTTAATTTATCAGAGATACCTGTTTCAAATGCAATAGCAGGGAACAATTCTGTTATTGTAGAATTAAGGGTAGTCTCCTTCATACCACCCTTTTTATTTTTATATACTATAAAAATCTTAGTTCCACTTAATTCTGTAGTATCAAAAGAAGACTTACTTTTTTTATAAGTTCTTATTGGTTTTGCTACTTTTCTAAGATGATCTTCAACATTATCTTGAGTATCTACTCTATCCTCATCACACTCTAAAGTAATATAAACAGTGGTAGTACCTTCCACTTTAACAATACTAATACCTTCATCATAGAGAATATCATTTAAAATAGATACTGTCTGTGAATAAGCATCGGATTCAAGAGTAGACTGTGCCATCTATCTTTTTAGAAAGTAATGGTTTATAACTTCAATTTGATCATGATAACGTGCAATCTTATCTATCTCTACTTGGATTGCCTCAGTGATATCAGAGTGCTCTCCAATACCTGCTGGATGTTCCAAGTAGACTTCTACGTTTGCCTTGTGTTTTGCAATCTCACCATTGGCATGTGCTAGGACTGCCTTCAATAATTGATCTCTCATGTGTAATGCCATGATAAACTCCTCTCATTATATCATACTGTGGTATTTATGTTACATTCCACGTGATCTCATGAACTCCTTAAATGCAGGAGAGTTGATTCCTTTATCAGGAGAATCCATTCTTTTTTGCTTTGCAGTTCTAGTATCTTTCTTTTCTTCTTTCTCAGGATTTCTCATTGCCTGATAGTTTTCATCAAATTCAGTCCATGCCATTCTTTTAATCTCTTCTGCAGTAAACTTACCAGAAGCAGCTAATGCTTCTACTCCTTCACTGGTAGATCCTTTCTTGTGCTTCCAATTAGGATCATCCTTCTTCATCTTGCCACGTTCAAATGCAGCATAGTCACGTTCTTTCTTTGCTTGCTTCTTCTTACCATGCATACTGTCATAGGTAGCATCATCTGTACCTTTCTTTGATCTGTCATAATCAATTACAGCAGCAACTGTATCATAACTTTCCTTTTCTTTAATAAAATGCTCATGCATATGTCCTTCTAGAATCTGTAAAGACTCAACAGGAACATGCTTTTCTACACCATGATCAAACATTACATCATAATGAGCAACATTACCGTTCTCATCTAGGTCATGCATTTCTGAGATACAGTTTCCAACACCATACTCTTCATGCTTTACCTTAGATGCACAATCATGCTTCTTTTTCTTCTTACCATATCCTTCCTTCATATGGTCGGCAGCCTTATACATTGGTGTGCCGTCTTTCTTCTTTAGACCCTTCTTAAAATTCTGATATGCAGGAGTGTTTGCTTTTTTATCAGCATTGGTAACTACCATTGCTTCATTTATATCAACATCCCACCATCTTGATTCCTTTACATCTTTACCCATAGCCTTTTTAATGGCTTTGTCTTTAGATCCAAAGTATTCATCCTTACTACTTTCTACCTTACCATCGCCATCATAGTCCTTATCTGCTTTCTTACCATTCTTTTTCTTATTAGGAGATCCTGCTAGATCATCATCCTTTTTACGATCTTCTTCTTCTTTCTCAGGAGACTCGTCCTTTGCCTCAGTATACATTACTCTGTATGCATCCTGTAATGCAAAAAAATCTTTGGATTCCATTTCTCTCAAAACACTTTTCTTTTATTTAGTCTCATAGACCTCTCCAATCTCCCAACACTCTATATCTTCATCCCTAATAATATCCATAGTAAGTTCCAGACGATTAGCAGGTACTACTACACAATATCCAATACCTAGATTAAATACTCTCTTCATCTCTTCCTTATCTACATTACCCTTCAATTGAATCTTCTTAAAGATATCTGGTAATGGCCATGAATCATAATCTACACGAGCAGTCAATCCTTCAGTTAAACATCTAGGTAAGTTCTCAGCAATACCACCACCTGTGATATGTGCCATACCATATATCCAATCTCCTTCTTTTAAAAGACGTTCTACAACAGGAGCATAGATGGTAGTAGGTGTAAGTAACTCAGGATGATCAGCATAAAATATCTGATGTCTGGTCAATAGATAATTAACCATACTATATCCATTACTATGAAGTCCACTACTTGCTAGACCAATAACTCTATCACTTGGTTTAATTGCAGACCCATCTATAATTTTCTTCTTCTCTACTATACCTGTACAGAAACCTGCCATATCATAATGAAGTTGTCTTGGATGTTCAGCAGTCTCTCCTCCTAGAAGATCCATACCTGCTATCTCACATCCCTTCAGAACTCCTACCATAATATCTGCTACGTTACCATCTACCCTCTGAGTAGAAATGTAATCTAAAAAATATAATGGATTAGCACCACATGTGATTACATCATTAACACACATAGCAACTAGATCTTGCCCTATAGTTGTATAATCATTCGCAATGGTACATATGTTTAATTTAGTTCCAACACCATCAGCACCAGAAACTAAAATAGGTTCCTCATATCCCGAAGGAACCTTTATCATTCCTCCAAACCCACCAAGACCAGGAACTTTAGTTTTAAGATCTTCTACAAATTTATTACCAGCATCTATATCAACACCAGTAGTTTTGTAATCTAACACAATTCCCTCCTTTTTAAAATCTAGTGGATCTTCCCAACTCATACATCACCATCCTTTCTATTTTCTGACTTATGAACATCAAACTCACCACCAGGATAACGTGCTTTAAGTTTGTCTACATTCATCTCTATGATTTCATCAAAAGTTGTATCTAATGCCATACATGCTTGTGCAATATACCAGCAAATATCACCTAGTTCTCTCTTCATATGGAAAACATTCTCTTCATTATATGGTTTACCTTGTAAGATAATCTTCTTTACTACTTCAGTAAACTCACCAGACTCAGCAGCTAATCCAAGTGCAGCAGTAAGAAGATGTGATACATCACAGTCATCTTCTATATCCAACTCCGTCATTCTTCTTAGAAGTTGTGCAAAGTCTTTACTAGGATCACTCGTGACTCCATCAACAAAGTCAAGATACTTTTTAGTGTCTACAGTCATAATTAAAATTGATTAAGTTCGCTTTGTGGTAATTCTTCAAGTTCAGGTTCAAAAGGAAGTCTGTCAACTGCTTTTGGTAGTCCTTGCTGACCAGGTAATTCCTCAGTAGGAATTACACCAACATCAACTGTCTCTGGGTTGATTGGTTTAGGTGCATCAATTCTTCTATAAGTTAGTGGTTGTACATCTTTATTAAGAATGATAAGTTCTTGTGCATGTTTTTCCCATCCACAGTCACAATACTGCTCACCTTTCTCATTATATACTCTATAAAAAGGATAAATGGTCATTAAATTACAAAGTAATAAGCATCTTCATCATTTAATTCATCAGATGCTTTCTCACATTCACAATTACCTATTGCACTAAAATCAACATCTTTAAATTCTTGATCATCTAGATCATAAACAACAGCATCTTTTGAGAGTGCATTCTCATTTAATTTTTGGAGAGATTCTAATAGATCTTTATAAGTCATAATTAATTAAATTTAAATCCATCAAAGGATTTTTTAAACTTTTTCTCTTCGTTATTATACTCTTCTTCTTGTCCACTGTCAACGATATCTTCCTGTGCTTTTTGTTCGCAATCATACAATCTCATCTTTGCTCTATCTATTCCTATAACAAATCTTTTATTAACAGTAGGATCGTTATACCTATTCTTTAACTGTTTAATCATTATTTGATTCAACGGTTCCAAGTCTTCTGTAGAAATAAGGGCAAACATAAGGTCAGCAGTAGCAGGGAGTCCAAAAGATTCAGAGGTGTCAGTAATGTCCACATCGCTACTACCGTAACCGCTACGAGTAGTTTGAGTGGCAGATACAATCGGAAGGTTCGCCTCAACTGCGAGACCCCTAAGTTCTTCTGCGATTGCTTTGATGAAGGAGTATGAGTTGACGTTACTTCCTGCTTTGTATCGGGATGATGCACAGATATTAAGATAGTCTATGAATATTATATCAGGTCTAAAGGATTTCTTCAATGCTAACTCTTGTAGCAATCCTTTAAAGTGACCGCTATGTGCAGACGCAGTAGGATACTCTTTAATGATAAGAGTGCCTTGGGTCTTCTGAGCAAGGTCAGTAACCTTACTATCAAACATTACTTTTGGTAAATCTGTTATGTCCTGTATATTAACATTAAGTAAGTTAGCATCGATCCTCTCCGCAATCTTTTCCTCTGCCATTTCGAGAGTGATGTAGAGGACGTTTTTTCCTTGGAGGAGGACACTGCTAGCCACATGGCACATAAATAAACTCTTTCCAACCCCTGTGCCAGCAAGAGCAATGTTGAGAGTCTTATTCGGTAGACCTCCTTTCGTAATTTTGTCGAAGTATTCGAGATCAAACGGTATCTTGTCTTCTTTCCTATGGTACGACTCATATCGTTCTTCGTAATCGTTTAAGTAATCATGCCCTACATTAGTATCGAAAGACACAGCCAAAGCATCGCTGAGAATAGTAGGAATAGCATCCCTTCCTTGAGTGTCATCCTTTCCATCTGCTAACTGTATTGATTCCATCAGTGCCAAGTATATAGCACGATCACGACACCATTTCTCAGTTGTGTTAACTAACCATAAGAACTCAGAGGGTTCATCATCCAAATAACTAATCAACTTAGTTATTTCTTGAAACTCTGTTCCATTAATATCTTGACGTTTCTCAGTCTCAATACATAATACTTCTTTTGTGGCAGGTTTATTATAGTCCTGCACAAATTTAGATATCTCCTCAAATACTATACGTTGATTACGATCCTCAAAGTAATCTCCTTTTACAAAAGGGAGAACTTTACGAACATATTCTTCATTATATAAGAGGTTTCTAAGAATTAGAAACTCAACTTTATCCATAACTAAACTCTTGTTGTGCAATTTCATCAAGAGCTTGCATTACCTCATCGGTAAAATAAGTCTCTGGATCGGCAAGGATCTGTTTAGCATATATCTTTTTACCATTCATTTCATATCTACCTGCAACATTCTTCCATAGTCCTCCAATTTCTCCTAGTTCTAGAAGACCATAATATCTATCAAGACCACGCTCATCATAGTAAAGACGTATCTCAACTTGCTTATTCTCTTTACTTAAACGTGACTTGTGAGTCTTCGCTTTGATAATGTTTCCGATGACTTCTTTTCCATCTTTTTCTTTCTTCTTTGTAAGATAAATGATTGTACTCGCTGCATATTTGAGTCCACTACCTCCCCCCATTTCTTTTGTTGGTACGTAAGCTCCGATGACATCATACGTATGGTTTGTGACAATGAGTGGTACATTCGCTTGACCGAGTTTGAGAGTTAACATTCTAAATGCTCCCTTCACTAATTGAGATTTAGTCATGTCACGAACTTGCTTATCATCAAGTGCGTCCCTAATCTCTTTTTCAGTAGAAAGCATACCCAAAGAGTCTAACACAAACATACAAGGTTTGCGATCTTCTATGTTGGTCTTTAAATATATATCAACTGCTCTAAGTGCCTTACTTCTAAACTCTTCAATGGTAACTACATTCACCACCACGAGGCGATTCATATCTATACCACGAGACTCTAATAATGGTTTATTAACAGCAGCTTCAGTATCGAAATAGAGACAGTAACCATCAGGATTACTATCCAAAAAGTTCTTGACAACTGCGAGGGAGAAGAAAGTTTTTCCAGTACTGCTTTCGCCAGCGATGGCAGTAATGCGATTGCTAGATACACCACCATAAACGGAACCTGACACCACTGCATTAAAGATGTACGAACCTGTGTCGATGAATTGTTCTGTTCCGTCGATGTCTGCTGCGAGTTGGGTGTAGTCATCACCGATTTCTTTTACAATTTCCTTAAGAAAATCCATTATATTTTAATCCAATGTTTTTTAGTTTCCTCATGGACATCATACTCGAATTGCTCTTTATTGTAAATATCAAAAGCAACAGTAATTCTTTCAGAAGATCCTTGGTAGGTATCAGTCCAATGAACGATGGTACTTTGAAATAAAGTAATCTCACCATTCTTATTTAATATAGGATTACCATTATAATAAGTGCAAGTCGATCCGTCAACTTGCACATTAAGATGTCCTGTGACGGTTTGTTGATAGGATTCAGGTGGGCAATGAGAATGAGGTTTTATTTGCTCTCCTTTTCTCATCACATTAGCCCAACATTGAACGTATATAGTGCTATCTTTTATCTTAGTAATTTCTTCATAACCTTCTTTTATTTTTTTCTTTAATTTTCCAGTTCCCCACCATTTCAGAACATTAAAATGACATGATCTAGACGTTAAAGAATTTGGTCCTAAACCAGTTCCTCCATCAAATTCATGTTTAAAATCAATAGTTTTATTAGGATATTTTTTTAAAATCTTTGGTTCATTTTTAAGAACTTGTTTAGCTAATTTTTCTATATTAATATTGGAATTATAAGTTATTAAGGGTAACATTATATACCAAGTAATTTACGTTGACGATTAAAATAATCATTTAGAATCCAAGAACTACTATTCATCTTATCATCACCACCAATAGCAAACTTAAATTCAACTCTGGGATCATCACCATATCCCGTGATCTCTGGGGTATTAGTTTTAATTCTATCACCACCATTACAAAAGATAACGTTTTCAGATATCTCTAAACATTTTGCAATAGCACCACATGCAGAATCATCTTCATCCTCCCAAGATACAACAGCATCTACCATATCCAAATGACGAATAATTTCTGCACGTTCTATCCAAGGTAAAAAATATTGTCCTTTCTTTCTGGTCAACCACTCATTAGTATTAAGTCCTACTACAAGATAATCCGAGAGATCTTTTGCTCTCTCAAAATATGCTATATGTCCACTGTGGATAGGGTCAAATCCACCAGTAACCAAACTCACTTTTTTAAAAAACATTAGATGTCACATACCTGTATTTCTTGCCTAAGTTTACGATCTTCCTTTAATCCTTTGAGAAGATGATATAATCTTGCATCACCACCAAGTGAAAGAGCATTAACGATTGTTGATAGATCCTTGTCATTAATAGGTAATTCCATTAGGAGAAGAAAAGTTCTAGGTTTACAGTTTTTTCAACGTTCCACCCAATAGCATCAAGAATGATTTTGAGTGGTTCCAAGAAGGCTTTGTCAAATTGTAGATCATAATCTATGTACTTGTCAAGACCAATCTCCACAGGAAAATCCTGAATAAACGAAATAATATTCTCATGAATAATATTAGGTTTTTTCAGATAGCAGAACTTGACCTTTTCGCCATTTTGGATGAGAGAGTACTTATTATCCAACTTATGTTTTTTAACATAATGGTTATACAATAATGCACCCCGTATATGTATAGGAGTTCCTTTTGCATATATTGTAGAAGATGCTTTGTATTTTTCTACATTAGATGCTGATCTAGGGAATGCAATATCTTCTGGTGGAAGAGACTTAAATTCTTTACGAGACTTCTCAATAAAGTCAATTACTTCATCCTCTGTACCATTCATCATAATCTTCAGAGCATTCTTAATCATATCCCTACATGGTGCAGGAGTTGAAGATTTAACTGCCTCAATACCCATCATCTTTAGTTTAGGTTCTTCATATCGAACACCCTCACTATCCCATACATTAAGGATATATCTCTTCTTGGCAGTCCATATACCCCTCTCTGCGATGTTCTCTCGCTTCATCTGCATCTTCTGGTCATAGGCACTTACGTAGTCGGCCAACGCTTGGTAAGAACCCTCAATAAAAGGTTCAAATTCATTCTCACACACCTTGTTAAGGAACGTG
>Ga0209992_10002657_pt1 | contig 16027 bp, 16 predicted proteins | sample 2SBtaG_2_FD_182564 | JGI IMG/M metagenome (GOLD analysis project Ga0209992, IMG submission 182564) | Deep subsurface microbial communities from Kolumbo volcano to uncover new lineages of life (NeLLi) - 2SBTROV12_ACTIVE470 metaG (SPAdes)... | ecosystem: Environmental > Aquatic > Marine >... | reverse complement strand
CAGAAAAAACCATTAAAGAAAACAAAGACAAACTTCCTGCAGAAGAAGTTGAAAAAGTTCAAAAAGCATTAGAAGTTGCAAAAACAGACCTAAAAGAAAAAGAAAATGATCTTGAAGGTCTCAAAAAGGCATCTGATGACTTAATGGCTTCTGCTCAGAAAGTTGCAGAAATTTTGTACAAAGATGCTCAACAAGCACAAAAGCAACAAGGTCAACCTGAACAGCCATCCGATACATCTGATAAAAAAGATGATGACAAAGATGGTCAAGGTCCAATCGACGTATAAAGTCATTCATTCAAAAATAAAAAGGGCTCTGTTTAGAGCCCTTTTTTAAATTCTTTTCTTTTTATTAATAATACGAACCAAGCCCAACTTCACAAGAAGAGGATGTGGTTCATCAACCTTAGGCTTTGCCTTTTCCAACTGCTTCTTACTACTTTGAGTCACAATAACATCGTGATAAAATGGCACTGCATAACGCAAATCTAAACGATACGCTATGGTATTGTAAGGACTCATTAAAACTGTTCTAATATATCGTTGAATCTGAGTTAAAATTGTTTTATGTGGATCTAAGGCACCCTTCTCAGTTGCAAGCAATCGTGAAATATAGTCAGATATAGAATTTAAATCTGTTCCCAAAAACCTTGTACAAGGATGATCCGGATTGCAAATATCAACATTGTTAATATGCAAACAACAAGAACTACTTTGCTCATCCTTCATTTGCCATAAATATACCATTGGCTTGCTAATGGTACTCATCCCAAGCAAACATAACAATACAAAAGTCACTTTTAACATTGTCATAAATTCCCCCTATCCCTTAACTTCTTGTCAACCTAGTAAAAAACCCTGTTCAAAATCAATGGATTATCAAGTTTGTACCCTTTTTCATTATTTAAAAAATTTGATAAGATGAACCAAAGCTAAAATTTCACGATAAACACTAGGAATATACAAGTATGAATAAAAATTTTATTACAATATACTTAATTACTATCTTAAGCATTACATACACGCCAACCATACAGCCAATCAAATTATTTAAACCTGCAATCGACATCGCAAAAGAAGTTGACCAATTATTTGATACATTTCTGCATCATGTTAATAATGAAAAAATTGATACTTTAAATGAACTAATCGATAAAACTAACAAATTCTTTAAAAACCATGGTGCTGATATTATCGAATATGAAAATGAACTTGCCCGAACATATGAATCATGGTTCAAGCCTTGGCACTGGACCAAGCGAAAAAAGCTCGCACATAAACAACTTAACACCCTCTTTTCTTTTTTCATTTGCCATACCATCAACCCTACAGATAATGAATCAAAAATAAGCTCTCTTGCTAAAAAAACATATGGACAACAAACAGACTATCCACACCTACACTTAGAAGATCGGATGTATAAATACATAAAATTTGCTAAAAAAGATTATTTCCTCAAAAGCATGGGACTGAAGCATGAATTCCGCTCAAGCTTAATACACAAACTCCAGCAAGTTTATAGAAATCTTTTTTCTCATCAAGAATACATAAATGAAAAAAGAGCTTTTAGACAAGAACAACAACTTGATCAATTAAAAAACAAACTCGACTACTTAATTGCAAAAGATGAAAAACAAGAAAAAGAGAAAGAAAAAGAAATAAAAGCAGTTGAAAAAACTATTTTATATTATTAGGAATCAAACTAAACTCATACTTGCCATGATGACCTTGAATGAGAAGATCGAAGATTTCATCGTCTTTAACGTATCCATGAGCTATATGAATAAGTGGTTTATCAGATAAATGAATAGAATCATCTTTAACTAAACCTTTTTCTAGAAACACTCGTGCACAATAATTATGCTTACTTGGATGACAAGCTTCTTTACCCAAATGCTTTTTCGATGACGTATCTTTAGATTTTGGATAATGTGCCCGATATGCAGAGAGATGATCAAATGTAATCACATATGAACCCCCTGCCTGAATCAGCGAACAACCACTACTATCTAAAGCAACCTTATAATCAAAGTTAATCAATATCCCCCTAGCTTGAGCATGGTGTGCTTTTTTCAATCGATCTGACAATGTTGTTATTTTAGTAAGTTGCAAAAACCCTTTTGCCTCTTTTTTAACATACCACGCAGAATCTAATGCTAAATCAGAGTAATTATGAACCTGCCCCAGTTTCCATACACCACATGCTATATGTCCAGTAAGCACTAACATAAAAAATAAAAAGTTCTTCATTGACTATATACCTTTAAATAATTGCTTTAAAGGATCTTTATCCTCTGCAAAATCAATGCTTTGAAATGTTTTAAATCTAGTGGATTTCTGCTTCCAAGCATCATTTACAAGGCCAGCCTTTTGACTTAATGATGATAATGTCTGCTCCAAGCTCCATTGTTGATCTAAAGGAACTTTTGGCAAGTACACAGCAGAGTATCCGTCTTTGTTTAAAATAATACCATCTTTTCCCAACTCTATATCTTGGTATGAGCTTACTGGTTTTGAAGGAGTTAAAACAGAGATAGATATCTGAATATTTTTAAGTTGATCTTTTGATACAGGATTAAACCTATTATCATTGACAGCTGCCGACTTCGTCATATTATAAACAGATTGATACAACGGGGTTTTTGCTACAATGCTTCCAATGCAACCTTGCAGCTTTTTACGACCATCTTGAGTCAATTCATACAATGTAACAAAAGCTCCTTGAATCTCACGCAAAGCCTTTGTTAACAAGCCGGGAAGACTCGATACTGCTTTTTTCTCTTTCAACTCTTTTTTTTCTACGACTTCATGCAATCGTTGACGAGCAAACTTTAACAACAGCCCTTTTTCATACCCAGTCAAACGATCTTCAACATCTAAATCATCTTTTTTTTCTTGAGAGATAACAAGTGATAGATAACTCACACTATGAGCAGGATTTTTTTGATCAGATGCTGACGTATCATACCCCACCACATATGAATCAACATCGCCAAATGCTTGCTGCTGTAATAAAGCCAACAAAACCATGATTGGATGACGTCCACAAACCGTTGCCCCAGTCCGCTGTATAACCTGGTTAAATCCTTGTAAATTATGATCTTGTATCTCTTGTATTATCTCTGAATCAAGTTGAAAAATCTGTTGAGTAATATTTTGCTTAAAAGGCTCATACCCAAAACGACTACCATAATGCACAAAATCAGAACTTACCACCAAAAGAGTTTCTTTATCCAAAAACTGTTTTACAACTGAAGCTATTTGTAATGATTGCTTTGTTGTAACATTCCCTATCAAAAGCGGAACTAGCTTACAATCATAACCACACGATGTTTGGATAAATGGTAACAATACATTCACCGCATGCTCAAGCTCATGCGCCCGATCATTGTATGAGAACAATGATTTTTCTTGAGCCAGTTTTTTCAACATCTCTTTATCAAGAGACATCACACCTAACACATTTTTATAAAATTCATATGTATCTGAAGGGAGCGCAACCCCTTCAAAGCTATCATAATGAGTCGGCGCAAGTATCACCACCCTTTTAAACATATTCGGCTTAACTAATGAAAATGCTGCAGCTGCAACATTACCAGAATACTCATACCCTGCATGAGGACAGATAATGGACCGAACCAAAGAGGATTTTAAACCAACTCGATAATGCTTCTGAGCATATGCATAATGTTTATTGATACTTTCAAGCAAATCTTTCTTTTTAGATGGATACCATGCAGAACTCAAATGAACCTTATATGACATAGCAGAACACAAGAAAAACAGTGATAACAAAGTAAAAAGAATAGAACCTTGCAGTAACAACTTACTATGCATAACATCTCCTTTAAACATAGATATGCCACAGCAAAGCATATATTTTATGCTTTTGGCAAGTAAAAATTGATAAAAACAGAAAAAAAACTTTATATTTCTAAACAAATACAAAATATAAAAGAAAGAAAAACGATGATAAAAAAAATATATATCCTCCTACTCACTATGATGATGCACCAACCAACTCACCCTTCATACTCACAGATGCAAGAAGCTCTCGTTAATAAAATGAAACATGCTCAAGAAAGATCTTCAGACTCAACATCACAAAGTGACTCTTACTCAAGCTCTTCTTACACCACAGGTAGTAGCGATGATAGCAATGATAACTACAGCGACAGTGATAGTGATTATAACTATAGTGATGATACTGGCGATTCTGACGACTCTTCAAGCTCATACTCATCTGCAACACAACCTTCATATTCTTCAAGTAGCTACAGTACACCTTCTTCAAGTTCATACAGCAACAATGGCTCAAGCTCATATACCACAGTCACTCCATCAAGCTCAACTCAATACACATCATCTCAAGCATCAACATCTTCAAGCTGGGTGCAACAACTATCAGTAACCGTGTATGGCTCTTCTCAATCATCTATGTACGGATCACAACAAGCAACACTCAGTATGCATGGACCATTTAGCACCACAAACTTACAAAATGGTATATCTTTAAACGTGACAATCTATCCCCCTAGTACCAACTCTCAACAACAATACCTTGTTGTATGCTTCTTAAAAACAGCAACTGGATCAGTCGTCGGCCAATCAATCAAGCAACTTTCATTTACCAGCCCTCCAACTACTCTATCAATTGACTATGGAGGACAAAACTTAGCTCAAAAAACAGTTTTTACGCCAAATCAAAATTTAAGCTCGTCACAAAATACGAAGCTCTTTAACAGTAAGAGCCCTGTCAGTTTAAAGTTTGTTCTACAAACTATTTCTGGCAGCATTGTCGTAAGCTAATCGAAAAAACATTGTAAATGTTTACCTGATTTAGTATTTTCAGGGGAGTTGATTTTTAAAGCCAAAGGATAGCCTATGCGGTATTTCTATCGTGGGGTTATAGTAGGGATACTCTTATTATTACTATGTTGTTACAAGTCAGTAGTAACAAAAGATTCTGATATATATTCTGTTCAAATTAATGAACCAGTACAAACAAGTTGGCAAGATAATTTTTCATTGAGTTATAATGCCTCACCATATTCTCATAATTTTTCTTATGACATAGATAAACCATTTACTGGTCTTGATCTTGTGCGAGCATACATTCATGATACTCGCTTTTGTCAGTGGCGTTATGATCTAACATCACAACAAGTACATAGATTGTTAACATTAAGTTATGCCTGTATTGTAACAGAATTATTGAAGTTAGATCATTTGAGTAGTAGAGGCATAGCTGAATTATGGCGTTTGTACAAAGGAGGTTGTAATCGCCAGGGAAAAATAAAAAAATGCGAGCAAGAGTTGTTTGCAAAACTTCAACAGCGAGCAGAAGATTATCATCAGAAAGTACAAGAACAAGAAAGACACTCTAAGCAAGAGCAAGAAAAGCAAAGAAGGCAAAAGTTTATTCAAGAGCAACATGAACAAGTTTCTCAAGAGCTTGCCTGGCTTGATGTATCAGATGAGTTGTACGAACTTCGCGACATGGCACTTGAGCAAAGTAAAACTGAAGGTTATCAACAATATAAACAATCTTATGATTTAGATGCACAAGTACAAGGATATCTGCAAAGCAAACAGATAAATTATAGAGATTATACCAAGTGCTTTGGTACCCCTTTGCAACAACAGTATCATCAAGAGATGTGTGATGTGATCAAGGAACTTGCTGAACAAGAATTACACTATAAACATAAAGCGCACCTGTTTGATCATAGTCTAAATTTTGTACAAGCAACTGGGCAAGCGAATAACAAAGCTTACTTGTCTGTAGCAGGAGTACTATCTTGGACAGCTCGGCAGTTGCTTGAACTTGGTAAAGATATCTATCATCGTCCTATTGAATACGGACAAGCTGTTGTATCGGGACTGTATGAATCAGGCAAAGATGCAATTCATATGCTGTCTCGCCCAGACCTTACACTGTATGGCCTTGGTCAAATGATCTATTTTTTCTTAGAAACATCGGCCATGCTTGAGGCTGTAGGGTCATATCCATGTAAAGAAACTCAAGAGGTGTATCAACAGCGCGTAAGTCAAATACATGAGACATTGTCAGGCTTACAACAAGAATTTATCGATCTTGCTGGTCCAGGGAAATTAAAGGCTATTACTAAGTTTGGTGCAGACTTTTATATCCCTGTCAAAATAACGCATGCATGTGGCTATCTTCTTTCTGGACCGTGTTCACGAGTACGAGGAGCACAAACCTTAGAAGGTGTAGTTTCTATAATGTCAGATGAGTTTGGTTTAGCAGAGGCATTTGAAGAGCTTGTTGCTAAAGCTGAACAACTAGAACCTGCTATTGAGCAAGGAGTTGTAAAGCAAGCTAATGTTGAATTTATGCAAGCTGAAAAGATAGTAGGTAGAGGAGGGACTGTATTTAACAAAAAAATTCATCCTCATCATCTTAATAAGTATCCTGAGAGCAAAAATTCTTTACATCATCTATTTAGAGCAAAGGAGGGTCATATTTCTGGTACACCTGCAAATAAAAAAATGATTTTAGACATGGTTCAACAAGAAAAATATTGTTTGGGAGAGGTAAAAGGTGTGATTTGGTATGGAAAGATAAATGAAGCAGGAGAGCAAGTGTGGGCATGTGTTTGGCAAGAAAGTTTGGAAATTAGAAATTGTGGTATAAACAAGACTCCAAGACAATGGGATAAAGATAGAGGGTTAAATATATTACGATACTCCAAAGGACAAAAAAATTATGAAAAATAAAAAATTAACGTTTTTTCAAACATTTAATGCAATGCGGATATTTCTTTCTATGTATTTTGATAAACATAGATCTTCTGATTTGGGTATTATTTTATCATCATTAAGGCTGTTCAAAGATAAAAGTAATTGGAAAGAAAATCCAACAACCTGGGATCCTGCTGCATGGGAAGATTGGATGGATGGAGTAGAAAAGACATTATATGACTTAGGTATTCAAAAAAATTCAAAAGAAATAGATTATACACCATGGGTAGCATTTTTATGTATGAAGAATTATTTACAGTTATTTTATGATGAAATATCGTATGAGATTATTGGAGAAATATTAGTTTTATTAAACTCTGTGAAAGAAAATAGTGTTAATAATATAGTATGGTTTGACTGGCTAACTGCGATTAATCATGCAATCAATGAAACTTATGAGTTAGATGAACCTTTAAGTAATAGTTAAAACAGCCAAATAGTTGTATTGAAATTACAAGTAAAAATACTTTTACTGGAGCAGAATATATAAAAACAGTATTGCCTTTAAAAAAGAAAACAAGACAGAGTTATCATAAAGTTCAAAAAAGAAATGTGATCATACAGTCTGATGTAGATCATATTGTAAACTTTGTTTATGAATTACAAGACAGTCAAAAAGGCTATTGGAACATTAACTTAAAAGGTGGGAATTTATCTGGAAGTGTTAAAGAGCTAGAAAAATCTGGTTTTGTTTTAATCAAAGAAGAAAAATTATTACAACATGGTTGTAATAATTTTCTAGTAGAGGATATATTATCTGGAAAATCGATAACTAAAACTGAATTTCCTAAAAGTTGGGATGTAGATAAAATAATGGAAAAAATTTTTGAAGCATATGATAGTTTGGGTAATTTTGAAATAGAAAGTGATATAAAAAGATTAAGAAAGTCTGGACGTACTAAAGAAGGATTAGAAATTCTTTTAGTTTTAGATGTATGTGATGATAGAAATGGTTTGAAATTAGTTACAGCAATACCAACATTTGATTTATAAATGAGAAAAATTTTTTTAAAAAAAAGTGATTTTAATAAAGATAAATATTGGATAATTGAAGAAGGTCGGACGATAAATTTTGATTTAAAAATTTTAAAAGATTCTTTTAATCCTCGATATGATTGGATTGAAATAGAAGACGAGGGATATGGTCATATTACAGTTTGGTCTAGATGGGAAATTAAAGATCGTGATCAAGAGAAATCCTTTGCTGACAATGTGTATAATCATGGTTATAGAGGATATTTTTTAAAGCGATATGACGAAATGCCAAAGCTAATGTTAACTCAAGAAAACTATGATCAGGTAAAAAAAGAATACAAAAAAATGACTCAAGAGATGACTGATGAATATGTTGTAATTCAAAAAGATGATACAGGAAAAGTTAGTATTAAATCTCAGCAAAAATTATCTCAAGAAGATGAAGATTATATAAAAAAATATTTAGCAATATATGAAAAATTTGTTAACAAGTTGAATGTATATCGTGCCAAACATGCACCATTTTCTAGGATTTGGCGTAGTCAAAAAGATAGTGAGTTTTATTCTGATTTCCTTACTCTAGAAGAAATGGTTTGGAAAAAATAAAAGAATGGGTATAAAGCAGGGAGAGTTGTATGAGATTGTTGTTGGGATTATTATTGTTACATAGTGTTGTAGTTGGCTATAATTCATTTCATATAGATATTGTAAGATATCAGAGTTCTAAGGGGTTATTAAAAAATGTATCAGGATGTGATTTTAGAGGAGCTGGATCATTATTACAAGGAGTGAACTTTGCAAATGTGCAAATGTCAGGAGTTTTGTTTTGTCCTTGTAAGAAGCAGTCAGATGTTGCAGGAGTTGAGTGTACCCCCAATCAAGTTACAGATTTAACAGGAATCAATTTTTCAGGAGCAACGCTTGTAAATGCTAATTTTATTGATGCTATTTTAAAAGGAACAGACTTTTCTGGAGCAGATATTATGTATGCAAATTTTTCGGGAGCAGACTTAACAGGTGCAAAATTAGATGACGCAGTAAATGCAACAACAGCAATATTTTGTAACGCTACTATGCCTAATGGTAGCCAGTGTTCTCAGAAAAGTTGGACGAGCAAGTCTGGTAAAGTATTTTTATGTCATTGTCCTAAGAAGAGCCAATCCTGAGTTGGTGCTTTTCAATGGAATGCTTTTTTGGTACCCTGTTCTTCAGATAGTAGTGGTAATTTATATTATACTTAACAGTGAGGAACTGATTATTATGAAGACTCAAAAAACATTTTTTGCATCAATAATCGTATTAGGGTTTGGTGGATTGTTTTTTTTATCAGGATGTGATTGGTGGCCTTTAAAAAAAGAACAAGAGCAAGGTGATGGTAGTGCTGTCTTGTTAACAATAGATGGAAAACCAGTATTGACAGCTCAAGAATATGAAGATCAGTTAAATATGGCTCGACAAGCAAATCCCCAAGTTGATTACTTGTTAGATGCTATGCCAAATGCAGAAAAAGATTACGTATTTAAAGGAGTTGCAACAGGTAAGTTAATGAAAGCATGGGCAGAAAAAGAAGGTTTAGATAAACATCCAGAAATTCAAAAGCAGCGTAAACAATTGCATGAGAGCGTTGATTTGCAGTTATATATGAAGCACTTTGACGAAACAAATCCAACACATGTTTCAGATGAAGATCTTAAAAAGTTTTATGATGAGAAAAAAGATGTAATTCCTGGGTTGATGACATCTCAAGCAGGGGTTCAAGCTCATTATGTTCGTTTTAGTTCAAAAGATAAGGCAGAAAACTTTTTAGAAAAAGTAAAAGATATAAAAAGTGTAAAAGACTTTATTAAAGAAGCTAAAAAAGATGATCTATCGCCAGTTGATGATACTATCCATCAAAAGAGCAATTTAAGTGAAGTTATCAAAAATACAGTTTTGAATATCAAAAAGTTTCCAACTCTTAAATTAATCAAAACAGGTGATACTTCATATTGGGTCTTGTATGCAGGTGGTAAGTCTGATGCAAAGTATCTAGAGCTTAATGATCCAAGAGTACAGCAAGGATTAAAGAAAATGATGACTGATGAGCACAAAGAAAAACAGTTAGAGCAATTTATTGAGAAATTAAAAACAGAATTAAAAGCTTCAGAAAATACAAACTACTTTGAACAAAAAGCAGAAGATAGAAAAAAAGCTGTAGAATCAAAAAAATCAGCTGTGTTGGCAAAACATGCACCTGATTCTGTTGAACATAAAGATCAAGCAGTAAAAGTATGAAAAAAATAACAAGCTTAGTTGTTTTGTTTACGATTCTGTCTGGCAGTAGCCGGGCAGAATTGTATTTAATGGATAAAATTGAGTGCGTTGTATGTGGTCCTGAAAGAAATACACCTCTGGTTGATTCAGATGCATCATGGAAACGTAGCTTGGATGGTCAACTTGTACCAATGCAGCAACAGTTACAGCAAGAGATTGTCAGTCAACAGGTTGTCTCAGATAAGATTCCACTGGATCCAACAGCAGCAGATAAATATATTGAGTCCATGAAAAAGCAAAATAACTTAAATGATAATGATTTAAAAGAGTTATTTGGTGAAGTTGGAAGAACATTTCATGAAGGCATTGATTTGTTGAATAATCAATATGTACAGGAAATGTTTTTACATTATAAATTTAAATCTCAGCTGATTCCTACTGAAGATGATATTACAAAGTATTATCAGGAACATCCTGAGTATTATGAAGGATGGTGTGAGGTGCAGATAGCTCATGTTTCTTTTGAACAAGATACAAAGGATTCAATAAAAAAGAATCTTGATCATGTTGCAGAAGATAAGAGTAGTGATGCACTTGCAGTGGACTGGAGTTCTTCAATAACATTACAGCAAAGAGACATTGCAGAAGATAAAAAATTTATTACAGCAATGAGCCCAGGACAAGTTATTGTCAAAGAAACAGATGGCGCTTTTGAGCTTTATAAGTTAATAGATAAAAAGGATTCTGCATTAAAGTCTGTGGATGAAAGAAGATCTTCAATTACAGAACAGTTAAATCGCAAAAAATTCGAAAAAATGCTTCAAAGTTATAATCAAGAAGTTCGAAAGTTTGTTGATATTATTAACTTAAATGAAAGTATTGTGATTCAAGAGTAGGATTATTTGTAAAGTTTGTCTTTTTTATGATTCTTGATCATCTTTTTCTTCAATGAGTTCATCTAGTCGTAAAGCTTTTTTTGTTAAAGTATTTGTACGTTTTTTTAGATGTTCTTGAGTATTGAAGTATGTTTTTAAAAGTGTTTCAAGATCCATATCATGCTTTACAATGTTTCGATGAGCTCTTGTTTGTATTGATCGTATTGGAATAATACCAACGATATATATAGCTTTGCTACAGTACTTTTGTATTTGTTTGATATTGACAGTGTCAGTGATATGAGCTGGAATTTTATATAAAATTTTGATGATAGCATCTTTGATAGTATGTTTTTTTATTTCTTGTAAAATTTGTTCTGTATGATCCTCATCTTCTGTTAATGTAGTCTCAATTTGGATAAATGGTCTTGTTTGTAATGGGATAAAGTTGATAGTTGTATCATATTTTTTATTGATTGTTACATCACAGAATCCCTTATCTTCTTTTCGTTCTCCAAAATCAATTCGATCAATTGATCCAGAATAGATAATAGGAATATCACCTTTTTTGTTAAGATTTTGAAATCTATGCAAATGTCCTAGTGCAATATAATCAAATGGTTTTATTGCAAGTTGAGAGGGAAGAAGTATGGGATCTTGGCCATATACAGCTCGTTTTTCTGAGCCAGAAAAGACTCCAGATGACACTGTTAAATGACCGACAAGAATAGCAGGAACTGTTGGAGTAAGTTCTTGTGCTAGTGTTTGAATGATATTTGCAAGAGACTCTGAGATTTGTTTTGTTAACTCTGGAACACTTTGGGCATATTGTGGATTATTTAGAGTTAGATTGTGTCGATTTGGCCATGGAATTCCTACGATTTGTACAGGTCCTGATTTTGTTTCAATAACCTGTGTGTTTGGTTTTGAAAAAACATAAAATCCATCAACAGGTAAGTGTGCAAAAATATCTAAAGCATTTGCTTTACCAAAACTTAACGGATTATCATGATTTCCTACAGCAATAACAACTGGAATATTTGCTTGGTATAATCTCATAAAAGATTTCATAAGAAGTTTTTGTTGAGTTGGGCTTGGATGTGCTGTTTTGTATGCATCACCTGCAAATAAATCTACTTGTTGTTCTATTGCGTAATCAATACAAGTGTTAAGAGATGTATTAAAATCAATCAAGCGAGAATGGATCCCTGTTACGGGATCTATTCTGCCATAATTTTCCATACCAAAATGAATGTCTGCGGTGTGAATAAATCGAATCATAAATCTTGTTGATTATTAATATGTTTTGTTTTAATAGCTCCTGTAAATCGTTGAGAAGATGCTTTTGCTTTATGCTGAACAGGATTAATAATGTCTTGATGATCAATATGAGTAAAAGGTAATATGATAGAATTTTCTTTAATTGTAGAGTCTGTAACGACGGTGTGACTTTTTATGGAACAATTTTCATGGATAGTGCTATTTTTAATATACGAATATGCTCCAACAGTTGAATGTGCCTTTATTGTTGTTTTACCAAGTAAGTGAGTGCCTGATCCGATGTATGCTCCTGGTTCAATAATGACATCTTCATCAATCATAACATTGATAGCATGTGCAAATCGTACTCCATGGTTCATCCAATGTTGAATAATTTGAGATCTTTTAATATGTTCAACTGCCCATAGATCAGCAAGAGTATCAACACATCGAATGGAGTCAATTGATATAGGTGATGTTACAATTTTGCAATTATTATTACTTGCAATTTGTACGAGCTCTGGCAGGTAATACTCATTGCTCACATTACCCTTGGTTAAATTGTTGATATACTTGGTTAAAAATGATTTTTTTGCAATATAAACGCCACCACTAATACAACATTGACTATCTAGGTCTTGAGGAGAAGATGAGTGATCTAAGACATGAATTTTATTATCATTGATAACAATTCGACAATAATTTTTATTTTCTATATCTATTCCATGAGCTGTGATAAAGCTGATGTCAGCATCTGTTTTAACGTGTTTGTTATATAGTTTAGTAATAACTTCGGGCTTCAGGAGTGGAATATCTGCTCCCATCAACAGTATGTGATCTTTATCCCATAAAGATTGTGTAAGACTTGCTGCATGTCCACTACCAAGGGGTTCTTTTTGATGAATAACGTTAATATTTTCTTTTTTATGCTTTTTGAGAACTTCAAGGACTTTGCTGTGTTGAAAACCAGTAACAAGTGTGGTTGAAATATGTAGTTTTTCGAGGAGATCTAAGGGGTATAGAACCATTTCTTTGCCACAAATTTTTTCAACAAGTTTTGTTTTGTTTGTTTGGAATCGTTCTGATGATCCACCACCTAAAACAATTGCCTGTACGTTTTGAGACATCGTACCTCCTTGGTTTTGATGTAACTTTAAGTTTTTTAAACTATATCAATTTTTATAAAATAGTATACTTATACAAAAGTTATTGTTTCTTTTAAAAAAAGAATTATAAAAATCGAAATTTTTTTCAAGAAAAAAGTTTTAAAAAAGACAAAATTGTTTAAAATAAAAAGCAACTATCTTAAATATTACTAATAAGTAGCAATTCTTTAAGGATAAAAAAGTGAATGTAGCATCATGTGACTGCCGTTTTTTTTTGATAATAAGTTTATTTCTATGTTTAGGGAATTCCACGTATTCAATGGTATTGGATAATCGATACTTTCCTTGGATTCCTCACTTATATACGAGTTCTGATCATTCTCATGCTCATGTAACAACGGAGGCTTTTTTTGTAACAGGTGGAGATGCATATAGACATGAAGACCGAGCAGAAAAAGATAAGCAGACTATTTCTTATCCAGAATTATGGGGAGAGTTAAAGTTAGCAGATGTTAAAAACTCTATGGTAAAAGTTGGCTTAAAAGATCCTATTCCTGCAGATTGGCAATGGTTATCTGATTTTAGAGCAAAGATGAATGGATCTCTTGAAGGTCAAGGGGTTATGGTCGGTGGTTATGTTCCCGTAACAAAGCATATAGGGTTTGGAGCATCGGGCTTACTTTTGAGACTTAATGCTTTGGTGAATGTGGTTCCTCATGAAGAAACTGTTTCAAAATTATTTTTAAATACTCCTGGAAATCAGGCATTATTTACACAAACATTGTCAAATATATATAAAGAATTAGATATTACTTGCACCTCGTTAAAAGAGGTAGGAGTGGGTGATGTTGTTGTTTATTTTAATATATATGATGTGCATGAATATCGTTATAAGATGAGAAAGATAGATTGGGGTTTTAAAGGTGGAGTTATAATTCCTTCAGGGTTAAAAATGGATCCTCATAACTTAGCTTCTATACCTTTTGGTGGTAATGGATTATGGGGATGGTTTATTGCGCCGTATACTGAGCTTGAATTAAAAGAAGATTTAAAGTTTGGTATCCAGGCTCGAGTAACACAGCGAATTGACAAATCAATTTTATCAAGAGTTCCAGTTGGTAAAGAACAACCATTATTTGCTCCGATAGTGGGAGATGTGTGTGTAGATGCAGGAACAAGTTTTACAGGGTCTGCTTATTTTGCTTTTGAAGATTTACGTGCTGGATTTGGAATACAAGCAAAATATACAGTAACGTATCATGAACATGATACGTTTAGCGCTCACTTAGAAAATACGCAAGTAAAGCCAAATTTTTCTTGTATGAATTGGAGATCTGAGTGGGTTTCAGAATATGCGACGATACGCTTGTTTTATGATGTAGGACATGATAAAACATGGAAGCATCGTCCACTTGTGTCGTTTACTTGGGATATTCCAAGAAATCATATAGGAGGAAAAGGGTTTGCAAAAACTCATAGAGTGTCTTTAGGTTGTACGGTTAACTTTTAAATGAGATATTAATGGTTAAAGAATCTTTTAGAAAATTTTTACCAGCTCGCAAATGGTTTAGTTTTTTTTCAAATGATATAGCAATTGATTTAGGAACTGCCAATACATTGGTATATGTTCGAGACAAAGGAATAGTACTTAATGAACCATCTGTAGTTGCTATAAAAAACAGTAATAAAAAAGTACTAGCGGCAGGAAAAGCTGCTAAGGAAATGTTGGGTAAAACTCCCGAGAGTATTACAGCTTGTCGTCCAATGCGTGATGGAGTGATTGCAGACTTTGAACTTACAGAAAGCATGCTTCGTTACTTTATTCGTAAAGTACATAATAATCGTAGAACATTGGTTGCTCCTCGTATGATTATTGCAGTACCTTCTGGTATTACACAAGTAGAAAGAAGGGCTGTTATTGATTCTGCAAAACAAGCTGGTGCTCGAGATAAGCCTATGACTATTATGGAGCCTATGGCTGCTGCAATTGGTGCAGGGCTTCCAATTCATGAACCGTTTTGCAGTATGGTCGTTGATATTGGAGGAGGAACAACAGAAGTTGCAGTGATTACCTTAAGTGGTGCTGTATTCTGTCGATCAATTCGTATTGGCGGTGATGAAATGGATCGAGCGATTGTTTCGTATGTTAAACGTAAATACAATTTATTAATTGGTGAGCGTACTGCAGAGCTCATTAAGATGGAAGTTGGAACTGTAATGCTTGATGGAGAATCACTTTCTTTGGAAGTAAAAGGACGTGATTTAGTTACAGGAGTTCCAAAAACTATCACATTAAGTGATGCAGAGGTTAATGAGGCGTTGCTTGAAACTGTCGCAAATATTGTAGATGTTGTACGTGTTGCTTTGGAAAATACACCACCTGAATTATCATCAGATCTTGTTGATAAAGGTATTGTTATGGCGGGTGGAGGATCTCTTTTAAAAGGTCTTGATAAATTACTTGCAAAAGAAACAGGACTTCCTGTCAGAATAGCAGATGATCCATTATTATGTGTGGTACAAGGTGCAGGGAAAGTGTTAGAGAAGCTTGAGTTTTTCAAAGAAGCTTTAATGGATTAAAAGGTATACATGCAAAGAAAAAAGCCACAGCGTCAAGGTATTGAGCTTAAAAAAAAGCATGGGCAGCATTTTTTAAAAAATCAAATGTTTGTTTATCCTATGTTGGAAGCTGTACGCCTTGATAAAACTATTTCGGTTATGGAAATTGGATGCGGAGAAGGAATTTTGACAGAAGCAATTCTTCAAACTCCTTGCAAGCAATTAAAAGTTTTTG
>Ga0209992_10002656_pt1 | contig 16028 bp, 14 predicted proteins | sample 2SBtaG_2_FD_182564 | JGI IMG/M metagenome (GOLD analysis project Ga0209992, IMG submission 182564) | Deep subsurface microbial communities from Kolumbo volcano to uncover new lineages of life (NeLLi) - 2SBTROV12_ACTIVE470 metaG (SPAdes)... | ecosystem: Environmental > Aquatic > Marine >... | reverse complement strand
ATTTCATTTTTCATTCTAACAATTCGTTTTGATTCAGATAAAATTAATTCAACAATTCTAGAGTCTTTGTTATATTGTGATGCAATACCTTGAGCAAGTAATGAAGGAGATACATCAGATAAATCAACAAGCCTTCCTTCTTGTTTTGAGATAATTTTTTGGGCAACTACTAAAATATCACCATCATGTAATTGTGCATTTTGAGAAATTATTTTAGAAATATCATCAGAAGGTTCAATTTCTTTTTCTATATGAATGGGTATTAGTTCCAAAACAGTATTTCTTAAAAAGAGGACTACAAAATTGTTTATACAGTAGTCTTTAATTCCAATTTGAAATGCTTGTTAATAATATCTAAAATTTTTGAGAGATCTTTAACTTCTAATGTAGTAGTAGCTAAATCTTTGACTACATCTTGTGCACGATAAGCAATGCCCAAACCACAAATATCAAATAATTTCACATCATTTGCACCATCAACAACACAAACAATGTTTTCTTTTTTCTCTCCCCATTCTTGAATTTTTATTTTAGCGGATTTTGCTTTATCTGAATCAACATTAATTTTTACACCATCAAGCTTTCCATCTTTGAAAAGTAATTCATTGCAATAAACATAATCTAATCCTAATTCTTCTTTTAATCTATCCATCATTAGTGTAAAACCACCTGAGACTGCCATGATTTTCCATCCAGCAGCTTTTAAAACTCTGCAGGCTTCTTTTGCACCCGTCATTATAGGTAATGCATCAGATACTTCTTGACATATTTTTTCATCTAATCCTTTAAGAGCTGCAACTCTTGTTCTGAGTCCATCCTCCCAGTTAATTTTTCCCTGAATTCCTTGTTTAGTAATTTCCCAAATTTCAGATTCTTTGTTGAGTTTTTCTGCAAGAATAGGAAGGTATTCCTCATCATACAAAACTCCTTCAACATCAAAAATTGCTAACAATTAATTTCTAATTTGGAAAAAAATTACTAATAATATTAAAGTTTAAATGATTTTTTAGAATCAAAAACGCTAGTAATAAATCACCGTAGATCAATTAACAGTTAATGGGTGAATTAGAACATAAATTCGAAGTTGAAATTCTAGAAAGAGAAGGAAGACAAAAATTACCAGATGATGTCAAAGAAGAGTTAAAATCATCAGGTATGATGGATGAAAAAGGAAAATTAAAACTAAAAGGAGTTAGTCCTAAAATGCTCAAAAGAATGAAACAAGAATACATAGAATGTCCAGTGATAAAAGAAGACACTCATTTTATTCAGTGTTTTGTATGTCCAAATTTCCAAAGTAGAGTTATGGGCAAAGTTCTCTGCAAAGGCGACAAACTGTAAACTTAAAAAATTTCACGAAAGGCTCATTAGTTTAATTAATTCTTGAAATGTTAGTTTGGGTAAAGAAGACGTAGGAATTACTGTTTCAAAAAATAATGATTTCAGTGAATGGTATACACAAGTAGTTCTCAAAGCAAAATTGGCTGATTATGCACCAGTCAAAGGATTAATTGTTCTCAGACCTGACGGGTATTCAATTTGGGAATCACTAAAAAATACATTTGATAAAAAATTTGCAAAAAATGAGATAAGAAATGGGTTTTTACCAATTTTAATCCCCGAATCACTATTAGGAAAAGAACAAAAACATTTTGCAGGATTTAATCCAGAAGTTTTTTGGGTTACTCATTCAGGAACAAATGAAATCGGCGACAGGCTCGCATTAAGACCTACATCGGAGACATTGGCGTATACAATGTATGCAAAATGGATTCAAAGTTGGAGAGATTTACCATTAAAGATCAATTTTTGGAATACAGCACTCAGAGCAGAAATTAAAGCTACAAAACCATTTCTTAGAACATCAGAATTTTTGTGGCAAGAAGGTCACACAGTACATACAACTCAAGAAGATGCAGAAAAAGAAGTGTTAAAGATTTTAGATATTTACAAACATACAGTTGAAGAAGAATTAGCAATACCAGTTACAACAGGTAAAAAAAGTGAAAAAGAAAAATTTGTTGGTGCAATATACACCACTACCATGGAATCAATCATGCCAGATGGAAAAGCATTACAAATGGGAACATCTCATTTTCTAGGTCAGAATTTTTCAAAACCATTTGAAGTAAAATTTGCAGATAAAGATAATGTAGAACATTTTGCATGGCAAACATCATGGGGAGTATCATGGAGATTAATTGGTGCAATGATCATGGCACATGGTGACGACAAAGGTCTTGTGTTACCACCAAAAGTAGCACCAATTCAAGTAGTGATTGTTCCAATTTACAAAAATGATGAAGGTAAAGACAAAGTATTACCAAAAGCAAATGAAATTAAAGAAAACTTAGATTCAAAAAACATCAGAGTTCATGTTGATGATAGAAGTGGATTATCACCAGGATACAAATTCAATGATTGGGAGTTAAAAGGAGTTCCAATTCGAATTGAGATTGGACCAAAGGATATTGAAAAACAAAGTATAGTTATTGCAAAAAGATACAATCTAGAAAAATCAAGTTTAGATTTTTCTGAAATTGAAAAAATTTCAAGTATTCTTGATGAAATTCAAGAAAAGATGTTAACAAATGCCAAAGAACAGGCAAAAACAAACACTATAGATATTTCAGATTATCAAGAGTTTAAGTCAAAAATCGACAAAGGGGGTTTCTTTAACGCACCATGGTGTGGAAAATTAGAGTGCGAGGAGAAAATCAAAGAAGAAACAGGTGCAGATATCAGAGTAATCCCATTTGGCAAGGAAGATGAAAATCAAAAATGCATGTATTGTCAAGAAAAGAGTGTCTCAATTCCAATTTTTGCACGAGGATATTAGAATCACCCACAAATATAATAATTCAAAAAATATTATTTTCCAATAATGACATCAAATCCAGAGTTAGAACAAAAAAAGCCACTAATAGATCAATTCAGAGAAACCAGAACTAGAACATTAGAACTTGTAAAGACATTAGAAAAAGATGATTTTGTAATTCAAACTGCATTTTTTATGAGTCCACCAAAATGGCATATCGGTCATGTGAGTTGGATTTATGAAGCAATAATTAGTAAATTAGATAAAAATTATGAGTTTTATTCAAAAGAATTCTCAGAGTATCTAAATTCCTATTATCAACAATTTGGCACCCCACAAGACAAAGGTTCACGGGGAATCAGTTCAAGACCAACAGTTGATCAAATTTTCCAATACTTTAACACAATTAATCAAAGAGTTGAGAAATTTATCGAATCAAAGTCATTGAGTGAAGATGAAATTAAATTAATTACAATGGGATTCCATCATGAATGTCAACATCAAGAGCTTTTGATATATGATTTACAACATCTTTTAGCAGAACAATACAGACCAATAAGAAAAAATGAAATTCCAAAAAAAGAAAATGTTGAAAAAAAATCAGTCAATATCAAAGGTGGATTATACACAATGGGGTATAACGGAGAAAAGTATTGTTATGATATAGAACTACCCGAACACAAAGTATTCCTAAATGATTACAAAATAGATACATATCCAATTACAAATCAACAGTTCATAGAGTTTATTGAAGATGAAGGATATGAGAATTATAAATACTGGTTATCAGATGGATGGGAGAAAGTAAAAGAAAACAAATGGAATTCCCCAATGTATTGGGAAAAAATGGAGGGCAAATGGAATGTACGAGACTTTTTAGGGATTAGAGAAATCAATCCAAACCAACCAGTTTGTCACGTAAGTTTCTATGAAGCAGATGCATACTGTAAATGGGCTGGAAAAAGATTACCAACGGAAGCTGAATGGGAAAAAGCTGCATGTTGGAATGAAGAAAAACAAGAAAAAACAGTATTTCCATGGGGAAATGAATCACCAACTAAAGACAAATGTAATTTACTTGAATCATATTTTTGGGGATGTTCAGAAATTGGAACACTTCCTAATGGAACAAGTCATTTTGGATGTCAACACATGATAGGAGATGTTTGGGAATGGACTGCATCAGAATTTACAGGATATCCTGGATTTAAAACAGGATTTGATGAATATAATGACAAATGGTTTACAAATCAAAAAGTTTTGAGAGGAGGATCATTTGGAACACCAAAAATGTCAATTAGATCAAGCTACAGGAATTTCTTTAGACTAGATGAAAGATGGTTATTTTCTGGATTCAGGTGTGCTGAAGATATTTAATTTTTAAGAAACCAATTTAATCATACAACATTAAATCTAGTTCTTCAAGTAAACTATGAAGATTATTTACTGAACGGTAAACATCTTTTTCAGTTTTAGCACCAGTACAAACAAGTTTTCCTGATGCAAATAATAGAATTACAGTTTTAGGATCAACCATTCTATGTATAACTCCAGGGAATTGTTCAGGTTCATACATACTTCTAGGTAATGTACGGGCAGTTTTTTCTAGATGAATTTTGCCACCAAGATTAATTGATGAAACTATATTTTGAACAGTTACTACAGCATCTTTTTTGATTTTTACTTTTTCTTTTTTGAGTTTTTGTACTACAATCTTTACTGCTTTTCTTGCCATATCTTCTGATTTTGAACCAGTACACACCATTTTTCCAGTGCTAAAAAGCAAAGTAGCTGTTTTTGGAGTTCTAAGACGAAAAACTGCACCTGGAAATTGATCAGGATTATACTCTACATCAGGAAATTTTTTCTGAATCTCATAAAGATCCAATTTTTGATCCAAAACAGCAGATGCTACAACATTTACAATTTCAATTATAGGCTTAGTTTTTGCCAATAATTATGAATTTTACATGCCACATTTAAAGAAATTCAATTTGAAATTTACAATATAGGATTTTAAAAATATTTTTAGAAATTAATTAGAAAGTTAATTTTTATAAAATTTAAAGTGGTTCATTTTTTTGCTACCAAAGTTAATGAAAAATACTTGTTTTCATCTAACCACGTATGTTTTAGTTCAAAACCCACATCATCAAGAAGATCATGTATTTGAGACAATCTGTATTTATGAGAATATTCAGTATGAATTAGTTCATTTTTTTCTAAATTCAATAATAGATTTGATTTTGGAATATTAACAGATTGTCTTTGACGTGATTTTAGATACATTTCAATTCTTTGTTCTTTTTCATGATAAACTGAATGGTGTTCAAAATTTTTCAAATTAAAAGTGGCACCAAGTTCATCATTTATTCTTGAAAGTACATTAAGATTGAATTCAGCAGTTACACCTTGAGAATCATCATACGCAGATTCTAGAATTTGTTTTTCTTTAACTAAATCCAACCCTATCAAAAAAAGATCACCTGTTTTCATCGTGGAATAGATTTTTTGTAAAAAGACATAGCCATCAGAAGGTGAAAAATTGCCAAAACTAGAACCCAAAAATGTAATTAAATTTTTTTTATTATCATAATTTTTTAAGAATTCTAATCCACCTTCATAAGTATCAATTATTCCAGTAATGTGCAAGTTATCATAATCATTTATCAATTGTTCTGAACTTTCTGTAAGAATTTCAGATATATCAATAGGGAAATATTCAATATTATTTTGTAATTTTGTAAATACATCAATAATTAGCCTCGTTTTAATTGATGAGCCGCTTCCAAGCTCAACAAGTCTAAAAGAATCATCAAGAAATGAAGGTAGTTTATTTTGTAATTTTTTTAAAATTGACACTTCTGTTCGGGTAGGATAATATTCAGATAATGAACAAATTTTTTCAAAAAGTTCAGAACCCTTTTTGTCATAAAAAAATTTGGGAGAAATAAATTTCAAATCAGCATTTAAACTAGATGATATTTCTTCAGCAAAAGTTTTCTCAATTTTTGTAGCATGTGGTTTGAAATATTGTAGTTTTGAATCTACTACATATTTTTTATAATCAAGATTTTTTTGGATAGTATTACTCAAGTATTAAATCGACAATTATTTGACATAAATGCGTTCTCCTAAATTTTACGCATGAATTCAATTTCTTGATATACTTCCATATTCAACAATAATTGATGGGTGAAATCCTCAGAGTGGAGAATTTGAAAAAACATTTTACAAAAAAAGGAATGTTTGGTTCAAAATCAAATACAGTAAAAGCAGCTGATGGCGTATCATTTCATCTTAAAGAAGGGGAAGTTTTTGTCTTAGCTGGTGAGTCGGGATCAGGAAAATCGACAATTGTAAAATTAATTTTAAAATCAATTCAATTAGATTCAGGAGAAATTTTCTTTGAGGATCAAGAAATTGGGGATGAACCATCAAAAATTAGAAAAATTAGAATGAATTGTCAAATGATACATCAAGATCCATATGATTCCATTAATCCAAGAATGAGAATTGGAGATATTGTATCAGAGCCACTTGAAATTCATAATATTGGAAACAAAGATGAAAGAAAAAAGAGAACAATAGAAGTACTACACGAAGTAAAATTAGAACCAGCTGAAGAAATTATAAAAAAATATCCACATATGTTATCAGGAGGTCAAAGACAAAGAGTGGTCTTAGCAAGAGCACTATCTCTAAAACCAAAAATCATCTTAGCTGATGAGCCAGTATCCATGTTAGATGTGTCAATTAGGGCAGAAATGCTAGAATTAATGCAAGAATTACAGAAAAAATACAATATTTCATTTATTTACATTACACACGATTTAGCTACTGCAAGATATTTTGGTCAAAGAATTGGAATTTTGTATTTAGGGAAAATTGTGGAAACTGGTCCAATTAACCAAGTTCTCTTAAATCCAAAACATCCATACACTCAAGCACTAATTGATGCAATTTCAGAACCAGATCCTCAAAATCTTCACAAAGAAAAGAAAATCAGAATCAATGAACCATCAGAAGTTGATATCAATATAGGATGTAGATTTAGAACAAGATGTCCATATGTAATTGAAAGATGTGCAGAAGAACCAGAATTAGAAGAAATTAAAGATGAGCATTATTCTGCATGTCATGTAAAATTAGACTTAACTTGATTTGATAGAAGGTATTCGCTTATCTTTGTAAGTAACAACATGAGATACACCATTCTTTGGAAATACACCATAGATCAGTTTTGCTTTTTGGATGACAGAATCTTTTAGAGATACCATAATGAATTGACTTTCTTTGGATCTTTCCTCCAAAATATTTGATAATCTTTCAGCATTTGGAGCATCAAGATGTGCATCAACTTCATCAAACAAGTAAAATGGAGATGGTTTTAGTTTTTGTAATGCTAGAACAAACACAATTGCTGCTAATGTTTTTTCACCGCCACTAATTGAAGTAGATTCTCTTTTTGGTTTATTTGGGAATTGAATTAGATAAGAGATTCCGGAATTAAAAATATCATCTTCATTTTGTAATTCCAACCAAGCATTGCCAGTAGTCATTTTATTGAAAATTAATCGGATTTCTTTATCAACCTGATCAAATGCATCCAAAAATGTTTGACGTTTATCTTTTTCAATATCTTCAATGAATTTTACAATAGAGTTTCTTTCTTCTTCAAGGGAATTCTTTCTAGTAGACATAGAACGGTAACCATATGAAACTTCAAGATATGTTTGAGGAGCCTTTGCATTTAATGCATTAAGTGAAGATAATTCTGCAGATAATCCCTGAACTAACCCTTCAACATCAAATGTTTCCATATCCTTATCAAAGCCAAATGCTGAAAGTAATTGCTGTAATTTAGTCTCATTTTCAATCAAATCACGTAAATCACGATTTAATGAATCAGATTGACGCTCAAGTGTGTTAATTTGTTTTGTCAAATCCCTATCTTGTTCTGATAAAACTTTGAGTTTATCATCATATTTTTTTAGATGTTCAATTGACGAACCAGAAGTTGAGATTAATTCTTGTTCTTTTTCTCTTAATGTAACAAGAACTTCATTTTTAGATTCTTTTTGTTTTTCTAATTCTTGAATTTTTGTTTCGAGTTCTTGATATTCTGATTGTAATGAATGTTCTTCATCATAAAGACGATTGGATTGAGATTTTTCTCTATTATCTTGTGTTTGCATTGTTGTAAGTTGTGATTCCTTATCACGATATTCATTCATTATTGTAGTGTATAATTTTTCAATCTCTGATTTTTTGATATTGATTTTAGATAATTCATTTGCAATTCTGTCTTGTTCTCCACTAGCATAATTGTCTTCAACAATCTCAATTCGTTGTTGTAATGATTCAACATGTGATTCACTAGTACTAACTTCTGTTTCAATGATAGAGTTTCTTGATTTTAAATCAGAGATTCTTGTGGTTAACTGTTCACTCATACTTTGTGCTGAGAGAATTCTAGATTTTAGATTTGAATAGTTCTCATTTGTAGATGTCAAAGAATTTTCAGAAATGGATAGTCGTTCAATATGAGATTGGATTGAATCATCTAATTTTTTTAAGGAATATTTTTTCTTTTGCAAGTATTTTTTTATAAAACTAATTGATTGGAATAATCCATCAACATCACTACTCATGGAAATTAATTTTGTAAGTTTTGAAATCTTTGAATTAATATCAATTACCACAGTACCTCCTTTGGCCTCAAAGAATTCACCAGTAATGGTGACAGATTTGTAGCCTAATTGAGATACAGTGTATGCAGATTCACGGGTTTCAGTAAGCACAATATTTCCAAATAGGAATGTTTTGAGCGCAAAATAGGCAGAATCACATGTAACAAAATCAGAAAGAACCCCAATTACACCAGATTCCTTGGGAAGAGTTAGTTTGAATTTTGGAATCGCATCAAGTGGAATAATTTTGAGTTTTGGGAGTTTTTTACTTCTTGCAACTTCAGCTATTCCAAGTAAAGTTGCGAAATCTTTTACAACTATTGCTTTAATCCAATCAGAGCTTACAGCCAAAACAGAGCGCTCATATTTTTTATCCCATGAAATCATTTCATAAACTAATCCTTCAATACCAAGTTTTGATGCATCTTCTTTTAATTTTGCAACAGTATAATCTTCATGCATGAATCCCTTTACAGTTTTAATTTTTGATTCATATTGAGTTGCAGCTTTACTTGATTTTTCAAGAATTAATCCCCATTCATCCATGTCATTGTTAATAGATAATTTTTTAGTTTGTAATTTTTTAATTCTTGATTTTAATTCAACAATTGTTGCATCATGATTCTTTTGCATAGATTCTAATTTAGATTTGTATCCAGATAATTTTGTAATATCTAATTTTAATTCATCAAATTTAGTAGTGTTTATTTTAATTTTCATTTTTGATTCTTCATGTTCATGTTGAATTTTAGATAATTTTAATTTAGTTTCATTTAATTGGGAATTAAGAACTTTAATTTTATTATCTATTTCAGATTTTTTTGAGGCAGCTTGTGATTGTTCTGTTAAAACTTTATTTCGTTGAGAATCAATTAATTCTAAATCATTATTGATATTATTTTTCTTTAGATTTGTTTGTTGAATTGAATCTTTTATTTTTTGAATTTGTTCATCTATATCACTTCTTGCATTAACAATGTCTTCTAATTCAGTTTTTAATTCAGGAATTCTAATATCAATTCTTTCTAATCTTTTCTTTGATGCAGAAATTGCACTATTATCAATTTCATATTGTTCCATTGCTGCACTCATTTCAGCATCAAGTGCAGCTTTTGCTTGACTGTATTCATTTGCCTCGCCCATTAATTTTGATTTTTCAGTCTCTAGTGAACCAATCTCTGTTCTTAAAACAGTTCTTTGACTATCAAATGTCATGACTTCTGTTGTTAATTGGTGCAATGTTGTTTCTTTGGTTGATTTTTGTCCAGAAATTATTTTCATTTTATTTGCCGCAGCAATTGCTTTGTATCGATTAAGTTCTCGCTCTAAAATATCATGACGTAATTTTTGATTCCTTTCTTCTTCAAGTTCATCAATTCTTTTCTTTATTTCGCCCATTTTGGCTAAAGCAATCTCTAATCTCCTGTCTGCTTCATCTAATTGCTTGACTGATTCTGATTTTTTATCATCAAAGTATGATAATCCTATTAAATCCTCAATTGTTTTTCTTTTTTCTTCTGATGTGAATTCCGAAATTCTTGTAACAGTTCCTTGTTGTACAGCATTTAATTGTCCTAGACCAGCATTTGCCATATCAAGCAAATCAAGAATATGACTACGGTTTGTTTTCTTTTTGTTGAGATAGTATGTGTTTTCTCCATTTGCATCCATTTCTCTTGTAATCTCCACCATATCAGAATCAACTGGAATCTTTCTATCAGAGTTATCAAAATGTACACTAGATCGTGCCATTTTAGGACCCCTTCGATTTCCTTCAATATCATGAATTAATGATCGGAGTTTATCGACTCTCATTACTTTTGGTTTATTTTCACCCATTGCAAAAATAATGGCATCTAAAATGTTACTTTTACCAGAACCATTAGGACCAGAAATAGATACAAGACCTGGTTCAAACTGAACTGTTGTATTTTTAAATCCAAATGACTTGAAACCAAAGATCTCAACTTTTTTGACATGAACCAATGACAATATTTTCAAAACTAGTATGATAATCGATGTTTAACAAGTTTAGTTGACACTATTGCATAATTTTTCTTGTTGTAATATGATATTTTTCGTAACGGTGAAATTCCAAGCCTGATTTTGATGTAAATGTTTAAAAAATTGTGCCTGAGTTTTGATTGAAAAATGAATATGTGATTCAGGTTTAATCGGGTTTGGTCCTTGAGCACCTGAAGCACATTCACAGAATAGGACGTTTGTAACATTACTAGAATTAAATTTGTATTAACGAATTGTTTGTTTACAAAAAATAAACACCAATTCTGAAATGATCGCAAAAAGAAATTTTTTCTTCAAATTATTACAATAAATGATACAAAAAATATCATCAAGATTTTTGATCACATGTTATAATTACCAAATAATAATTAAGAATTCATGGTAAAACTTGGATTAGTTCAAACCACAACATATAGTTCAAATCAAAATGGAATTACAAAAATATCAGAAATTCTAAAAAAACTAGGAAAGCAAGAAACAGAAATAGTATGCTTACCAGAACAATGGCTCAAAAATAATGAGATCAAAAATTTTGATTTAGAGTTTTCAGATTTTAAAAAAATTGCAAAAGAGTTTTCCATGACAATTATCCCAGGAGCATTTTATGATATTTCAAAGAAAAAGATATCAATTGTTGCTCCAATTATTGGTCCAAAAGGAGAAATAATTGGAAAACAAGAGAAAATTCATCCATTTGACTATGAACGTGACACAGTAAAGCCGGGACGAGAGGCAAAAATTTTCAATACCACATGTAAATTTGGAGTAATAATTTGCTATGACATGATTTTTCCAAACGTTGCAAATATGTTAACTAAAAAAGGAGCCCAAGTATTATTTTCTCCTAGTCGGATTGTAAGAAGAGGTATTAAACCATGGCAAATGTATGTACAAGTAAGATCACTTGAAAACAGAATACCAATTCTCGCAGCAAACGTAGAAAATCACAGGTTTGGAGGAAATAGCATGGTTGTGGATTTGACTGAAAACAACAAAATAGTAACAACAAAAATTATCAAACTAACCAAACAAAAAGGAATAGGGAAAAAATTTAACCTAAACAGATATGAAAAGAGTAGAAAGAAAAGATTTTCAGATTTTAATAAATTTCAATAACTAGTTACCAGCAACAAATTTTTCACATTCAGCTTTTGCTTTAACATCAGATGTTTGTTCAATTGGATGTTTCATTAGATATGCACTTGCAGGTTTTATCGGTCCACCAACACCTCTATCAAGTGCAATTTTTGCTAATCTAATTGCATCAATAACAATTCCTGCAGAGTTTGCTTTGTCATCTACTTCTAAACGAACTTCCATGTTGTATGGGATATTTGCCCATTGTCTTCCTTCAATTCTCATAAACATGAGTTTTGTATTACCTAAGAACGGAATAAAATCAGAAGGGCCAACATAGATTTGATCATCATCAAGTCTATCTTTTAGTTGACTTTGTACACTTTCAGTTTTAGATATTCTTTTTGAAACTAGTCTATCTTGTTCTTTCATATTTAGGAAATCAGTATTACCGCCAACATTGATTTGATATGTTTTTTCAATTTTAGTTCCTCTATCACTACATAATTTAGCCAAAGTTCTATGAACTATTGTTGCGCCAACTTGTCCTTTGATATCATCACCAATACATGGAATATTTTTTTCTTCAAACTTTTTAGCCCATGTTTCATCTGATGCAATAAATGAAGGAATACAATTTACAAATGCAGTGTTTGTATCAAGACATACTTGTGCCCAAAACTCAGTCACCTTATCAGAGCCTACAGGCAAATAAGATACAATAATTTCTACACCGTTATCTTTGAGAATTTTTTTTACTTCATCAGCAATTTGTTCAGTAGTCTTTGTACTTTGAAGAGGTTTAATTCTATTTTCTACCCAAATTCCAACACCATCTAAAATTGGACTCTCATAAATTTTAGCTTCATTTTTTGGCAATTCATCTTTTGGAATCCAATCAACCATGTTTGGATATTCATAAATTGCCTCATGGAGGGGTTTTCCTACTTTGTTTTCTCCAACATCAAATCCACAAACAAAATCAATGTCATGAATTCCATAACCTGCTAATTTATCATGAATAATTCCGGTTACTTCTTGTGAAGGGTTCTTTCTATAATATTCAATTCCTTGAATTAATCCTGAAAAGCAATTACCAATACCAACTAAACCAACTTTAATTCTACCTGCCATTCGAGAATTGGTACTATTAGACGGGTTTAAAGTTTTCTTAAATTATTTGAAAAACTATTTGGATTAAGGCAGAATTTTATACTTGAGATCAAAGTGTAAAACATGGTAGAAGCAGGACGTCCAGTTAAAGACATTGAAATTGATTCAGATACATCAATAGAAAAAATTTTTGAAGAGTTGTCTCAATCAGGAGGTTTTGAATCAGTGAATCTATCAGACGGATTAGAAATTTTAACTGAGATGATTTCAGATCAACAATGTTTAAAATTTGTATCATTTGTTGGAGCAGTTGTTTCAACAGGATTAAGAGGAATAATCAAAAACATGATCAAAAACAAATGGTTTGATGTAGCAATTACTACTTGCGGAGCATTAGACCATGACATTGCAAAACACTTTTCACATTACAAAGAAGGGTCATTTACAATGAATGACAACGAATTAGCTGATCAAAACATTCACAGATTAGGAAATGTTCTTGTCCCAATGGATAGTTACGGACCATTAATTGAAGAAAAGATGCAGGCATTTTTAGAAGAAGAATATCAAAGTGGAATCAGAGAAATGAACACTACAGATATTTGTAAAATGATTGGAAAGCACCTAGGGGAGGATTCATTTCTTTATTGGGCATACAAAAATGAAATTGACGTAGTAGTTCCAGGAATTATGGATGGTGCAGTAGGTAGTCAAATTTGGTTATTTACACAAAAACATAATGATTTCAAACTAAACTTGATAGGAGATGCAAATCTACTATCAGGACTAGTATTCAAAGCAGAAAAATCAGGAGCATTTATGATTGGAGGAGGGATTTCAAAACATCACACTTTATGGTGGAATCAATACAGAGAAGGATTAGATTATGCATTTTACATTACAACTGCACAAGAATTTGATGGAAGTCTTAGTGGAGCACTAGTCAGAGAGGCCATCTCATGGGGCAAAGTAACTCAAGTCGCAAAACAATCAACATTACATGCAGAAGTTACTACAATATTGCCATTTATCTATGCAGCATTATTGTCAAAATTAAAGAATTAGTCAAATCAAGATATTTTGATTTTATTCTAAACATACAGAAAATCATATAGTTTATGACACAATATTTTTTATGTCTGAATGTAATGATAAATTCTGTAAATTAAAGAATTTTAATATTAAATTAGATTTTGATGAAAAAGATTTTAAAAAAACTATGCACAATTATTAAATTCTAGTAAATACGACTAGGGACATTCAGAATTTGATAAAAATTATTATTTGATGGATACAAAAAAGGTTCATTGTATCCTAGAATCAAAATTAAAGAATTAGAACCAGTGAATTTAGAAGGAGGGTATCTAATTGATGGATTTCCATCAGCAGGATTTAGTAGTGCAATTGCATCTGAATCAATGATTAAAACATCACAATTCAAGTTTGCAGGAATTATTGATTCAGATAGTTTTCCTGCAATCAGTATAATTAAGGATGGAAAACCAAACTATCCATCAAGGATTTTTGTAAATAAAGATTTGAAAGTTGGAATATTTTTGTCATATCTAAATTTGGATCAATCAATGCATAGAACTACAGCAAAATCAATGTTAAAGTGGGCACAAAAACATAAAATTGGATTAATTGTAAGCAGTATTGCAATAAAATCACCTGAAGGTAATGAAGAAATGGTGGGCATTGGGAGTACTGACGCAGCAAGAAAAAAAGTGAAAGATGCAGGATTGAAAGTTTTAGAAAAGGGAACAGTGCCAGGAATTCCTGGAATGCTATTAAATGAAGCAAGTATGAAAGGGCAAGATGTAATTGTAATTATTTTTCATTCAGATGGAAAAGGTCCGGATTTTAAAGCAAGTGCACAGCTTTGTCTTACAATGTCAAAATTAATTCCTGGAACATCATGTGATATTCCATCATTACAACAAGAGGCGGAAAAAGCTGAATCAGTAATTAAAGAAGCACAAGAAGAATCAGAACATCTAAAAGATTCAATGTATAGGTAGAATTTTCAAAGTATGTTTATTCTAGTATAAATAAATCATGAATTAAAGATGGAACAGTTACTCGAGTTCTCAGTACTAGTAATTGTGATTTCAGCATCAGGAGTAATGGCACCAGGCCCATTGTTTGCTGCAAACATTGCACATGGTCTTCGAGACGGAGCAAAATCAGGTATTAAAATGGCAATAGGCCATACAATTATAGAATTACCACTAGTGATTCTATTAGGAATAGGAGTATTTTCACTAGAATTATTTCCAGAATTTAGAACAATCATATCAATTTTAGGTGCAATTACACTTTTTGTATTTGCAGCAATACAAATTAAAACAATTTTTAGATGCAATGAATCTAAAACAAATCTAAAACAAGGACCATTAGCTTCTGGAATTTTACTTAGTGCACTGAATCCATTTTTTATAATTTGGTGGTTAACAATTGGATTCAAATTAATTTCGGATGCGATGTTAATTTGGGCATTTTCAGGCATACTAGTCTTGTTTATTTTACATATTTGGATGGATTTTGCATGGCTTGGGACAATATCATATCTTGCATCAAAAAGTACAAAAATATTATCAAATAAAAATTACAAAATCATCATGATTGGATTAAGTGTAATGCTTGTATATTTTGGAATTACATTTTTAGAAGATGTGTTGTATTAGCCGCAGTCTAATATTTCTATTCGGGGTTCACATTCATCATTAAAAAAATCAATTTTCTCAACTATTACTTCACATACTTCAGGATCAAGTGATTTCTCATAAGAGGTAATCTCAGTTAGAATAGTCATGTGTTGCAAACCACAAAAATTACCCGTAGTGCTAATTAAAACAATTACGACTAAAATTCCAATAATAATTAGAACAGGACTTGTTAAACTAGTTTTTTGAAATATCAATTTCCATTGTAGAAACATTTCGTTGCTTCCCATCTTGAGAAGTGAGTGAATCAGATGAAATTCTTACATCACTAATAACATAACCTACAGAATCCATTCGTTTTATAATCATTTGAGATACATCAACTGCTTGTGTAATTCTTTTTCCTCTAGCTTTAATTGTTACAACGGGTCTTGTAGAGAGTTGAGTCAAAGTTGCTGAAACATAAGTCATAATTGGTTTTGTTCCAACAAAAATCACATCACGTTCTTCAACAGGTTTGGAATCAGTGTTAGAAAGTTCTGGTGTTGGTTCAGGTTCTGGTGTTGGTTCAGGTTCTGGTGTTGGTTCAGGTTCTGGTGTTGGTTCAGGTTCTGGTGTTGGTTCAGGTTCTGGTGT
>Ga0209992_10002655_pt1 | contig 16035 bp, 15 predicted proteins | sample 2SBtaG_2_FD_182564 | JGI IMG/M metagenome (GOLD analysis project Ga0209992, IMG submission 182564) | Deep subsurface microbial communities from Kolumbo volcano to uncover new lineages of life (NeLLi) - 2SBTROV12_ACTIVE470 metaG (SPAdes)... | ecosystem: Environmental > Aquatic > Marine >... | reverse complement strand
CGTTTACATCACCCATTATTACAGTCATTTCTGTACTTGCACAATCGCCAATGCCAACAGAGATTGGATTACCATCAGAATCTGATAATACAATTGATTCTATACACACATCGGTATCACCTTCATAATCAAATGTTAATGAAACTAATGTTCCTTCACCAGCTGGAATTGTAGATCCATCAAAAGAGAAACCAAGAACTATTCCATCTTCACCCATTTGAATTTGGAATCCTGCATCTGCCGCCATACCACCTTCTGCACTTGTTAATACAACATCAGTAGGATTACCAGATATTACAAATTGGAATCCAGCGACATCGAGAGATGATTCCATATGAACATCTAAAGCACCTGTGGCTCCATTACCTGTAAAACTAACCATCGCATCAGGAGCACTTAAAGTAGATTCACACGTATTCATCGTTAGTTCAGATTCACCTTCAGAATATAATGAAGAAAGTTGATAACAATATTCTGAACTTTCCATAACATCATAATCTGTGTACATTGTTGTATTAGCATCTAAGTTTCCTACTAATAATTCACCATTACGATATAAGTTATATCCTAATAATTCTCGAGTTGTACTTTGATTAGATAAATTAATATTAAATTTATCATTTTCAATTGGTCTTAACACTCGCGAATTACGAACTTGATAATATTCTTTTGTTACTTCTCGGCTTTGTTTTAAATCATTATAGAATTCAATTTTCATAGCAGAAGTTGCACCTTCACCTGTTCCAACAATTCCATTGCCACACGCGCCTTCTTCTTCACAAGATGTACAATCAATACCATAGTAACTTAAATCATCACATGTATATCCATAATTTAAATAATATCCACATGTTGACTCAGTACAACTGACCGGGGCACAATCAGATTCATCAGATGCATCTACACAGTCTTCCCAACCATCACAAATAAAATAATCTGGTACGCAACCTTCTGGAGAATATTGTGTCCAGTTTGATTCATCATCACCACAGTAGAATCCACCAGCGTCTGCACATGCTTCTGCACCACCACCAGTTCCACCACCACAGTCAGCAGCATCATAAGAACCATTATCACAACATTCTGCCATTACTTCATCAGAACCGTCAGCACAATCTGGTCCCCAAGTTGCATTTCCATTATCAACGGAACCATCACAGTAGTATGATGCAGGAATACAGCCACCATCAGCACATTCCCATTCATCAGCAGCACATCCATTTCCGCCGCCGCCGCCGCCACCGTTACCGTCGCAGTCACCACCATCAAAATTAAAAAATTCACAATCTAAATACATTCCCCATGTACCATCATCACAATAGGTATCACCTATCCATGAATTTGCAGTTGCTTCATCCACACATTGTAGTTCACAATCTGTTATACAGCTTGCAGCACCACAACCATCACATGGTTCTCCAACACCTTCAGGATCTGGGTTTCCACCACCACCTGCAGGAGCAGACCAACTAATTGTAATTGAACCAAAATCTCCAGTTGCATTTACATTTGTAGGTGGACCTGTTTGTTCACCTCCACCGCCACCACCTAAACATTCATCCCAGTAGTCAGGGCAACAATCACCATATCCTTCACATAAATCATCACAATAACAAGACCCCGCATTTTCACCACAGAACCCAACACAAGATCCATCGTTTCCACCACCGCCACCATCACAAGCACCTTCTGCTTCACAGGCAGCACAATCAATATCATAATACGCTAAATCATCACAAGAATAACCATAATTCAAATAATAACCACAGACAGACTCAGCACAACCAATTTCGCCACAATTATCATTATTTCCACTTGGATCAAGACAATTATTTGCAGCACATGGGCCAGTTACAGCATCACAACTATAATCTGCATCAATACATGTCGATTCACAACAATCTCCACCGTCCCACTCACATGTTTCATTATTATTTCCAGAGTCACAATAACCATCCGCTATCCAAGTTGAATTCCCACCAATGTCATCACATTGAGCAAAAATTGCAGATAATGATATTATACTCATTAATAAAAATTTAATTTTCATTTATTTCTCCATTTTGTTTTTATTTTAATAAACTCAAATTTGTGCACATCAACAGAACAGAAGTTCACAAAATTGCTTTTTCTCACACATAATTATAAAAATAATTCTTTAAATAAAGTTAATTAAAATATGTAACAGCTTTTTGCCAAGGAAATAATTTTCTTTTAATTTTTTTTCATATAAAATATTGATGAAAATTAATCTTAATTTTTAGTTCTTAAATTTTTATACTTATTTTGAAATTCAACCAAAAAAATATACTATTTTATTCACCGCAAAAATTCTCCACACATATTGAATTAAATAAAGGAGAATCAATTCATTGTTTAAATGTGATGCGTTTAACTTTAAATGATGAAATAAATGTGACAAATGGACTAGGTGAAATTGCGAGATGTAAAATAATTGATCCAATTCCTAATTCATGTAAATTAGAAATTATTAATATTTCAACTATTCAAAATACAAACGGACAAAAAATTCATATTGCAATATCACCTACAAAAAACATAAATCGCTTTGAATGGTTTATTGAAAAAGTTGTTGAATTGGGAGTAAGAGAAATTACACCTATTATTTCCCAGCGTACAGAAAGAGATAAATTTAATTTTAATCGAATAAATAAGAAAATAATAACGGCATTAAAACAATCATACAATGCACATTTACCAAAATTAAATCCTTTTATAAAATTTTCTAATTTTATTTCAACCGAAAATAATGATCAAAAAATCATTTGCCATAATGAAAATAACCATATTTCATTTTTAAAGGATGAAATTATTAAAAATAATAATTATACAATTTTAATAGGTCCAGAGGGTGGCTTTACAAATGAAGAAGTATTATTAGCAGAAAAACATAATTATAAACAAACGCTTTTAGGAAATTCCAAATATAGAACAGAAACAGCTGGAATTTTAGCTTGTCATACAATTCATTTATTTGCATGAATCAAAACCAATTTCAAATATTAAATAAATTTATGAAAATTGCCCTTCAACAGGCACAAATTGCTTATGATAAAAATGAAACACCTGTGGGTGCAATAATTGTTCATGAAGGTAAAATTATTGGGAAAGGTTTTAATCAAGTTGAAAAACTTCAAGATGCAACAGCACATGCTGAAATAATTGCCATAACTTCTGCAGAAAATACAATTGGAAACTGGCGATTAAAAAATTGTGATATTTATGTTACCTTAGAACCCTGTATTATGTGTGTCGGAGCTATAATTAATTCGCGGATTAGAAATGTATATTTTGGAGCTTATGATAAAAAATTAGGTGGATGTACATCATTATATAATTTGTGTAATGACCCAAGATTAAATCATAAAAGTGGAATAAAGGGTGGAATTATGGAGATTGATTGTAATTGGATATTAAATGAATTCTTTCAAAAAATAAGACAAAAATGATTTATCCTGAATTATCTTGAGTTAATCGTTTAAATAATTCGAAATCAGGAATTACTAATGTTCGACCTTTTGTATATAAAAAACCTTGATCCTTAAATGATTTAATTATTCGTGTAACCGTTTCTCTTGAATTCCCAGTCATATTACCAATTTCTTTTTGAGTTGGAAATCGTTTGACTGTAACAGTACCATCTTTAATTACACCTATTCGTTCAGCAATTTGATAAATACTATTTGCAATTCGATGTTTAGAGTCGAATAATGATAAAGACATAATTTGTTGATCTAAATGACGAATTCGAGTAGATAATTCTTGTAATAATGCAATTGCAATTTTACTATGTTTCCGAATTAAGTCAATAAAATCTATTTTTGATATACAAAGTACAACACAATCATCCTGAGCTCTTACATTTGCAGACCTTGGATGTCCATCGAATGCGGCCAATTCGCCAAAGACTTCACCTTCTTCAAGAAAGGCAAGAATTAATTCTCGCCCTGCCTCATTTGTTAATGTTATTTCAACTGTTCCTTTTTTAATAATAAAAACGGAATCAGTATCATCTTCTTCAACTAAAATATAGGATTTAGCTGGAAAATGAAGGAGGGTGATTATATTTTCAACATAATCAAGTTCTTTATCATTGAGTTCATTAAAAATAAATATATCTGCAAGGAATTGCTTTATCGACATGGAGTATTATACTTTAAATTATTAATATGGACAAACGAAAAAAAGGGAAGGCGAACCTTCCCTTTAATATGATACAAATACTCAGAGGAGGTAATATGTATCAATTCTCTAATGCTTTAAAAAGCCAAACTAAAACTGAAATCACTAAAAGTGAAAATGAAACCAATAATAATATACTCATATTTATACTCACATATATTGATTATTAAATTACAACTATTAGAAAATAATAAATTGTGATGAATAACGCTAAATTAAAAAATAATTTATAATCATGAAAATTGCATTAATTGATTCTTTTTTTTCGGGATCTCATAAAAAATGGGGGCAAGATTTAAAAAAATATAGTAACCACCATATTGAGTTATTTACGATGACCGGCATTCACTGGAAATGGAGAATGCATGGTGGTTCAATTACACTTGCACAAAAATTGAATAAATCCAATTTTATACCAGATTTAATAATTGTTACAGATATGATAAACCTCGGTTATTTTAAATCATTATTAAATAATAAATTAAAACACATTCCAATAATTCTTTATTTCCATGAAAACCAACTTATGTATCCAAAAACAAAATTTGATACAGATAAGATTAATCAACGAGATAACCATTATGGGTTTATTAATTTTACAAGTTCACTTATTGCGGATAATATATTATTTAATTCAAATTTTCATAAAAATGGTTATATAAATTCTCTAAACAAATTTTTATCTAAATTTCCAGATTATTCCTTGAAAATTAATATTGATGACATTTCTAATAAATCTTCTGTTTTAGCCATCGGAATTAAAATAAAAAATAAATTAAAACTTAAATCTAAAAATGATATACCTGTTATTTTATGGAATCATCGTTGGGAGCATGATAAAAACCCAGATGAATTTTTTAAAATTCTATTTCAATTAAAAAAAGATAATGTGAAATTCAAATTAAATGTTATCGGGGAGAATTATAAAAATTCTCCAAAAATATTTTCAAAGGCAAAAGAAACTTTAACAAACGAAATTATTAATTGGGGTTATATTCAATCTCGTGATGAATATTATAAAGTGCTTGATGAATCTGACATATTACTCGTTACATCAATTCATGATTTTTTTGGAATGAGTATAATTGAAGCAATTTCATTTGGATTATTTCCATTATTGCCCAATCGATTAGCCTATCCTGAACATATTCCAAAGAAATTAAATAATTACTGTTTTTATAATGAGCACGATGATGTCGTTACAAAATTAAAGGAAATTCTAAATGACAAACCAAAGGGGTATGAAAAACTATTGTTCAATCATATACAAAAATATGAATTAAAAAAAGTAGTCAATGATTATGATGATTATTTTGAAAAAATTATTTAGGACGATATTTTAATGATAATGTGAGCGTAAATTCGGATACAATATCCCCTTTACATTTAGCCTCAATCTTTAATGGAATACTTTGTCTCTCTCCTGTATTAATAGCATTTTCAACCATTTTCTTAACTTCTGCACCTTGAGTACACATAAAATCTACATCTTGGTCCGGTCGTTTTAAAAAGTCAGCTTTCATATCTTTAAACACAAGAGAAATATTTTTTCCACTTTCCTGAATATGATATAGACCTAACATACCACATGCTAAATCAGCTCCAACGGCTAATACCCCTAAATACATTGAGTTTAAATGGTTTTTAGTACGCCTTTTTAATTTAATTCTTAATATGCATTTTTCATCATCCAATTGAATTAATTTAGGATTTACAAATCCAATGACTGGAATTTTAAATAAACCAAAAACTCTTAATACAAAATTGGCCTTAAAAAGTGTATTAATCCTCATTATTCATCGCAATTTTGTTCATCTAAATCAATATTTAACATGCATAGTGGTAGATTATCACATAGTTTATTATCATTAAAATAAAATTCTAAATTGACGGCAATTTCACAAATACTACTATCAATTTGAGATATTTCATTATTATTAATCCAAAGTTTTTCTAAATTTAATAAATTGCTAAAACTAAAATCAATTTCCGTTAATTGGTTACTATATAAATATAATTCTTTTAATTCTGTTAAATATTGAAAACTACTTGGTAAATCAAATATTTGATTATTATACAAATCCAAATACCATAATTGTGTCAAACTACCAAAGCTTGCTGGAATTGATGTCAAATTATTATTTTCTAATTCAATCCATTTTAAATGATCTAAACCACCGATAGAGAATGGAATTGTATCTAAATCTAAATTTTCTAAATCCAATTTAATAATGCGTTGTACTAGTCCTTCCCCATCTAATTTAATTTCCCAAGTTACACGATCATTTTTTATTTCTTCAGCAATAGAATCCATTATTCCATTCATTAACACTAATTCATCTAAGAATTCCTGATCATTTTCATCAGGGTATGCCACACAGTTTTGATCCATAACATCATAATAATCTTTAACACATGATGGAATAGATGAAGTTAAACAAATTGAATTATTTAACAATGTTAATTCATCTAATGGACATGCGCAAATTGTATCTGGAAGAGATTCCAATAAATTATCATCTACATTTAATATTTCTAAACTATCTAAATTCCCAATTGACTCAGGAAGAGTTGAAAGTCCTAACCCAGATAAATCTAACGATTGAATGCGATAATAATAAATTCCGCCTTGATCATCAGTCGTGAAATTACTGATTAAATTTATATCAATTGAATTTCCTATTAATGACTCTAAATCACTAATGAATATTTTTTCACTAATCGAAAGTTCTATATCCTCTGGTGGTATTGAAATGTTATCATCGCCACCACAAGCGAATATTAATAATAAAATAAAAGTGATTAAATAGTTTTTCGAAATCATAATTTGTCCTTTGTTAATACGGGTAAATAATATACTTTTTTTCCTAAACGATAAAAAGAAAAAATTAGGATGGAATGAATGAAATAGAATTTCATTTTACCACTCAATATTTTATTATGATTGGTAATAAATCAATTAATTTTTGAATATCATTTTCACTATTATAGCCATTTAATGAAATTCGAATAAATAATTTATTTTCCCATTCAAACACAGGGATTGTAATATTTTGTTTTGATAATAATGATTTTATTCTTTCAATATCTGAAGGTGGGTTTGGTAATTGAAAGGATAACATTTGAGCCAACCATTTTTCGGGATTTTCTTTAAAAGCAAATTCTAAATTGAATTTATCTTTTAATTCTACCGAGAGTAATCGAATTCGATTTCTGCATTTTTCTGATACTAATCCCCAATCATATGTCATTCTAAAATCTATTGCTTGGGGAATAGTTAAAAATGGGCTAACATCTCTTGTTCCCTGCCATAAATGTTCATCCTGAAATTTAGTATGAAAAACCCTTTCATTATTATATCCCCAACTAATGATTAGTGGGTTTATTGAGTTTTGGTACTTTTTATTAACAAATAAAAAACTTGTACCTTTTGGGCATAATAACCATTTATGACATGTCCCTGTATAATAATCAGGATTTAGCTCATTAATTTTTAATGGAATTTGTCCTGGAACATGTGCACCATCAATAATAGAAATAATATTTTTTTTCCGTGCTAAATCAATAATATTTTTTATTGGAAAAACAAGTCCAGTTGCACTTGTAATATGGCTGATGAAAATAATTTTTGTATTTTCAGTAATACATTTTTCAAAATATGTAGAAAACTCATCATCTGAATAAATTGGATAAGGTAGTTTTACTTTTTTATACTTTGCACCTGTTTTCTTAGAAATAAATTCCCATGCTTTATCCATTGCACCATATTCATGATTGGAAGATAAAATTTCATCATTAGGTTTTAAATTTAAATTACGAATAACTTCATTTATTGCAGTTGTTGGATTTTGAAAAAAAACAATATCATCAGGACTACAATTAATAAATTCGCCTAAAGCAACTTGTGAATTATATATATTTTTTTGTAAATCAATATCTAAGAATTGAATTGGATTTTTTTCTAATTGGTACTGCCATTTTATAAAATCATTAAATATTGGTTTTGGACAAGCACCAAATGAACCATGATTTAAATAAGTAATATTTTCATCTAAAAGGAATAAAGATTTTAAACTATTCAATTATTCACACGACAGTAATTAATTTAATTTATCAATCCAGGTATTAATTTTAAATTGATTATCAATTTTTTTTGCAATAACATTTGCAGATGTAAAATCAACAAACATACCAACTCTTACTCTATACCAAGTTTTATTATATTTGGGATGTAAAAATTCTATTTTATAGGCATCAAATCCCGCGACTTTAAGTTTTTGAATTTTTTTATTTGCTTCGCTTTCATCTGGGAACGAATATACTTGAATAGTATAATTAAATTTTTCATTATTATTTACTGTATTTTTAGGATTAGAATCTGTATAAACAATAGTATCTTTTTTAATTTTAATTTGATTCGTATCATTTAGAATTGTATCTAATTTACTTAAAGTATCTAATTTTTCATTTACAGAATCAATTTTAGTAGATTCAATATTTTCAATTTGTTTTTCTTTATCAAAGCTTATATTTTTATAATTTGAACCAATTGCATTGTATTTAAATATATTAACACCAATAATTTTATTGGTTTCATTATATAATTCAGCAACTATATCGTATTCACCTTGATAATCTGGAATAAATCTCACGGACTGAAAAGAAATTGCTAAATTTGTGCTACTTTTAATTGGCTTTTTTCCAAAATACCATTCAATCGAACTTATTGGAGTATCAGATTTTGGGCTAAGAATTGTTAAAGGTTTTCCTGTATCAATTACTCGTCTTTCCACTTTTTTTTCACATTGAAGACTCACTATCAAAATGATAGCGAGCCCAATGTATTTTTTAATATATGAAAAATGATTTATCAATTATCTATTTTGTACTAATTCACTTCCTGTAAAAAAGTATGAAATTTCAATTGCTGCATTTTCATCAGAGTCTGAACCATGAACGGCATTTTCTCCAACACTTGTCGCAAAATCTTTTCGGATTGTTCCTTCATCTGCATCAGCCGGGTTTGTTGCCCCAATTGTTTTTCTCCATTCAGCGACTGCATCTTCTTTTTCTAAAGCCAATACCATACATTTACCTGAAGACATAAATTCAGTGAGTTCACCAAAGAATGGTCGTTCAGCATGAACAGCATAAAATCCTTCTGCTTGTGCTAATGTTAATTTAATTAGTTTTGCAGATAAAACATTAAATCCTGCACTTAGGATTCGATCATAAATTTTACCTGTGTCTCCATTTTTTACCGCATCGGGTTTAATAATGGCAAAAGTGCGATTAGTCATTCGCAATATCCCTTTCGTTGTTATTTATAATTTAAGTGCTTTTTCCATAGTTGCACCTATATCTGCAGGACTTTTACATACATGGATTCCTGCTTTTTCTAATGCTGCCATTTTATCTGCAGCAGTTCCTTTTCCACCTGAAATTATTGCACCAGCATGCCCCATCCGTCTTCCGGGAGGTGCTGTTTGCCCAGCAATAAATGCAACAACCGGTTTATCATAATTATTTTCAACAATCCATTGAGCAGCCTCTTCTTCAGCAGAGCCACCAATTTCGCCAATCATAACTAATCCTTCTGTTGCAGGATCATCACCAAATAATTTCAAAAGATCTAAAAATGTGGTTCCAATAATTGGATCTCCACCTATTCCAATACATGTAGTCTGCCCAATACCGCGAACGGTTAACTGATGAACAGCTTCATATGTCAATGTACCAGACCGAGAAATTACACCTACATTTCCTTTTGGTTTATGAATAAATCCAGGCATAATTCCAATTTTTGCTTCACCCGGTGTAATTATTCCAGGACAATTAGGACCAATCATTCGCACGCCTGTTCGATTAAGTGCATCTTTAACTGGCACCATATCTTTCGCAGGAATTCCTTCCGTAATACAAATAACCAAACTCACACCAGAATCAATCGCTTCCAAACAGGCATCTCCAGCAAATGGAGGCGGTACAAAAATAATGCATGTATTTGCATTTGTCTCTTTTACGGCCTCTGCAACTGTATTAAAAATTGGAATATCATTTGCGTCTTTCTGTCCACCTTTTCCTGGCGTAACACCCGCAACCACTTTGGTTCCATATTCCACCATTTGAGCAGTATGAAATGCACCTTCTTTACCGGTAATTCCTTGCACGACTAATCGTGTATCATTATTGACTAAAATACTCATTAAATTTCTCCTTTACTGGCTTTTACTACTTTTTCAGCAGCGTCTTCTAAACTATTGGCAACAATAAACTCTAATGGGGAATCAGCAAATAATTGTCTTGCCGCTTTTGCATTTGTACCTTCTAACCGTACAACGACAGGAACAGACACTTCAATTTTACCCATTGCATCAATTACGCCCTGAGCAACTCTGTCACAGCGAACAATTCCACCAAAAATATTGATTAAAATTGCATTCACATTTGGATCCGATAAAATAATTTCAAAGCCATGTGCCACCGTTTCTGCATTTGCTACACCGCCCACATCTAAAAAGTTTGCCGGTTCACCACCATATAATTTGATGATGTCCATTGTACCCATTGCAAGTCCTGCACCATTGACCATACAACCCACGGTTCCATCCAATTTAATATAATTTAAATTGTATTTTTTCGCTTCAACTTCGCTCGGTTCTTCTTCTGTTAAATCTTGCATTTCAGCAATATCAGAATGTTTATACAAAGCATTTCCATCAAAATTTATTTTTGCATCCACAGCAATTACTTCATTTTCTACCGTTACAATTAAAGGATTAATTTCCATTAACGAGCAATCTTTATCTCTAAACACATTCCATAAATTCATAAATGTTTTCACTGCACTTCTAATTTGAGTCCCTTCCATACCCAATGCAAATGCTAATTGTCTCGCTTGAAATGGCTCTAAATCTGCGCCCGGTTCAATCCAAACTTTAAAAATTCTCTCAGGAGTTTCTTCTGCTACTTTTTCAATTTCCATCCCACCTTCTGTAGAAACCATAAAACAAAATTTACTTAAAGACCTATCAAGGACAATTCCAGCATAAAACTCACTGGCAATATTACTTGCAGATTCTACTAATAACCGCTGTACTAATTTTCCGCCAGGACCTGTTTGATGTGTTACCAAATTCATTCCCAATATATTTTGAGCATGTTCTCTGACTTCCTCTATTGACCGAGCAATTTTAACACCACCGCCTTTTCCTCTACCTCCTGCGTGAATTTGGGCTTTAACCATCACTGGCAAAGTACCAATTTTCTCTGCCACATTAACGGCTTCATCTACTGTAAATGCAGGGTATCCTTCGGGAACAGGAACACCTGCTTCCCTAAAAATCTGTTTTCCTTGATATTCATGTATATTCATTTGTCATTCCTTATGGTTGTACCTTGAGTTCCATTAATAGCACCTTCAATACAATTAATTGAAGTTATAACTACCTTTTCACCATGGTATTTTAAAAAATAAAGTGCTGCTCTAATTTTAGGCTCCATTGTTCCTCTTTTGAAATGTCCTTGAGCTAAACATTTCTCAATTTCGGATACAGTTGTTTGGTATAATGGCTTTTCATTTGGTTTTTTAAAATTAATGAAAATATTATCAACATCCGTAATTATAAATAATTCTTCTGCTTTTAAAATACGACCCAATAAGGAAGCAGACATATCTTTATCAATTACACCATCAATTCCATCTAAATTCCCATTTTCATCAAAATAACATGGGATTCCACCGCCACCACTGGCAATTACAATTGTTCCAAAATCAATTAAATTTTTAATTGATAATCCATTAAACAAATATTTTGGCGTTGGTGATGGAACAACTCTACGCCATTCTCCAGGCTCTTGCTCCTTCATATCCCAGCCTAATTCCTGTTGAAATTTAATTGCTTGTTCATTTGAATATCTACGACCAACATATTTTGCAGGACTACTTAATGCTTCATCATCTGCATCTACCCTAACTTGGGAAATAAAACTTACAACTTCTCTTTCAATATTTTTTTGATGTAATGCATTTTGAAGTGATTGTTGAATCATATATCCAATTGCACCCTGTGTATTTGCGACTAAAACGCCTAAAGGTAATGGAGGAATTTCATTTGGTGCTACTTCACTTCGTCTTAATTCATCACCAACTTGGGGACCATTTCCATGCGTAATACCAATTTTATATTCTCTATCCACAAAGTGCATAATCCCTTTTAAACTTTCACGCGTATGTTCAAACTGATCTTCAATTGTACCAGCTGTATTTTTGGGAGAAATGGCATTCCCACCTAAAGCAATTAATACTGTTTTATCCAATATTATTTTCTCGTTTTAATGGCATCGTTAAACATCTCATTCCACCTCGCCCTCTAACTAATTCAGAACCTTCAATTGTGATGATAAATTTTTCATTGGTCGTTTTCCATTTATTGGGATCTTTTTGAAATTGCTCAGTAGATAAAACTAAATATCCATGTTTTTCTAATTCATTAATTGTTGCATAATTCCGTTTATATCCAATTATTTTTCCTGGTGCTAATGCAAATGAGTTTGCACCATCTGTCCATTGTTCTCTTTTTTGTAAAAGAGGGTTATTCCCTCCACAGAAAATGGGTTCAATTTCAACACCTAAACTTAAAAATAATTCCAAAAATGATTTTTGAGATGGTTTAATTTTACTAAAATCTGCTGGTTCTGTAAAATGATATATATCCATATCCTCACCCTCATAATTATCTTGATAAAAAACAGGTGGAAAAAGAATACATTCACTTTCACTAACACGCGTAAAAATAGTATCGAGATGCATTAATTCCCTTTTCTTAGGTAAATTAATTCCAATAACGGATGTAAATCCTTCTTTGAAAATATAGGGTATTAATTTTTCAATTGAGTGTTTTGGTGTGCGTTCACTTATCCCAATAAGGACAATATTTTCATTAAACACCATTACATCACCACCTTCAATACTTAAATCATCACTAATTCTTTTAAAATCAATAATATTTAAATTATTAAACAAAGAATGGTTCTTAAATAAATGTGATGCAATAACTTGTTCTCTTTTTCGTGCAGAGTGACATGCGTTTGAAATTAATAAAGAATTTCCAAATACGACACCAATATCTCGAGTAAACATTAAATTAGGAATGGGCATATTAAATATTTTCTCACCATTCCATTCACCCTCAATTAACATTTCAACAAATTGCTCACTTGTTAAATGATTAATAAATTCTAAATTTAATTTTGGAGTAAATCCATATAAATTAAAATCTATTTGAATGCATTCATCAAAAACTAATTTCCTTAACTTTAAATCTTGAAATATATCGGATAATAATTTATTAATATCTATACAATTATTTTCTGTCCAAGCATTCAATATCGAAGTTAACTCATCATGTTCTTTACCAATTTTATGATGGTCAGTGATATCATCAAATAAAATAAACTCAGGATTTTCAATATATTCACCGTGTTTTACAATCATTTCTTTAATATGAGATGGAGATACGAATTGATGTTCATTTCCTGGTCGATGAGTTAATACCTGTTTTAAAGGAGTAATTTCAGAACGAATATTCATTTTATTTGAAATCAACAAAAATTATTTTTCTTCTAAAAATGGATAACGATAATCTGTCGGTGCATTAAATGTTTCTTTAATCGTTCGCTGAGAAACCCATCTCAATAAATTTAAAGGAGACCCTGCTTTATCATTGGTTCCTGATGCACGACTTCCACCAAATGGTTGTTGACCAACAACTGCTCCTGTTGGTTTATCATTTACATAGAAATTTCCTGCTGAATTTAATAATAATTGATGTGCAGTTTGAATTGCTTCTCTACAACGAGAAAATACAGCACCGGTTAAAGCATACGGGGAAGTTGAATCAACTATATTGCAAATTTCTTCCCAATCTTGTTCATAAGGATAAATTGTTAAAACGGGTCCAAATATTTCTTCACACATCGATTTAAATTTTGGGTTATTCGTAACAATTGTTGTCGGTTCAACAAAATATCCAACGGAATCATCATATCCACCACCCGTAATAATTTCAGCATCTGGAGATGATTTTGCATATTCAATATAAGAAACAATATTATCAAATGAAGATTTATCAATAACAGCATTCATAAAATTAGTTTGGTCAATTACATCGCCCATTTTTATGGTACTCACTTGAGTAATATAATCGTCTTTAATTCTCCCCCACATATCTTTTGGTATATAACATCGTGATGCCGCTGAACATTTTTGACCTTGATATTCAAATGCACCTCTAATCATTCCGGGAATTAAAATATCTTCATCTGCACTTGGGTGAGCAAGAATAAAATCTTTACCACCTGTTTCACCTACAATTCGAGGATAGGATTTATAATTCTCAATATTCTCTCCAACTGTTTTCCACATAGATTGAAATACTGCTGTTGAACCTGTAAAATGTATTCCAGCTAAATTTTTATTTTTTAATACAATATCACCAATCTGTTTTCCCGAACCTGGAATAAAATTAATTACACCATCTGGCAATCCAGCTTCTTTAAACATTTTCATCAAAAAATATCCAGAATATACACTTGACGATGCAGGTTTCCATAGCGCAACATTCCCCATTAATACAGGTGCTGTTGGTAAATTACCAGCGATTGATGTAAAATTAAATGGAGTAACTGCAAATACAAACCCTTCAAGTGGACGATATTGTACCATATTCCACATACCATCAGGCGAATAAATTGGTTGTTCTGAATAAATATCTTCGGCATATTTTACATTAAAATTTAAAAAATCAATAAATTCACATGCAGCATCAATTTCTGCTTGAAATACATTTTTACTTTGATTTAACATGGTTGAAGCATTTATTAAATCTCGGTATGGACCTTGTAATAAATTAGACATTCGTTTAAAAATTGCAACTCGTGCTTGTAATGGCATAGATGCCCATTCTTTTTGAGCATTCAATGCTGTATCAATTGCCATTTGGATTTCTCTTTCACCAACTTGATGAAATTCGGCTAACACGTGGTTATGATTATGGGGCATTACACAAGTAGAAGTATTATTCGTTCTAATTTCTTTTCCACCAATAATTATTGGTATTTCAATTTTTTGGGATGATAATTCTTTTAATTTTAATTTTAATGATGATTTTTCCGGTGAGCCTTTCTCATACGCTCTTACTGGTTCATTTATAGGAAATGGTACTTTTACCAAGGTATTATTCATGAAAATTCCTTTATTATTTAAAGTTTCAAAATCCGCAGGGGGTGAAATTTACCCTATCCTAAAATCCTACTCCAAACATTAACTTTTTATAAATGAATAACCAAACTAAAATGATGGTTCACAGTTAATCTACTTCACCATTAGTCAATCGACAATGAACATTTGGACTAATTTTCACCCTTGATTTAAGACTTTAACTATTTAATATAAATTATATAACTTTACCCATATGTCAAACTCTCCAAAAGTAACACGCAAACTCGTCGCCATTATGTTTAGTGATATTATTTTTAATGTCAAAATTCTAATATCTAACCTCCAACCGTCTTTTCATTAAATTTTGTCCTTGAAAAATATGAGCATCGTGAGAGAGGAAATTTTTCGTTAAATAAGAATTTCTGTTTGAGTCTGTTTTTTGACGAGTTTAATTCTTTTCGGAAAATTTAAGAATGAACAGCACACATTTTTCGCAGACTTGATTTTTTGGTTCATTTTGTATCAAGACAAAGGAACAGAGGAAATTGGAATTGGTTTTTTGAATACCGAATATTGAATAAGTAATTTCAAAAGTCTAATCTCTAACTTCT
>Ga0209992_10002652_pt1 | contig 16043 bp, 11 predicted proteins | sample 2SBtaG_2_FD_182564 | JGI IMG/M metagenome (GOLD analysis project Ga0209992, IMG submission 182564) | Deep subsurface microbial communities from Kolumbo volcano to uncover new lineages of life (NeLLi) - 2SBTROV12_ACTIVE470 metaG (SPAdes)... | ecosystem: Environmental > Aquatic > Marine >... | reverse complement strand
GAAAACGGGGCCACAATGTCGCCCGGGTGAAACACCAGCCCAACCCCCCATGTGATGGCCTGCCGTCCGGCCCGCACCACCAGATTTGGCCCGGCATATCCAACCGACAGACGGTCAATAGCCACGGTCGCTGTGGCGTTTGATCCGGGGGTAAATGTGCGGCTGAGGTTAAACAGCGTTGTCGGCGGTGCCGCCGGTGTCAACGGCGCGGCAAGAACGGCCAGCGCCACATCATCGCCCCTGGCAAAGGACAAAACCGCCTGGGCCTCAAACTGCAACGCGCCCAGATTATTGCTGGCAATCCAGCGGGCGGACCCGGTGCCGGTATTGCGACTGGGAAACCCAAGAAAGCTGTCAAGGCTGTTAAAGGTTGAGTCCGCGGATGTTCCGCCAATTTCCAGCCTGAAACTCTGCCCGGCCACCGCCACAGTGGCCACCGCAACCAGCACCATTCCCGCAACCAACCAACATAACAATACGGTTGAAATCGAGCGCAAAAAGGCCGGAGCAAATGCCGCGCCACGCACATTTGAAATTGCTTTTTGCGCAGGCAGACGCATCCGCCACACCGCGCCAAGTCTCAGCACATCAGCTGATTTTATCGTTCTTAATCTTGCCATCAATCATTTCGATATGTCGTTTGGAACGTTTCATGACGTTGGGGTCATGGGTCCCGATCACAAAGGTTATGCCCAAATCCCCATTCAGGCGGGCCATCAGATCGACCAGCTCCATTGCGCTTTTGCTGTCCAGATTTGCCGTTGGCTCATCTGCCAGAACGATCCCCGGACGCGACACCAGCGCCCGCGCCACCGCCACCCGCTGCTGTTGTCCGCCGGAAAGGGCAGACGGACGGCGGTCTTCCATGCCTTCCAGCCCAACCTCTTTCAGCGCCACCCGGGCCCGGTCCCGCCGTTCACCCGCGTCACACCCCTGTAATTCCAAAACAAACTCTACGTTCTCGCTGGCTGACAGGACCGGGATCAGATTGAAGGCCTGAAAGACGAAACCCACCCGGTTCAGCCGCAATTCTGACAATTGCGCTTTGCTCAGATCGCTCAGCGTCTGGCCCTGAATTGAAATCCTGCCATCCGTGGGTTTGTCAAGCGCGCCGATCATGTTCAGCAAGGTGGTTTTGCCCGATCCCGACGGCCCGGCCAGCGTGGCAAAGTCTCCGGGCATGATCTCCAGATCAACACGACGCAACGCATGCACCGCCAGCTCGCCCGTGCCAAATACTTTGCTGACCCCCTGACAGGAAACAATATTGTCCATCAATTCTTATCCTTGTTATGTTGCACGGCGCATCGCCTCCACCGGGCTGAGCCTTGCCGCCCGCCGCGCAGGCCACAGCGCCACGATGATCCCCAAAACCCAGATGATCAGCCCAAAAATAAAGAAACTGGGCACGTCATATTTGGGAAACAGCATCTGCCCGCCCTGAAACATCTCCAGGGCCTGAGCGAAAACGCTAAGGTCGATGCCGTCATAAAATACCCAAATCGTGCCCGCAGCGATCAGCGCCCCAACCAGAACCCCGGTGCCAATCAGCATGGCGGATTCAAGGCTGACCATCAGCAAAACCAACCTCGGTTTCATGCCCAGCGCCAGCAGCAGCCCAAATTCATGCGTGCGTTCAAAAACTGCCATCAACTGCGTGTTCACAATGCCAATGGCCATCAGCGAAAACACCACACCCAGCCAGATATAGATGAAGCCTTTCATAAAACTGTCCGAGGTGGCCAAAAACAGGTTCAGCTCTTTCCACGTGCGCACGTCCAGTTCCGGTGCCGCTTGTGCGAAAGTGGCGAATGTCGCCTCCACGTCTCCTTCATCCGGCAGGCTGATCACCACCTGCGAAATCTGATCTTCCAGCCCCAGAAACGTGGCGCCCGCCGCGCGGCCGGTAAACGCATAAAAGTCTTCTGTCTGCTGGTCCGCGTCAAACAGACCAACCACATCAAAACTGCGTTCAGCCAGCGTGCCGTCCACATATTGGCTCATCAGTATCACCCGGCGGCCCAGCCCGGTCTTCAACCGCTCCGCCAGATGCAGCCCCAAAACCACACCGTCATCGGCAACGCCGCTTAGATAACGCCCTTCAACAACTTTGCCCGGAATGGATGAAATTTCACGCTCGGCCTCCGGATCGACCCCCAAAATGCTGACCGGCAGCGTTTTGTATTCACTTTGCACAACCCCCGGCACCACCAACCTGCTTGTCCAGAACCTGACTTCGGGCGCATCCAGCGCGGCCTTTAAAGCACCGGCAGGTGGTGTCATCAGCGCGTCGATGCTGGGATCATCCATAAATCCAACCGCGTGGATTTGCCCGGAACCGATCAGCAGCTTTAACGACGTGTCTTTGCTGGCTTGCGACCACGCGCCCATGAAGGAATTGAAAATAAGCACAGACCACAACCCGACACTGACAACGATCAATGTGATCACCGTGCGGCGTGGATTGCGCCACAGATTGCGCCATGCAAGCGGCAGGAAATGTCTTAATATGTCCTTCATGACGCCATCGCCGAAACCGGCTCCAGCCCAAGCGCACGGCGGTAGGGAATGATGCCCAAAAGCGCAATCGCGCTTACAATTGCCGCAGGACCGGCCAGCACCCGGAACGGCGTCATATCCGGGTAAAACCGCGACGGCAGCCCCCATTGTTCATAGACCTGATCCAAGCCCTCAAAGGCGATGCCGACGCTTTCAAAATAGGCGGTCAACCCGATGCCCAGCGCGATCCCCACCCCGGCGCCAAAAAACGACAAAAAGATCATTTCCATCCAGATCATCCGCCCGATCTGCCCCGGCTTCATACCGATTGCCAGCAGCACGCCAAACTCGCGCGTGCGTTCCAGCACTGACATGTAAAGCGTATTGAGGATGATAAAGACCACCACGATCACCAGCGTCACATACATCAGCGCGGAGGTGCTCATGTCCAGCCGTATGGCCTGTTTGATCGCCGGTTGCAGCTCTCCCCAGTTCAGATAAACCGCGCCGTGATCCGCCGCAATCTGGCGAAGACGACCCTCGGCGTTTTCCACATCGATCAGTTTTTCACCAACGATGGCCACGATATTAACGGATTGTTCCATCAAAAACGTATCTTTGAACCGCGCCAAAGGCATCTGCGCGATCTGCCGGTCTATTTCCGGCACGTTGGATTTGAATATCCCCACCAAAGTCAAAACATCCGCCGCAACCGAACCGTCAAGCCCGGTGCCAAGCATCGTCACCTGATCGCCCAGTTCCAGACGCAGATTTCGCGCCAGCCCGTCGCCAAGCACAATCGCATTTGTATCGGCACTCGTCAGCGCCCGCCCCTGATTTACGAAACTTGGAATTCTTGAAATCCGGCTTTCACGGTCAGGATCAACGCCCACCACAGCCGCCGCAAAACTGCGCTCGCCGTTGGCCAACAAAACAAAGCCGTTGCTGCGTGCCGTGCTGGCAGACACCGCCGGAACATCGCCAAGTTCAGCGATTAAAGCGTCCGCATCGATGATGACCTTGGAAATCTCCGGATCATCCTTGTATCCGGCAGGTTGAAACTGGCCAAACCCGTCGCTGATCCTCAGCGAACTGGATTTCATAATATCATAGGAACCAAACTGAAACGACAGCATGAAAACCAGCAGCATCGACGTCAGCGCCATGCCCAGAACGCTGAGTGTCGTTCTGATCGGCTGTCGCCAGATGTTCCGCCACGCAAGCGATGCGATCATGGCCTAGTTCCGTGGATTTTGCAGATTTGATCTGGTGAAGATATGGGCCGGAATATCGAGGCTGAAATCTGCCGAAATAGTGGTGACTTTCGTCCATTGGCCGGGCTTTGACACCGTTGTCATGGTCATCACCGTCGGGTAGGGCCTGCCGCCAAGTTTTACCACCTTTTCTGCTGTCATGGAACGCACCAGATTTCCCAGCTGATCATAAAACTCCTGCTTTAACAGCACACCATCCACGCGAACCTCAACGATCTGCTTGCCCCAAATCACCGGTTTGCCGCGTTTGGGGACTGATTCAATCACATAAACTTTTTTGCCCGAATGGCGTTTGGTGGACAGGACTTTATGGGTGTAATCTGAAATCAGCCGCTCGCTGCGTGACAGGTCATTGTAAGAAAAATCCGATCCCATCCAGGATTGTGACATCGCGCTGGCAGGCAGTTTGATCACCTGGTTTAGTTTTGGATTAAACACCCAGGTTGAATTTCCCAGTTGCAATGTGCCGTTTCCGGCATCCCGCGCCGGTGCGGTAAAACGCACCAAAGCCTTGTCGCGGCCCTTGGTCCAGCTTTCCATCGTCATGCTGCGTTTCTTTCCCGGACGCTTGATGGTCATACTCACCACCGCATGGCTGCTGTCGGCACGCCAGTTGTCAAAGGCAGCGCGTAAAATGGCGGCGGCGTCTTGCGCCAGCAAAGCGGTCGGCACGATCAACAAAACCCCGCCCGCCAGAACCGCGCGGGCGAATTTGCCAAATTTTCTGTTAAATATCATCAACGGTTCCCTGAGATTTCAACGGGTCGGTTCGCTGTTCAAATGATGGCACCGCAATCTCCAAAGATCAACTGGACCACTTGGTCCAGAACTTAGGTATAGGTGATTTTCGCGGTATTCAAGGGCCAATCTAAAGCGCAATCCACAATGTGGGCACCGGTTTTCGGAGTAAATTGCGCGCAAGATCAAAAGGATAGAGCCGCTCCGCTGATTCAGATAAAAAGGACGCGACTCTAAACGCCAAACCCGGGTCAACCATTTATGGCAGATTACCTTATTGGCCAAAACTTTGGCTATTTGTCAGCCATCAGCCGCGCATAAAGGATCAACTCCGGCCGGTACTCAAAATGCATGCCATCATAATGGTGCCATTTACCGCCCCAGATAAACCCGAAACGCTCGAATGTCGCGACGATCTCCAGCGGGATTTTGTTGTTGTACTCCCCGACATTCCCCTCGGGCTTGCCCGACCATTTCCAATAGCCGCCCAAATTGGCATTCAGATCAAAAGCGATGCCAAAACTATGGGCGCTCAACCGGTTTGTGCCGCTGATGGTCCGCCAGTTAAAACTGCCGCCCACATCCCGCATGGCAGGATGGCCCGCAACGGCCAAATCGGCAACCGCGGCCATCGCGGTGGCCAACTGGCAGTGAACGGCGTTTCTTTTGGTCATGAAATATCGGGCATGTCCGCGGCCGGCGTATACAACCTTGGCCAGACTTCGCTTGGCGTCCTTTTTGTTTTCAAAATAAAGGCTGCGAAAAAACTGATCATTGCGCGCACGGCCGGGATCAAAAAACGGCGTTTTTCGCGGCTCCGGGTCAAACGTCAGCGGATAGATGTCGTGAAACTGTTCCGCGATGCTGGCACTGGCCAACCGTTGCAGCGCAGGTCTGTCTTTGTCATGTCCAAGCGCCAGAACCGTTCCGTTTGGCATGACCACCCCGTCTGCCGCGCCGTTGCGCCGCAGGCCGGGATAGGCCCCCTCCAGCGCCTGCAACACCGGATTGGCGGCTTTTGGCAGCGGCATCGCCAGAAAATCCCTGGCACCACAGTCTGCCGCAACAGCAGCCTGCCCAACAAACGACAACGCCAGAAACGCAAAGCTGATCCTGCCTAGCATCCCAATCGTGCTTCTTCGTCCTTGATCCGCTGCACCAGACGCGATTCGCGCGATGTCAGCGTCGGGTTGGATGTGTAACACCCTGTATTGTCGAAATATTTTTTACCCTTCGCGGATTTGAAGCAATACCCTTTGTCGTCAAATATCTTGTTGCGCTGATGCCAAAGATCAAAGCACGACCCGCCGGAACTGACCGTTTGCGGCACCGGACTGCGCCCGCTGCTGTCCGCCAGATAACGCCCGTTCGCCCAGCCTGACACCTCGCCCCAGCTGAGCGCACACCAGCGATAGTTATAGCCCGGCTCGATCTGGCAATCCACAACGCGGATGTTTTCGGCGTTTGGCGGCAGTTCCGCCACCACCCCGTATTCTGTGCCCGGCCCCATCCTGATGTTCAGCGTATCGCTTTGGGGCAGACCCGTGACGCTGTAAAATCCTTGATAGTCAGACCGATCGTGCCCACCGCGCCCCTGTTTGATGTATTTGCCAAATGACCAGCCGCTGATGCAGCCGTAAGTGACCTGACACCAGCCGCTGGAACCGCAACTGACACCGGTTAAACCATCCGCATCATAGGGCAGCTCGCCAATTGCCGGATTGGATGATCCGGGGCCGGAGCGCACGAACAATGTATCATCCGTTGGAATGCGGTGCACCGACCACGCGCCGTTCAGGGCCGGACAGGAATATTGACCGGCACTGCTGCTAACCGAAGTATCATCGTCCTGCGGTGCGTACAATGCTTCCAGCCGGGCCACGGCAAGCGCGGCGTACAGCCCATCCGGGTATTCAACAAGAAAGGCTTCCAGCACCGCCGCGCTGTCGGTTTCCTTCACCAGATCCCAGGCTTGCGCATCGCTGAGGTCCGGTTGCGCGTTGCCCGTATTATCTGACGTGCCGTCTGAGGACGAAACCGCCACGTCGCCCCTGATTTCTTCCAGCCGCGCGGTTGCCAAAGCGGCATATATCCCTTCCGGATACTCGGTCAGAAACGCCTCCAACACCGCAACGCTGGTGCTGTTGCTGACCGCCGCCCATGCCTGCGCGGCAGGATCCAGCGCCACCACCGGACCCGCATTCGGATCGGTCAGCTGGGTGTCCAATCCGACAATCCCGGCCACATAGCTGATCCGAACCGCTTCGTTTGACGAGCGGTGATCGGTTGCCGTCAACCCGCCCTTATGGTGCAACCCGACAATCGCCAGATCACGTTCGCGCAGCAGCAATGATCCGGAGCTGCCACCCGCGGTATCACAGCGGTGGCGAATTTTGTTTTCCGCCGCTTCCGGCTGACTGTCGTGGATGTTGCACCGCACCGAACTGTACATTTTGGCCATACCTGCCGGGTGATGGATGATCACCATCGCCTCGCCCGGTGCAAAATCCTCGGCAATGCGAAGATCGTTTATCCCCCATTTGCCGTTGGGATTGCCGCGCACGCGAAACACCTGCGCGTCCGCTTCATCCACCGGACTGCCCTTTATGGCGGGCAGAACCACAGTGTAATAGTTGACATCACTGGTGTTCAGGCTGTCGTCAAACCCCATAAGCAACCGCGCCTCAACCGGGAAATATCCCAGCGTTGTCAGCTCTGAATTCTGGCTGGCGTGGGTGCAGTGAAAGTTGGTCAGGATTTTGTTGTCTTTCATCAACGTTGCCGTGCAATAGGTGATCACGGTCTTGCCCGCACCGTTTTCCCAGCACACGTCCATGCGCCCGATGGTCTTGCCAAACTGCCGGATGCGGTCATTCAGGCTGCGCTCGCGGATCGGCGTCCAGTTGCCGTGAATGGTCGCCGGATTTCCGTCGATCCCCAAGATCTGAAGCGCCCCACCGGTGCTTTCCACCAGCTGTTCCTCATAAGCGAAGTTGCATTCGGATTGGGCGTGGGCCAGTTGGGGGAGAAGTAAAACCAAAGGCAGCAGCATTAAATTCAGCAGGCGCATAACAGGCCCTTCGTCGTTGGGTTAATATGGATGTGTCAGTGAAGCACCGTAACTGAATTGAGTCAAATAAAGTCGTCGAAAGAATGAAAGTGGTATCAGTATTCGAGAATTATGGATCAGTAACCACATCAGCCGCCTTCGGCCAGCTTTCGCATCGCCGCTTTAGAATTCGGACCGCCCAGGTTGCCATCAATTGCATCGCTATATAACCCGACTTCGCGCAGTTTTAATTGCAACGCCTTAGCTGTTTTTGTATCCCAGTGTACTGCATTTCGCGTGATCGGCCATTCGTTGCCGTTGGCGATAGCCGCAAAATAGAAGTCCGCGGCCAAATCTGGGTCTTTGGCAACTCCAAGGCCTTTTTCATACATAAGGCCCAGATTGGTTTGTGCATGATCATACTCTTGTTCTTCTGCCTTGCGAAACCAATGGACCGCCTGGGCATAGTCTTTTTCAACGCCTATGCCATTCTTGTACATGAATCCCAAATTGTTTTGCCCCCGCGCGGAACCAAGTTCTGCAGCTTTACGATACCATCGAGCCGCTTCAACAACGTCTTTGGTGACACCATGTCCGCGCTGAAACACAACTCCCAAACTTGACATCGCGAACGCGTCATTGAGGTTTGCCGCCAATCTATAAAATTCAGCAGCGCTATAATTATTTCCGGCAGAGGCCAAAGCGCGCCCAAGATTAAGCAACAGTCGCGGCTGATCTGAAAATATCTTCAAAGCGCTGCGGCAGGCAATTTCCGCCAAAGAACTGTTTATGTCGTCCATCTTCACTCCATCTTGCAACATCAAGCCAGATTTCTTGTCGGGATGGCCCGGATGGCCAGCCAATCGGTCACAATCCTGAACCACAGAACTCGCGGCCATTCGCGATTGCAAAGACGACGTCGCTGAAGGATCAGAGACCACTGTCTCTGTAACGTCCGCAACGCATGTATTACTGACAAATGCTTGCCCAATTGCTGCGAGCGCGTGATTTTTACACTGTTGTAAATAGGCCTTCCAGGCCACGCATTGGCTCATCCGCTCTGCTGTTTCAAACAGTTGGTCACAAGCGGTTTTGGCTGCAACGCCGCTGGAATTTGCAGCGGCATTGTCACCTTCCTCCACCATCACCGCCAACGCCATCTTCTCCGCCACAAACCCAAACCTGATCGCCTGATTGAACGAGCGGTGATCCTCCGCCGTCAGCCCGCCCTGATGGTGCAGGCCGACAATCGCCAGATCGCGTTCGCGCAGCAAGAGGCTGCCGGAGCTGCCACCAGCGGTGTCGCATTCGTGGCGGATCACGTTGTCAGCGGCCTTGGCCTGACTGTCTTTGATATTACACCGCACGGAACTGAACATTTTCACCATTCCGGCGGGGTGATGCACAATAATCATCGCCTCGCCCGCGTCAAACCGGTCAGCGACCCGCAGTTTGGTTTCGCCCCATTTAATATTCGGCTTGCCCAGCACTTTGAATATCTGCGCATCCGCCTCGTCCACCGGCGAGCCGATCCGTGCAGGCAGGACAACCCGGTACGAGCTGACGCCCTCTGTTTCAAACTGGTCTTCAAAACCCATCAGCAGACGGGCATCAACCGCGAAATACCCCAGCTGCGTCAGCCGCGATCCCTCGCCCGGATTGGTGCAGTGAAAATTGGTCAGAATGCGGTTTTTGTCGAGCAATGTTGCCGTGCAATAGGTGATCGCGCTTTTGCCGTCTTCGTTTTCCCAGCACACATCCATACGGCCAATGGATCGCGCGAACTTGCGAATACGGTCGTTTAGCCCTCGCGCCCGGATCGGTGTCCAATTGCCTTTTATGGTGGTCGGATTGCCGTCCAGATCCAAAATCTGAAAAGCCGCGCCGGTGCTTTCAATCAGCCGCTCTTCATAGGCGAATTTGCACTCCGACTGGGCGAGGGCAAGTTGGGGGAAAAGCAGTGCGGAGGCTAAAAATAACAGATGCAATATACGCATGTTTGAATCCTTGACGGACGGAAATAAGCCGGTCCAGTGAAACACCGGAACTGCTTTGAGTCAAATGTCGTCGGGTCGGTTAATTCCGCTGGTGATCATCTTTTACGATAAACAAGCCAACCGATCACCCGCCCTTGGCCAGCCGGCGCATCGCCGCTTTGGAACTTGGGCCCATCTGACCGTCAATGCTGCCATCGTAAACCCCGGCGTCGCGCATGATCCGCTGCAGGGCTTTGGCGGTTTGCAGGTCCCATTCCGAGGCTTTGCGGCCAATGGCCCAATCGCTGCCGTTGGCGATTGCTTTGGCATAATATTCCGCTGCCTCTGACGGGTTTTTCTTTATTCCCCGGCCGACTTCCAGATTATAGGCCAGATTGGTTTGCCCGTTGCCGTGGCCGTTATCGGCGGATTTGCGGTACCAGCGGTTGGCTTCAACCTCGTCCTTATCCACACCGCGGCCATTGGAATACATCAGCCCAAGATTGCCCTGCGCCAGACCGTGCCCCTGATCCGCGGCTTTGCGGTACCACAATAGGGACTTCTCGTAATCTATGGGAACACCCTGTCCGACCTCATAGGAATACCCCAGATTGACCTGCGCCCGTGCAAATCCCTGATCGGCCGCCTTTTGAAACCAGCGCATCGCTTCAGGTGCGTCTTTGGACACGCCGCGCCCGTTCAGGTACATCAGCGCCAGATTGGATTGCGCCAGCGCGTAACCCTGATCTGCCGCAAGACGGTACCAGCGCAACGCCTGCGCGTAATTCTGCCCCAGACCACGGCCAACCTCGTACATGTAACCCAGATTGGTCTGGCCGAACATATTCCCCTGTTCAGCCGCCGCGCGGTGCCAGCGAACGGCTTCAAAATCATCCTGCGCAACACCCCGCCCATTGGCATACATAATGCCCAGATTGTCCTGCGCGCGGGCATGGCCCTGTTCCGCCGATTTGCGATACCAATAAGCAGCTTCCACCTCGTCTTTTGCAGACGCCAGTCCTTGTTCCAGTATATATCCCAGATTGACCTGCGCCGCCGCGTCACCAAGTTCCGCCGAATTCCGGTAGAATCTCACGGCGGTGGAATAGTTATTGTCCGATTGATAGGCGCGCGCGGTGTTAAACAGCATCCGCGGCTGATCCGGAAATTCCACCAGCGCCTGTTTGCAGGTTTTGACCGCGCGCGCTGTGTTGATAGAGTTAAACGCAATACCCGGTTGCAACATCATGCCTGATGTGATGTCCATATGTTCCGCGCTGCCCGCCAGCCTGTCACAATCCTGAACCGCCGTGCTGTCCGCCATCCTCGCCTGCAGGCTTTTGGTTGGCTTGGGATCAGCAATCACGACCTGCGGTTCTTCCGACTTACAGGTGTTGGCCACAAACGCCTGACCGATGGCTGCCAGCGGGTGATTGGCGCATTGGGCCAGATAGGCTTCCCATCCCACGCATTGGCCGATTTCCTTGGCCGCATCAAACAACTGGTCGCAAACCCCACCCGTAACAACCGGCTTTGGCGCAGCCTCTTCCGTCAGCACCGCCAGTTGCATCTGATCCGCCACATAGGCAAATCTGATCGCCTGATTGAATGACCGGTGATCTTCCGGTGTCAGCCCGCCCTGATGGTGCAGGCCAACGATGGCCAAATCACGTTCGCGCAGTAACAGGCTGCCGGAACTGCCACCTGCAGTGTCACATTCGTGCCGGATTACATTGTCTTTCGCCTGCGCCTGACTGTCCTTGATATTACAGCGCACAGAGCTGTACATTTTCACCATACCCGCAGGGTGATGCACGATGATCATGGCTTCGCCGGGTTCAAAATCATCTGAAATCCGCAGCGTCGTTTCGCCCCATTTCCGGTTTGGTTGTCCACGAACCTGAAATATTTGCGCGTCTGCCTTATCTACCGGCGAGCCCGCCCGCGCCGGCAGGACCACGCGGTAGTAATCCACGTTGTCGGTTTGAAACCGGTCCTCAAAACCCATCAGCAACCGCGCTTCGACCGGCAAAAACCCAAGTTGCGTTAAGCGCGATGACTTTGCCGGATTGGTGCAGTGAAAATTTGTCAGAATGCGGTTTTTTTCCAACAAAGTGGCGGTGCAATATGTGATGGCGGTTTTGCCCGCATCGTCTTCCCAGCACACGTCCAGACGGCCGATCGTCCGCGAAAATTTGCGAATTCGGTCATTCAGGCTGCGCGAGCGCACAGGCGTCCAGTTGCCCTTGATCGTGGATGGGTTGCCATCCAGGTCCAGAATTTGAAAATCCGCGCCGGAACTTTCAACCAGCCTGTCTTCGTAGGCGAATTTGCACTCTGACTGCGCCAACGTCATTTGCGGCACGGCCAGCAAAGCCAGCGAAATCAAAATTCTAGCCAAATTCATTCTTATTCCCCTTAAGCGTCAAGCTTGCTTTTGACCGGCCCAATCGTCACCTCAATATGCCGAGCACAGCCTGGACGTCGCTGTAAACAATTGCAGCCCGGTGGTATCAAGCTTCAAAAACGTCACCCGGCGATTGTCCTGTGATCCCGTGTCATACAGATTTTTCAACAGAAACTCTCCGGCGCCAACGGGCAACAACCGCGTAACGTCGATTGAATCTGACAAGGCATAAACCACGCTTTGCGCCCGGGCATCTGACAGACCGCAATTATAAGACGCGCTGCCAACCGCGTCGGTATGGCCGATAATTGCAAAAGAGGCCGCCAAATTCAGAGGATCAGCCAACGCCGCCTGCAGGGCGTGCAATTTTGTAAACTGGTCGTAACGGATATCGCTTTTGTTGCTGTCAAATTCTATCGCGATGGCCACGGACGGTGCCGCGACATAGTTGTCAGTGTAATCATCCGCAGCCACCGGTTGGGACTGAACCGAACCATCGTCAAGGTTCAAAACGAAGGTTTCCAGCTGTATCTCATCACCCAAAACCCCGGTACTTTCCAGCCCGTCCCCTGCCCCAAGCGCTGCCGATTTACAGGTGCCTGCGGTTGGATTTGCCAGACACGCCGCCAAAGAACTTTGCACAGGTTGCACCACGGTTTCAGTGGCCTGGGTTTCCTCGTCGTCTGACAGACCCGGCACATAAATCTCGCCATCCTGTGCGGACACCGAAATTCCAAAGCCTCCGGCCAAAAACATCACCACCGCAAAACTTACAGTTTTCATCGCTTCGCTCCTAATCTCAGCATTCTGTTACGGCTTCACCTCGACCTGAATGCGCCCCTGCAAAACTTCGCGGTTGTGCGAACTTAACGCTTTGAACGAGGCGCCGGAATCTGTGGTCTGTTCCGGTCCATCCAGATTAAGCACAAAGGTTTCGTATACAGCTTTGGTCTGGATGCGATGGGTCGGATTGGCCCGTTGGGATGGATCACAGCTGACCTGCGAGGTGTCACGCCTGCTGTAGTTAACCGCCTCAGCCGACGCATTGCAGATTGCAAGTATGGTTTCCGTGCCCGCCTCCGCCGCCGTGATCGACCCGCGCGGCGGATAGATAAACCGCGTGCCCGCCGGGATTGGATCATCCGCCAATTGCGGATGCGGGTACAACACACAGCTGTCACCATCATCGTCAATGTTCACAATCGTCAACCGGCATTGAACGCGCGGTTCCACGAATATCCGGATACCGTCGCCAAGATGATAGACCGGTTTATCGGTGTAAACCGTCAGATTGTTGCTGGCGGCGGCATCGTGGGTATAGGTGTCAACCGGAACATGGTCACCCACGGCCTGACGCACCGAAAATGACATGGCGGTGTCGGCATGGGCAACTTCGGCGTTAACCGGCAGGTAATCCGTCACCCTCTCAAGCAGGATCGGAAACACCGTTGTCCATTCATCGCGTTTGATCGGCGATTGATCCAACCGCTGCAACAGGCTGGCCATATCCGCACCGGCAAACCCGGCCTTGGCGCGCAGATCCTCGACACGCATGCCCAGTTCATTGGCGGCCTGTTCAAAATTGATGACCGCATCGATGTGATAGACAAACAATCCGCGCACAGGTTCCAGACCACCGGCCTCTGTATCCGGCTCCAACCCGGCGCTGCGCAACGCGGCAAAGAATTTTTCCTGATCACCAAGCAACGCGGCCTGAACCACATCATTGCCGGGATAGACCGCCGCAACCTGCTGACGCGCAGAGGCTGACAAGGCCAGATTGCCCACTGCAATATCATGCACCTTGTCCTCGTTAAAGCGCATGCCCCGGGCGTGACAACTGATGCAGGAAATGCCGTTGATCACCTCGCCGGTGCCATCGGTATAATCGTCGTCGCGCACGATGTTGACCGGTCCGCGTTCAATCCGCTGCCCGTCCGCAGTGTTCAGGTAATAGGCGTGAAAGCCGTTTGGCAGGGTAAAGATGGTTTCGCCGCCGTCATGCACAAACGCCAGTTCATCAGGATACACACCCCGCGGTCCCAGCGGATATTCAAAGAAGTTCTGCAGGCCTTTGCTGCCGGCAAAATCATAGGACGTCCAGAAAAACCCGGCGGCGGTGTCGTGCCGCTCGATCATCCGGTTGTTGCGGGACACTCCGGAATTTTGGAACCCCGCCCGGATCACCTGCTCGTTCAGAATATTGCGCCGCAGTTCGATCCCTAACATGCGTTCAAGTTCAGAAAACGTGTCCGGCAGGCGCAAAATGTCATAATACAGTGGCGGCTGGGACGCGTGTGCCGCCAGCCAGTCCGCCCGAATTATCGGAATATCAGTCTCTGACAAAGCCTGCAGATTGCGCAGGGACGGATCAACCTCGCTGGTCATGCCGTAGGTATATTCTTGCTCCATCAATCCCCAGGTATGCTGGTCCCAGTCAAGATCGGGCAGATAAACCCGCATCAGATATTCGTTGTCCTCGATTGCCTCAAACACATAGGGCTTTGGGTTGCGGCTTAGGGCATTTAACAGTTTGATCGTGGCGGTAAGATACCCGTGCAGGTTTTCATCCGTCACTTCGGTATCGTTGTGCAATACCCGCATGCTGATATAACGAATGCGGCTTTGCCGGTTGGTCGGCTGTTGCAGCAAATCCGCAAGTGCGGCTTTATATTCATCGCTTAAGCTGACAAATTCCCGTGGCCCGCTGCCAGCACCCATCGTTGCGATCCAGTCATAAATCACTGCGGCGTCGGCTTCTGTGGGAAAACAGGACGTGTTTTCAGGCGTGCAATCGTCCGGCATTCTGGGATAGGCAAACTCGCCCAATACATGGGTCAGTTTGGACGCATCCGGCTTGCCCTGAATGACAAATTTTGTGTCACTTGCCAATCGCCGGATATCCAGCACATGGCCAAAACCGGATTTCGGTGCTTTCAGCCCCTCTTTCAGCTTGCCTTCCTGATGGCACCGGGCGCAATGGCGCTCCAACACCGCATAGGCGGCCGTTTCCGCCGCATTGGCATCACCCGGCATTTCGTAAGGCTCAGCGGCATTCAGATGAGCAGTAAATGCCAAGAAACACGCGGCGGTGAAGGTTGTTAAACGGCCCATAGAGCACCTCGTCCAATTAATTATTTTGTTGGCCGGAGCTAAAATGCACTGGCCAAGCGTGGCAGCAGGAAATCCAAAAATATCCAATCTCAAAAGATACGGCGTGTCGCTAAACAGCGCAGAAATTCCTTACGATTTGAGTATGCACCTGCCGCGTCAGCTTGCAAGGGTTACCTAAATTATTGTTGCGGGCAGTTGTGTGATGGCCCTCCCGACCCACGGAACAATGTTTGATACCCGAGATTTTGGCAGGCCGGACCGGTTTCCCTTTGAAAAAACGAACCACGCCATGTAATTGAAGTGATTATTGAACCGGCGAGTGAATAAGCAGCGCGACAGCCGCTTTGTCCGGCAAAGCGGCATTTAAACAATCATAAACATATAAACTGGCGGACCGAGGAGGATTCGAACCCCCGACCCCCTGATTCGTAGTCAGGTACTCTATCCAGCTGAGCTATCGGTCCGTGCGCAAGGGATTTAACCGTGCAACCGGCGCGGCGCAAGGGGCAAATCAGGCGCTTATAGAGATCAGCGATTCCGCCGGTTTGGGCAGGCAAATGGTAAAAACCGTACCGCTTTTGTTGCTTTCGGTCAGCTCCAGCGAGCCCTTGTGACCACGCACAAGTTCAGCCGCAATCGCCAGCCCCAGACCACTGCCACCGATGCGAACGCCGCCTTCAAACGGGTCAAACAGGTGCTGCACGGCTTTTTCCGGCAGGCCGGGGCCGGTGTCACTTACGTTAATCAGCCAGGCCTCCGGTTCCTCCACCGCTACGATGGTGATACGGCCGGGTTTTCGGGTTGCCTCTATCGCCTGTCTGGCATTGCGGATCAGATTGGACAGCACGCGGAATATCTGTTCGGCGTCGGCGGTCACCTGCATGTCCTTGGCCATGTCCACGTCAAATTTGACTTCGCCCTTTTGGATCGCCAGTTTTTCGCTGGCCACCACGTCATCGACCATCATGCGCATGCCAAAGGATGAC
>Ga0209992_10002651_pt1 | contig 16043 bp, 16 predicted proteins | sample 2SBtaG_2_FD_182564 | JGI IMG/M metagenome (GOLD analysis project Ga0209992, IMG submission 182564) | Deep subsurface microbial communities from Kolumbo volcano to uncover new lineages of life (NeLLi) - 2SBTROV12_ACTIVE470 metaG (SPAdes)... | ecosystem: Environmental > Aquatic > Marine >... | reverse complement strand
CCAATTGCATCTAGAGGTGGTTGGTCTTTCTTATCTAGCTTCCAACCATTTAAATCGATAGTACGAATTTGAATTTGCTGTTGAGCGTCTTGAACTTTGACCTCGACAGATTGCTCACCTAAAAACGACATCAAACTAAAAGTGACTTCTTGCCAAGAAAGTACATCTTGACCACCCATAGCTAGAATATGATCGCCTGGTTGAAGTTGCGCCGTTGCTGCTCTACTTTGCAAATGCACATCTCCCACCACAGGTTTAGCATTTTGAACGCCAATCATATACATGAGTGCAAGCGCAAAGATAGCAAAAATAAAATTAGCTAGCGGCCCAGCCAAAACAATGGCAATGCGAGACCAAACTGATTTGTTATTAAAAGAAAGGTGTGCTTCACTGGGATCAACTTCTTCAACCCGCTCATCAAGCATTTTTACATAACCACCAAGTGGGATCATAGCAATCACATACTCAGTACCTAGCTTATCATACCAACGGTATAAAGGTTTACCAAAACCAACGGAAAACCTTAAAACTTTTACGCCAGCTTTTCGTGCAACCCAAAAGTGCCCATATTCATGCACAGTCACCAAAATACCCAATGCAACAATAAATGACCCTAAGTGCCAGAAAAACTCAAACATAATCACTCCATGGTTTTCAGTATGTTTTTAGCTAAAACTCTTGCTTCATTGTCTTGAGCAAGAACATCATCAATACTTGATAGGCTTGCTATAGCAATGCGGTTAAGTACTTCAGCATTCACTTTATAAATATCAGTAAAACCAATTTGTTTATTTAAGAACGCAGCCACTGCAATTTCATTTGCTGCATTCACAGCCGTCGTTGCAGCTTGGCCAGTCTTACAAGCATCAATCGCCAAAGCTAAATTAGGATAGCGATTATAATCAGGCTTTGTGAAAGTAAAATCACAGATTTGTGAGAAATCTAGGGGGGCGACACCTGCGTCAATACGCTCAGGATAAGACAAACCATATGCAATTGGTGTACGCATATCAGGTTGACCCATTTGTGCAATCACAGAGCCATCTTGATACTGTACCATTGAGTGGATCATGCTTTGCGGGTGGATAACCACTTCAATATCATCTGCGCTACAGTTGAATAGCCATTTTGCCTCAATAAACTCTAAACCTTTATTCATCATGGTCGCCGAGTCGACAGAGATTTTCTGACCCATAGACCAGTTTGGATGAGCAATGGCTTCTTCAACGGTTACATCAGCTAAGGTATCAATACCACGATTTAAGAAAGGTCCGCCTGAACCCGTTAAAAGTATTTTACGAATACCATACTGATCAAGCTTAGGATCTGAATGCTGCTGGAAAGCGGTCGGTAAACTTTGGTAGATGGCATTGTGCTCGCTATCAATCGGTAATAAGGTCGCACCATGTTGCTTCACTTTATCCATAAAGATTTGGCCTGACATCACCAAAGATTCTTTATTCGCTAAAAGTACTTTTTTGCTGTGCTCAACCGCACTGATAGTCGGCAACAAACCTGCTGCTCCAACAATTGCAGACATAACGATATCGACTTCACTGTGAGAAACCACATCTCGCATCGCTTGAACGCCAGTCAAAACCTTAATGTCTGATCCTGCTAAGTCATCCTTAAGTTGCTTTGCCGCTTGCTCACATTGCATCACCACAAATTTTGGTTTGAATGTTTGGCACTGCTGACGCATCACCTCAACATTACGACCTGCAACTAAGGCGAATACCGAAAATTTATCAGCATTGCGAGCAATCACATCTAAAGTAGAAATACCGATTGACCCAGTTGAGCCAAGGATTGCTACCTGTTGAAGGCTCATAACGCCACCGTCCATGCATAAGAAAGTGCGAAGATCGGTGCTGCTGCAGTGAGGCTATCAATACGGTCTAGGATACCGCCATGACCAGGTAAGCAACTACCTGAATCTTTTAAACCTGCTTCACGCTTGAACATACTTTCTAGTAAGTCGCCAACTGCAGAAAACAACGCAATAAATACAGTTAGCAACGCATATACTGGCCACATTGCTTGTTCGACATCGGCACATATACAGAAAATAACCACAAAAACAACAGCTGTAAGCAAGCCTCCCACTAACCCTTCAATGGTTTTATTTGGACTCACATTTGGCATTAACTTATGCTTACCTAGGTTTTTACCCGCAAAATAAGCACCGATATCTGCACTCCAAACGATACCCAATACCACCATAATTAGAGTTGAACCGAATAGCTCAGATTGTTGGTATTCAGCACTACGCAATACATTTAAAGCAAGCCAAAGAGGCACGAGTGTAAGCAGGCCAGCAACCGCTTTCATAACAAGACCTTCTGACCATGCCCGAGACATACTTGGGTATTTAACAACAAGAAAAGTAGCGACTAACCACCAAGCAAATGCAAGGGTGAAAACATAGTTTGCATCAGGCAATAATTGCCCGTTTTGCCAAAGTGAATCTATGGGCCAATGCAGATGAAGTGCGCCAAGAATAGCGGCAACTAGGGCCACGAATGTGCCTTTTTGTGCCATTTTTTTCAGGCCCATCAATGAAGCCCATTCCCAAGCACCTAATAGGGTAATGGCACCAGCAATGAAACTAAATAATGATAACGGTGTATAAAACACCAAAAGCATAGCCAGGGGCGCTAAAACCACTGACGTTAAAATACGTAATTTAAGCAAATTAATAACCTTTAACTTGTTGTTTTGGACTCGGCAAGTAATTGTTTTATTTGTTCGCCGGTACAGCCAAAGCGTCGCTCCCTAGATACAAAACAGGCAATAGCCTCAGAAAAAGCCTCTTCATCAAAATCAGGCCAAAGAGTATCCGTGAAATAGAGCTCAGCATATGCTGCCTGCCAAAGTAAAAAATTGCTGATGCGGCAATCACCGCCAGTCCTTATCAACAAGTCTAATTCACTTTGATCTGCCATACTTAATTGTTCTGACAAAGCGTCTTCTGTGATGTCTCTCACTGTGAGTCGGCCATTTTGTACTTTCTGCGCCATAGATTGTGCTGCTTGTACAATATCCCAACGGCCGCCATAATTTGCTGCAACATTTAATTTAAGACCCGTATTATCAGCGGTTAATTCATGCGCTGCTTTCACCCTATCTTGAAGTGATTCGGGAAAGCGTGAAATGTCACCAATAATAGTCAACTTTACATTGTTCTTATGTAATTTTTTAACTTCTTTAGATAAGACGAATAAGAACAGTTCCATTAAGGTACTGACTTCATCTTCAGGTCGTCGCCAGTTTTCGCTGCTAAAAGCAAAAAGCGTCAACGACTCAATACCCAGTTTTGTACAAAACTGAACAGCTGAACGAACTGAATCTACACCCTTTTTATGCCCGTATGTACGAGGACGGTTGCGGCTTTGCGCCCAACGGCCGTTCCCATCCATAATAATAGCAACATGTTTCGGCAAAGACTGCTTTGAAACTGTTTCAGTACTTAAAACCATAATTCCGATTTAGGTAAAAAAAAACGCCGCCTAGTATACCCTAGACGGCGTATCAAAACTAATAAATTTGAGCTGCTTAGATTTCCATCAATTCAGCTTCTTTCGCGCTTAGCTGAGTATCCATTTCTTTAACATACTTGTCTGTTATCTTTTGGATCTCGTCTTCGCCTTGACGTGCCTCATCTTCTGAGATGTCTTTGTCTTTTAGTAGCGACTTGATATCACCATTCGCATCACGACGAATGTTACGGATAGCAACACGACCACCTTCAACTTCACCACGTACGATCTTAATAAGGTCTTTACGACGCTCTTCTGTTAGTGGTGGAAGTGGAACACGGATAACTGTGCCGGCAGACATAGGGTTTAGGCCTAAATCTGAAGACATAATCGCTTTTTCTACTGCTTGTGCTAATGACTTATCGAATACATTGATTGCTAATGTGCGAGAGTCTTCAGTTACTACGTTTGCTACTTGGTTAAGAGGCGTGTCTGCACCATAGTAAGAAACTGTAATACCATCTAATAATGCAGGGTGTGCACGACCAGTACGGATTTTAGATAGCTGGCTTGCAAGTGCTGCCACACTTTTTTTCATGCGCTCTTCAGCGTCTTTTTTAATATCGTTAATCACAATTCAATCCTAGTCTTTATAGATTATTCAGCTGCTTGTGAAGAAATTAGGGTACCCTCTTCTTCACCCATGATAACGCGTTTGAGCGCACCAGGTTTATTCATGTTGAATACACTTAACGGCATATTATGGTCACGAGCTAGCGTAAATGCCGCTAAGTCCATAACCTTTAATTCTTTGTCGATCACTTCATTATAAGATAAATGACGGTGAAGTGTCGCTTCAGGGTTTTTCACTGGGTCATCGCTGAAAACACCATCAACTTTCGTTGCTTTAATTACGGTATCAGCTTCAATTTCAATACCGCGTAAACACGCTGCAGAATCTGTAGTGAAGAATGGGTTGCCTGTGCCCGCAGAGAAAATTACCACACGGCCAGACTTCAATAAGCTAATCGCTTCAGCCCAGTTGTATGCATCACATACACCATTAAGAGGAATAGCAGACATAAGACGTGCGTTTACAAAGGCACGGTGAAGTGCGTCACGCATAGCTAAACCGTTCATTACAGTTGCTAGCATACCCATATGGTCACCAACTACGCGGTTCATGCCCGCTTCTGCTAATGAGCCACCACGTAAGAAGTTACCACCACCGATAACTAAACCTACTTCTACGTCGAGTTCTACAAGCTCTTTGATTTCTTGCGCCATACGATCCAATACTTTCGGATCGATACCAAAGCCTTCGTCTCCCATTAAAGCTTCACCGCTTAATTTAAGAAGAACGCGTCTAAAAACAGGTTTTCTATTCGTAGTCATAATCTCAGGGCCATATGTAAAAGTGGGGGATAAAAAATAACCGCGCTTATGAAACTCATAAATGCGCGGTTATTCTAAAGAATTTTCAGCATTGAAGCAAAAGCAAATGCTGCCTAAAGGTGGCTTTTTGCCTCTGCTTCATGAGTAAAATTACTCGCCTTTAGCTGCTGCGATTTGCGCTGCAACTTCTGCTGCGAAATCTTCTTCTTTCTTCTCGATACCTTCACCAACTTCTAAGCGGATGAAGTTAGAAACTGAAGCGCCTTTCTCTTTAAGGAATTCGCCAACAGATTTCTTAGGTTCCATGATGAATGCTTGACCAGTAAGAGAGATCTCACCAGTGAACTTCTTCATACGACCTACAACCATCTTCTCAGCGATTTCTGCAGGCTTACCTTCGTTCATTGCGATTTCAACTTGAACTGCTTTTTCTTTTTCAACAACTTCAGCTGGAACGTCTTCAGGGTTAACGAAGTCAGGCTTAGAAGCAGCAACGTGCATAGCAACGTGCTTAAGTGTTTCTTCGTCAGCATCACCAGTTACAACAACACCGATACGGTCGCCGTGACGGTAAGCAGATAGCTTGTCACCATCGATGTACTCAACGCGACGAACGTTGATGTTTTCACCGATTTTAGCAACTAGAGCAACACGCGTTTCTTCGAATTGAGCTTTAAGTGCGTCAACGTCAGCTTTTGATTCAACAGCAGCATCAAGAACAGTGTTAGCAAAACCTAGGAAGTTTTCGTCTTTAGCAACGAAGTCAGTCTGACAGTTAACTTCTAGAAGTGCAGCAAAACCTTCGCCTTGCTTGATAAGGATTGTACCTTCTGCAGCGATGTTACCCGCTTTCTTAGCAGCTTTAGCAGCACCACTCTTACGCATGTTTTCGATAGCTAGCTCGATATCACCGTTAGTTTCAGTTAGTGCTTTTTTACAATCCATCATGCCAGCGCCAGTACGCTCGCGTAATTCTTTAACTAGGGCAGCAGTTACAGCCATTAGTATATCCTCAAATATGAAGTTTTTTTTCGGGGTGCGGAATGACCGCTCTTCAAGAATATCAAGCCTTCATCTTATTTTGATGAAGACTTGATGACAGCTAATTACTCAGCTTCTACGAAATCGTCGTTTTCAGCTTGTGCAACGATGTTGCTTTCACGACCTTCAGTGATAGCAGTTGCAACAGCACCAGTGTAAAGCTGGATAGCGCGGATCGCGTCATCGTTACCTGGTACGATGAAGTCAACACCGTCTGGGTTTGAGTTAGTATCAACTACAGATACTACTGGAATACCTAGGTTGTTAGCTTCACGGATCGCAATGTGCTCGTGGTCAGCGTCAATTACAAAGATAGCGTCTGGAAGACCGCCCATGTCTTTGATACCGCCAAGGCTCTTCTCAAGCTTTTCCATTTCACGCGTTTTCATTAGCGCTTCTTTCTTAGTAAGCTTTTCGAAAGTACCGTCTTGGCTTTGAGCTTCAAGGTCTTTAAGACGCTTGATTGATTGACGAACTGTTTTCCAGTTAGTCAACATACCACCTAACCAACGGTGATTTACATAGAACTGATCGCTTTGAAGAGCTGCTTCTTTAACTGCTTCGCTTGCAGCGCGCTTAGTACCTACGAAAAGGATTTTGCCTTTGTTAGATGCAACGTTCGATAAGAACTTAAGTGCATCGTTGAACATAGGAACAGTTTTTTCTAGGTTGATGATATGAACGCGGTTACGAGCACCGAAGATGAACGGCTTCATCTTAGGGTTCCAGTAACGTGCTTGGTGACCAAAGTGAACACCAGCTTGAAGCATATCGCGCATTGAAACGTTTGCCATTTTAATTTCCTCTAATATTTAGGGTTAGGCCTCCACATATCCCATAGCACCAACACGTAATAAGTAATTACATGCACCCAAGTGTATGTGTCGATATGTGTGTGTGTTAATATAAAAAGTATGTTTATCTTAACTACAAACTATCTCGTAAGATAAATTTGTAAAAAGACGGCGCGCTTTATACCATATTAAAGCGCCAGATTCAACGATACGTCTAAAATTTGTGCGTTATTGCAAAGTGAAAAATTAACGATTGGAGCCTCAATGAGTGCAGTGATTAAAACCCCTGAAGAAATAGAAAAAATGCGTGTTGCCGGTCGCTTAGCGGCTGAAGTTTTAGAAATGATTGAACCTCATGTGAAGCCTGGGGTAACAACAGAAGAGCTAAACACCATTTGTCACAATTATATTGTTGACGTTCAAGGTGCGGTGCCTGCACCTCTAAACTATCATGGTTTTCCAAAATCAATTTGTACTTCTGTAAACCATGTAATTTGTCACGGCATCCCAAATGACAAACCATTAAAAGACGGCGATATCATCAATATCGATATCACTGTAATCAAAGATGGCTACCATGGTGACACTTCAAAAATGTTCCATGTTGGTACACCAAATATTCAGGGCAAACGTTTAGCCCAGATCACGCAAGAAAGCTTATACCTTGCTATTAAAATGGTTAAGCCAGGTGTGCGTTTAGGTGATATCGGCGCTGCAATTCAAAAATATGCAGAAGGCTTTAGCTATTCAATCGTTCGTGAATATTGTGGCCACGGTATTGGTGCTGAATTCCATGAAGAACCACAAGTCATGCACTATGGTAAACCTGGCACAGGCGAAACATTAAAAGCGGGCATGTGTTTAACGATTGAACCTATGGTGAATGCAGGTAAGCGCCAGTGCAAACTGCTAAAAGACGGTTGGACGGTTGTTACTAAAGACCGTAGCTTATCAGCGCAATGGGAGCACACTCTACTCGTTACTGATAACGGTGTTGAAATTTTAACACTGCGTAACGATGAAACAATTGACCGTGTAATTGAGCATAACTAATTTAACTGTTTCTGCTTGATTTCCTAAATGCCAGCAAACTGCTGGCATTTTAATTTTAGAGACTGTTGAATCAAATCTCATCCATCACTAATTTCTCTTTATTAATTTTTGTCTATTAACTAGGCGTTTATCATATACAACAAGCCACCCTGCTCGCATTTTATTGTGACTTAGTGTAAAACTTACTAAGCGCTCATCAATTCATTTGATCTAAAAATCAGGGATACTCCGTGGCACTATCCAACAAATTAAAAACACTTCTTGAAGCAGCGAATACGCTTGACGACTTCAAAGATTGTTCAAGTTATTTTTATAAATGGCTTAGCAATGAATTTTCTAAGCAACCTGTAAAACACCTTATCCGCTCTAGAGCAGCCTTTGTCGACTTACTGCTACAAAAACTCTACAAGATAACCGGCCTAAGCGAGCATCAAGATATCGCGCTCATCGCTGTCGGTGGCTATGGTCGAGGTGAGCTACATCCATATTCCGATATCGACTTTTTACTACTGGTGAAATCTGAACCCAGCGAAACTTTAAAAGAATCTCTCGGGCAATTTGTAACTCACCTATGGGATTTAGGCTTAGAAATTGGTCACAGTGTTCGAACTCATGAGCAAGTATTAGAACAGAAAAAACAAGATGTACACTTTACCACCAGCTTGCTTGAGTGCCGCTTAATCAGTGGTAATGAGTTAGAATTTGAGCGCCTAAAAAGTCATATCATTGAAACACCAATCTGGCGCTCTGACGAATTTTTCATCGCCAAAGTAGATGAGCAAAAAGTGCGCCGTAGAAAATGCCACGGTACAGCCTATAACCTTGAGCCCAATATAAAAGAAAATCCAGGCGGCTTGCGCGACTTGCAAACTATTTTCTGGGTGGCTAAAAAGCACTTTCATGCTGAAACACTGCGTGAACTCATTAGTCATGGCTACTTAACGCATGAAGAGTATCAGGAGCTGCTAGAGTGTATTGAAAACCTCTGGAATATTCGTTTTGCCCTGCATCTTGCAGCGGGCAGAAATGAAAACCGTTTATTATTTGATTACCAACCTCATGCTGCTGAATTACTCGGTTTTGGTTCTGAAGGTAAAGCCTCTGTTGAACGTATGATGAAACGCTTATTTAGGATCATGAGCCGAGTGCGCGAAATGAACCAAATGCTGCTCTCTTATTTTGAACAAAGTATTTTGTCAGATAAAGTACAAAACGAGCCTCAGCCCCTAGATAAAAACTTTGAACGCGTTGGAAATCGTATCAAGGTTACTGATCCTTCGGTGTTTTTCCGTAGAGAACAAATTTTTATGTTATTCGAGCATATCGCCGATAACCCCAGTATCACTGACATTGAGCCCGGCACACTCAAAACTATACGCCAAGTTCGTCGTCGTTTGCTGGGTGACTTACAAGATTATGCAGGGTGTCGAGAAGCGTTTTTGCGTTTGATTAAGCATCCTAACGGTATGGGACGCGCTTTCACCTTAATGCATAAGCATGGGATCATTGCAGCTTATTTACCGCAATGGCGTAATATTTTTGGGCAAATGCAATTCGATTTATTCCATGCTTACACCGTTGATGAACATACTCACAAGTTAATCAATAATATTTACCAGTACTTCGATAAAGAAAAGCAAAAAGACTTTCCTATTTGCTCTGCGATTGTCAAAAACATGGATAAGCCCGAATTATTGTATCTAGCGGGTATTTTCCACGACATTGCAAAAGGCCGAGGCGGAGATCACTCAGAACTTGGAGCGGTCGATGCCAATACTTTTTGTAAAATGCACGGCTTTAGTAACTCAGACTCTCGACTAGTCGCATGGCTAGTAGAAAACCATCTACTCATGTCGGTGACAGCGCAGCGTAAAGATATTAATGACCCAGATGTAATTAGTGAATTTGCTTCACACGTAAAAAATGAACGCCAACTTGATTTCTTATATTGCTTAACCGTTGCAGATATTCGAGCCACCAATGACAACCTTTGGAATGACTGGAAAAACACCCTACTGCGTGAACTTTATTTACACACGCAACGTGCTTTAAGAGCCGGTCTTGAAAACCCAATGGACATGCGTGACCAAATTCGCGATAAAAAACAACAAGCCAAACAGCGCCTGATAGAGCTGGGTTTTGAAGAGAGCCAAATTGACTTTATTTGGTCTCGCTTCAAAGCAAACTACTTTACCGGATTCAGTGAACAACAAATTTCATGGCAATCTGAGCACCTATTAAAAGTAAAAGACTTGAATGACTTTAGTGTCATTGTTGGTGAGAAACCGCTGCATGGTGGTACCCAGGTTTTTGTTTACAGTCCTTATGAAGCCAGCTTATTTGCCAAACTTGTGAGTGTTATTGGCTCCAAAAAAGCGCAAATTCAGCACGCACAAGTGATGACGACTAAAGATGACTTTGTGGTATTTAACTTTGTGATACTTGAGCAAGATGGCGATCCTGTCTCCGTGAACCGTGCTCGCTCAATTCGAAAGGGGATTGAGTTGATCCTTCAAGATCCAAAGAAGAAGATCAGAATTAAGAAAAATCGCTCTCACAGATTTAAAGATTTTAATATCAAACCTAAGGTTATTGTGCGCCCGCATGCACGTGAAAACCGTAGCCTAATTGAAATTCAAGCAATCGATATTCCGGGGCTGTTAACCAAAATAGCCGAAGTATTTCAGGCTAATTCACTGCATATTCATGCCGCACGTATTACAACGGTTGGCGAGCGTGCAGAAGACTTTTTTGTTATTTCAAATAAAGAGTATCAAGCCCTCGATGAAGAGCATAAAGTAGAGCTTCAACGAGACTTAATGAAAAAATTAAACGCAGAAACAAATTAGAGGAAACTATGTCAGATTTAAAAACCATCATTGAACAAGCATGGGAGCAACGTGATGGCATTACTCCTACGCAAGTGAGCGACGAAGTAAAAGATGCAATCATTCAATCTCTTTCATTGCTAGATTCTGGCGCTGCGCGAGTTGCAGAAAAAATCAGTGGTGAGTGGGTTGTGCATCAGTGGCTTAAAAAAGCAGTGCTGTTATCTTTCCGTATTCGTGATAACCAGCCAATGAACGATGGTGTAAACCAGTTTTATGACAAGGTACCGCTGAAGTTTTCTGGCTACACGCCTGAGCAATTCCAACAAGGCGGTATGCGCGTAGTGCCTAACGCTGTTGCACGCCAGGGCAGCTTTGTTGGCAAAAACGTGGTACTTATGCCTTCTTACGTGAACATTGGTGCTTACGTTGATGAAGGCACTATGGTTGATACATGGGCTACTGTTGGTTCGTGTGCACAAATTGGTAAAAACGTTCATCTTTCTGGTGGTGTGGGCATTGGTGGTGTTTTAGAGCCATTACAAGCAAACCCAACTATCATCGAAGATAACTGTTTTATCGGCGCACGCTCTGAAATCGTGGAAGGCGTAATTGTTGAAGAAGGCGCGGTTATCTCAATGGGCGTTTACATTTCTCAAAGTACACGTATTTATGACCGTGAAACGGGCGAAATCCACTATGGTCGCGTACCAGCTGGCGCTGTTGTAGTACCAGGTTCATTACCAAGTAAAGATGGCTCACATAGCCTTTACGCAGCGATTATTGTGAAGAAAGTTGACCAGCAAACACGTGAAAAAGTTGGCATCAATGCCCTACTTCGCTCTGTCGATGAGTAATCAATAAAATATAAAAAAGGCCGCAATCAATGACGATTTGCGGCCTTTTTTATGCCTAATTCTCACAACTTAAACCTTGAATATCATAGTGTTTAAACTGCCTTTTATTATTTTCTGTAAAGCTGATGGTAAGTTGTTCAAACGGCTCATAACTTTCTATGTTAAGTGCTTTACCAAGCCAAGGCTCTTTTGCCACCGGTAACAATTTATAAAACCCAAGTCCTCTATCGCACATAATATTAATAGCGTGATATGCAGTCAGTAACTTACCCGGTGCTTGGCTTTGGATACTGATATTGGCTTGCTCAATGAAGTTATCGGCCTTAGTGCCATTAAACACATAATATACCGATGTGATACTCAGCATGATGACTTGAACAGAGGCAACAAACATTAATGGTAGTACTGCTAGTTTAACCTTACTGCTCACCTCATTATGCTTCACAAAGTAAATAAGCAACCAGCAACCGGCAATGACCATGGCTAACTTCAGCGGCACTAAAAACACACTGAAATAGTACATGAGCTTTTCACTGCCCCACTTTAAGCCAAATACGTTATCAAACCAGCTGCTTTCAATTGCTGGCAGCACAATTAAAATACTACTGAGTAAAAACACCCATTTAAATTGTTGTAATCTCGACATATTAAAGTGTTTTCTGCCAATCCGTTAGCCAGGCTTCAACCACCTCCCACGGTTCAAAATGCTCACACGCATCTACATCTAGACGCGGTGAAGTCTGCTTAACATTCAATTCTTGTAATAAGGCATCGACCTGCTTGCCCGCGCCACAATAGGTGTCACCGTAGCTTGAGTCGCCTAACGAAATCACCCCAGCTTTTTTACCTGTTAACATCGGCGACTGACTTCGCAACTGCATAATCAATGGCTCAATGTTATCAGGTAGGTCACCTGAGCCTGTGGTCGAGGTAATAAACAATGCCACTTCAGCTGCCTTTACATCATCAATGCTTGCGCTTTCAAATAAGCTCACTTGATGTGACGATGACAAAACAGTTTGCACCTGTTCAGCTAAATTCTGTGCATTGCCATACACACTGCCTACAAAAATTGAAATTGATGCCATTATTGATAATCCTGTTCGCTGCTGGGCCACCCCAACTGCGCACAGATATTTAGCATCTCTTCGCCTAGGTTTGCCCGAATGGTAATTTCTTGTTTTGTATAAGGATGAACAAACTTTAACCGAGTTGCAAATAACATTAAGCGCTGCAAACCAAAATGCTCATAAAAAAAGTGATTATGCTTATTATCTCCATGGTTCACATCACCCAAAATAGGATGCGCTAAATGCTTTAAATGACGTCGAATTTGATGCTTACGTCCTGTTTTAGGAAAGCACTCCACCAGCGAATAGCGAATACTCGGAAACTTACCAAAAGGAATAGGCAAGCTTGCCTGATGCAAACAGTTAAATTCTGTTTGGGCTTCTTGCGGCGCTTTATCTTGATCAGCAAATTTGTCAGCGATTTTATCTAAATGCTCTTTTAACGGTTTATCTAAATAAACATGCTCCTGCGCAAAGCCTCGCACCAGTGCCAAATAACGTTTTTCGATTTTGCCTTCAATAAAGACTTGGTTCATGTCTCTGGCTGCTTCTGAGCTGAGTGCAAACAACAAAATACCACTGGTAGGACGGTCTAAACGATGCACCGGAAATACGTGCTGACCGAGCTGATCACGCAACATTTGCATGGCAAATTGTGTTTCACGTTTATCTAAAAATGAACGATGCACCAGTAAGCCCGAAGGCTTATTAATCGCCACATAGTTTTCGTCTTGATAGACAATCTCAAGCATGGTCTTTCTCTTTTTAATTCTGTTGTAAGCTTTCGTCTAACTTGGTCAGTAGACTTAAAATCTGCGGATATTGCGGGTGAGTGGCAAAGCTCATTTCAGCCATGGGGGCAATCGACATATTGGCAGGTAGCGCCATGCCTTGCTCTATCATCAAGGTCATTTTAGGAATAAACACAAACTGCAACCACTGCTCAAATGTCATCACATCACAACAAAATGGCGCTGTAGAATTTAGCTTTTCAGCTTCAATGCTTTCACTTTGCCAAAGCTTGGCTATGCGTAATACCGCTTCGAGCTCTTTCAATAAGGTATAAACTGCTTGGTATTGGGCGTGACTCATCAAACCGACTCTTAATAGACTATTTAAAACCCGCGAATTATAGCCCAGCTAACTTCTTTGCAGTAGCTTTACGGCTTCGCTTATCAAGAGCCGAGAAAATCCGTATAATTCGGCTAATTTAAAATTTGCATGAGCGAACTATGACTGCGCATATTTCTACTTTAGGTGATCTTCTTAACACAGCTGGCACACAGTGGCGTGTTTACGACATGGGTCGAAAAATCACTAAAATTGATAAAGCCCTCTTCAATCAACTTGAAAACGGTCAGGTGCCTTACCCTTACCCGCTTGCTGGTCATGCCCTGATCGCCATTCAATTTTGGGATAACCAGGCCACCGTTGATCCGTATGTGTGGTTTTTAAAAATGCCCCTTGATGAGCAAAGTAAGTTAGTGCTTGCAAGCCGCGACCACTTCGCAAATATGGTGCTTGAAGCATTAGGTACTGAGTTAACGGGCGAGCAAGCAGATGGCAAGCTAGACAATAACCCATATGTATTTACACCTAATGCCAATAAACTTGCCGCGTTCAATGCACTTTTAAAAACTGAATTAAAGCGCCCTGCATCTCAGTATTATGAATTTACCGAGCAATTTTTTGCTGGCAACTTAACAGACGATGCATGGCAAAGTATTGCGGTACAAGGACTGGCTGATTTCGCCTTTAGACTCGACCACGGCCAAAACAGTGCAAGCCTCGCTAAAGTGTGGACGAGCTTACCACAAGAGGTGCAGCAGCCTTTAAGTGCGATGCTAGAACATGTTGAAATTAACACGCAACTTGCTGAGTTATTCTTTGCACAGTGCGAAAAAGCCATCGCTGAAAATAATTTAAACCTGTTAATTAACAACATGCGTGCACTTTCAGGTAGCAAAGCACAAGGGTTAAAGTCCCAGTTAGTCGAGCAAGTACTAGCAAGCGAGTTGGGCAGTCAACCAGACGTGTTGCTTACTCTAGCAGGTCGTTATTGGTTATGCTTTGAAAAGCCAGAAGCCCTATTCAAACTACTTGATGCGGCTGCTAACAATGAGCAAATGCCTGAATTATTCCCAAGTATTTTTGCTGACCTAGTTGCAATTCCGTCACTTCGCCCACACGTACTAGGTATTCTTCGAGCAGAAAATCGCAGCGACACCTTATCTCGCGCGATAGGTAGGTTATTCTCTTAATGGCAACTCTCTGGCTTTTTATTGTTATCGGCAGCATTATCGGCTTTTTTTGGTATAGCCGTAAAATTGCAGAAGCCGCAAGCGAACATGCACAAAGACAAGCAAAGCAATTGCAAGTGCAGTTGCTCAGTGTCGCCTGTAAAAAAGTGCTACCCGGCATTTTAAAAAATGGTCGTTTAGGGATAAAAAGTCAGTTTTTGTTTGAATTTAGCTCAGACGGCGAGAGTTTATATCAAGGTTATTTGTATCTTGAAAATGAAAAGTTAGTGCAAGCAGATATTCCACCGCATCGTTTGGGGTAATAAAAGACAGGTTCCAGAAAAAACTAAGGCGCAACATAAGTCGCGCCTAAAGTCGACAACATCCATGAAAGCTTCCAAAGCCTTTGTCCTGTTTTATCTTCCGCTGAATGGTCACCTACCATCGACAACCAAAAATCCGTTTAAAATCCTATACACGTCCTGTGTTCCTAATATCCTAAATCCACTTCGCAAAATCCTATGCGCTCCTAGTACACCCTGTACTCCATCCTCATCCAAGGTGTTGTCCTAACACCTATAACCATCCTGGTTTCCGCTTCACCCATCTTTGGGCTGTCCTCACACTCCTGTGTGTATCCTATTCCTAAGTGCAACTCCGTTACACCTCATCCTGAGTATCCTGTTGAGCTTCTTGCCCTAGCACTTAATCCATAACCTTGTGCTTATTCCGTTCTTCCTATCCCTTTGCCTTCCTGACATGGTTAAGTTTACGGTAATTTGCCGAGTGCAAAAGCGACTTACGGCAATTTATTAATTGTCATTTTATTTTAACAATGAAATACTTGTTATTTTTCATATTGTTACAACCAACCCACAGCCGAAGCAAAGTGTTTAAAACACCAAAACCCACAACCATGTGGGAAATATCTCACAGCTAAGTTTCCGATCCGTCCTTATCTAATTTTTTGATTTATCAACCAATATGAGAATCTTGTTCAAAGAACAAGGATAGTTTGATTTCCAACTGCTTAAATTTGAGCTTTGTTAGATTTGCTGTATGCGTTGAATTAAATAAGCATTCGCAACAAGGTTAATTAAGCGAGGAAAGATTCAATAGATAAAAGACTTTCTTGTCGAGCTTGTTACCTAAGAAAAGTTAACATTGATAAAATTAGAGATGATAAAAGAAATAGCCAAACGCCAAAAAGAACTAAGGCGCAACATAAGTCGCGCCTAAAGTTGACAACATCCATGAAAGCTTCCAAAGCCTAAATCCTGTTTTAT
>Ga0209992_10002649_pt1 | contig 16048 bp, 19 predicted proteins | sample 2SBtaG_2_FD_182564 | JGI IMG/M metagenome (GOLD analysis project Ga0209992, IMG submission 182564) | Deep subsurface microbial communities from Kolumbo volcano to uncover new lineages of life (NeLLi) - 2SBTROV12_ACTIVE470 metaG (SPAdes)... | ecosystem: Environmental > Aquatic > Marine >... | reverse complement strand
GGTCCTGCTCGTGTCCACGGCAGAGCCGCTCGAGCCGGAGCTGTGGACCGCCTTCGAAGAGGAGACAGGCGTCCCGGTCTGCAACATGTATGGCATGACCGAGGTGGGCAATGTGCTGTTCTCCGGGCCAGACCCCGAGAGCCGTCAGCTGGGCACGGTCGGGATCGCGGTGGATGCCGCGGTGCGCGTGGTGGACTCGGACGGCGCCCAGGTCCCTGACGGCGCCATCGGCGAGCTCCAGGTCCGAGGTCCGTCGGTCTTTGCCGGGTACCTGGGCGACGAGCCTGGCGACCCCTGGTTCGCGACCGGGGACCTGGTGACTCGGGCCCCCAGCGGCCACGTGACGGTGGTGGGCCGCAAGAAGTCCACCGTCATCGTGGGCGGTCGCAACGTGCACCCCGAGGAGGTCGAGCGGGCCCTGGCGACCCACCCCGCGGTGGCGCGGGCGGCGGTCGTGGGCCTGCCCGATCCGCTGTGGGGCGAGCGGGTGGTCGCAGCGGTGGAGGCCGATGGGGACCAGCTGACCGAGGCCGAGCTCTCAGCCCATGTGGCGTCACGGGTGGCGGACCACGCCGTGCCCCGCCAGCTTCGGGTGGTCTCGGCCCTGCCGCGGGGTCACAGCGGCAAGGTGGATCGGGCCGCGGTCCAGGCGCTGCTGGCAGACGACGCCGATGCCGGTCAGCTGGCCGCCCAGGACCTGGAGGTCCAGGTGCTGGCGCTCGCTGCGGCGGCGTTCCGGGTCCCCGTGGCGGACCTGAGTGTGGGCGCCACCTCCCAGGGCACCCGGGGTTGGGACTCCATGGCCCACCTGGACCTGGTCATTCGGCTCGAGCAGCACTTCCGCATCGCCCTGCTGCCGCGGGAGATCATGGCCCTCGAGACACTGGGGGACGCGGTCCAGCTCGTGGCGGAGCGTCGGGCGGGCTGAGGGGTGTCCCGGCATCCGCTGACCCCGTGGGGGCTGGTCCTGGTCATGGTGCTGGGGTTCTGGGGGATCCGAGCGAGGGGACCCCAGGGCGTGCGCCACCCCCACGCCGAGGCCATCTCGCGCAGCCTGGAGGCCGCGGAGCAGCGCCAGGACGACCGACCGCTGCTCCTGTTCATCGGCGACTCGCGGCTGCACCACTGGCTGCCCCCGGCCGATGCCCTGGAACAGGCCTGGGGAGCCGATGCCCCCAGGACCGCGCGGGTGACCGCGGCCGGACTGAGCCTCCAGACCCTCGCACCGATGCAGGCCCGGGTGCTCGCGCTGGCGCCCAGCTGGGTCGTGATCCAGCTCGATGCCCTGGTGCCTTCGGGGCGGGATCGGGGGGCTGCCTTTTCCCGGCTGCGCCGGCGACTCCTGGCGCCGCGCATCGCTGGGCCGGAGCGCACGGACCTGCACCGGGAGAAACTCGAAGGGCGCTGGGCCCAGGGCGAGCCCGGGGCCCCGGCTGCGGCCCTGGCGGCGTCCGAGGAGTTTCTGCGGGCTCTGGGCGAGACAACCGTTCGGGTCCTCACCCTGCCCCGCAGTCCTGCGGAGCTCGCCCTGGCCGACCGGGACTGGCTGCAGGCGCAGCGGGACCAGGCGGGGGCGATGTTGACCGGGCCGAACCAGGCGCTGATCCGGGCACAGGCGCCAGCAGACGGGGACGCCGCCTTCCACGACCACGTGCACCTGTCCGAGACCGGACGGGCCGGGTCGCTGCCAGCGACCCTGGAGCTGCTGCGGGCCCAGGTGCGCTGAGTGCCCCAGCTCACGCCCTTCTTCGCGGTGTTCTCGGTGGCCGCAGTGGCGCTGTATTGGGCCGTGCCGCGGGCGTGGCGGCCCGGGGTGCTTGCGCTGACCAGCACGGCCTTCCTGGCTGTCCTGGACCCGGTCGACGCCGGGCTGATGATCGGCCTGGTGGCCTGGACTTGGCTGGCGCGGGCGCACCCAGCGGCTGGCATCGGCGCGCTGGTGGCGGTGTTCGTCGCCCTGCGGGGACTGGAAGCTGGCCAGGCCATCGCGCCCCTGGGCTTCGGCTTCCTGGCTTGTCGCCTGGTGGCCTGGCTCGCCGACCGGGACGCCCACGCACCCCACGGCTGGTGGGCGCTCTACAGCTATGCCCTGTTCTGGCCCGCGGTGGTGGTGGGGCCGATCCATCGCTTCCCGGAGTTCGTGAGGGACCAGCGCCGCCAGCGCTGGGACCCGCAGCTGGTGGCCGACGGGCTGGAGCGGGTGCTCTACGGTCTGGCCAAGATCACCGTGTTGTCTCACTGGCTGGTGGGGGTGCACCTGTACAACGCGGTCCAGCTGCACCTGGCGGTGCCCCGGGACGCGGGCACTGTGCTGGCCGAGTGCGGCCTGTACGGACTCCAGCTCTACCTCAGCTTCGCCGGCTGCTCCGACGTGGCCATCGGCCTGGGGCGGGTGCTCGGGTTCCGGCTCCCCGAGAACTTTCACTGGCCCTTTCTCCAGCGGAACCTGTCGGCGTTCTGGGAGAGCTGGCACGCCACCCTGTCGCTGTGGTGCCGGCAGCACGTGTTCCTGCCGGTGTTCTCACGGAGTCGGCGCACGATCCCGGCGCTGGTGGCGAGCATGCTCGCCCTGGCGGGCTGGCACGAGCTGAGCGGGCGCTACCTGGCGTGGGGCGTCTACCACGCCGCGGGGCTGGCGGTGCTGCGGCTCTATCGGGTGCACGCGGCGGACCGGCTGCCGGAGCTGCCGGGCCCGCTGGGCCAGGTGCTGGCGACGGCGCTCACCGTGTCCTTCGTGGTGCTGGGCTTCGTGTTCACCAAGAACGCGGATCCGACCGCTATCGCCGCGGACCTGCGACTGCTGGGGGGCCTGTGAGCCGGCTCCGGTGGCCGGACGGCTGGCTCGGCGTGGTGCTGCGGCTGGCGTGGTATCTGGCGGTGATCTGGGCGATCGCTCAGGGGCTCGAGGCGCCAGAGGGGAGCTTTCGGTATCTGGGGATGTAGTGGTGGCTACTGCCCTGTTACAAAATGCCTATTTTAGCCTATCTATCGTTCGTCCTTGTTCTCCAGCGCCGTTCGCGGCGCTGGCGGATCGGGGGCCGTGAATCGGAAGGTGAGGGACAGCCGGAAGGGGGTCGCCGTGCCGTCCTGGATCAGCGGCTCGAGGCGCCAGGCCATGGCAGCCGGGATCGCCTCGCCGCTGAAGGGGGCGGGGCAGTTCAGCGTCTCCACGCGCCGGGGCTGGCCCTGGGCGTCCACGTGGAGCTCCAGCACGCACAGTGTCTCCAGGCCGTCGGCAGGCGCCCGCTCGGGAAAGTCCGGCTGGCGGCGCTCGAGCACCACGACGTCGTCCCAGGTCATCAGAGGCGCCGGCTCGGCGTCCTGGGCCATCGCCGTCGCGCCTAGCCACAACGAGAAGAGCACCATGCGGACCTCCTGCCGGGGGGCACGCTACCACCCGGGGTCACTGGCCTTCGAATGCGGCGACCGCCTCCCTGAACCGCTCCGGAATGTCGACCTTGGCCAGGGTGGTGGCGTCGACGCACACGCTCACCAGGTGCCCTTCGGCGAGCACCGCGTCGCCACGCAAGGCCTGGAGCTCCGTGCGCATGCTGGTCCGCCCCAGGTGCACCACCTGGGTCCGGATCCGGACCGGGTCTCCGAAGCGGGTCGGATCCCGGTAGCGGCACACGGACTCGGCGTACACGAAGTCCACGCCGTCCCGAGCCCGCAGACCCGCGTAGTCACAACCGATCGCGGTCAGGTACGCCGTGAGACCTTCGTCGAAGTAGGTCAACAGGTTGGCGAAGAACACGTGGCCCTGGGCGTCGGTGTCCGCGTAGCGAACGGTGATCGGGTGGTCGTGGGGCATCTCCGGGGCCCTACCAGTGGGGCGGCACCTGCTCTTCCATCGGTGCCTCCTCGCCGGGGTCCTGGTTCACCTGCTCCCGCAGGGCATGCAGCTCGTGCATGAGCTGGTCGATGCGGGCGCTCTGGGCACGGACCACCTCGTCGAGCTGGCGGATCAGGTCGTCCTGGAAGGTCAGACGGATCTCCAGGTCTTCCACGCGGCGCTCCAGCTCCTCCACAGGCCACCTCCGGGCTAAGCGGGGGCCATGCGTATCCTCCTGACCGGCGCCGGGTCCTGGCTGGGCCGAACCCTGGTCCAGCGGCTCCATCGGGAGCACCAGCTGCTCAGCCTGGGCGAGCCGGCCGAAGGCGCAGTCGAGGCCGCCGGGCGGCTGGGCGACGAGCCGTCCCTGCGGCGCGCCCTGGAGGGGGTCCAGGTCGTCCTGCACATGGCGTCGGCCACCGGCGAGGACGGACGGAGCGGCTTGCTGCAGGCCGCCTCCTGGGCCCGGGTGAAGCGGGTGGTGTGGGTCGGACACGCGGGCACCCTGGACCAGCGGGGGCGGAGTCCGGCGCTGGAGCGCTTGCGCCTGGCGAGCCAGGCGGCCTGTGGGACCGAGACCCCCGCCGTGAGCCTGCTCCAGCCAGCCACAATGCTGGGTCCGGGCCGCCCCGGGGGACCGCCGCCGGTGATCCAGGCCTGGCTCGACGGGCGCGTCCACAGCGCCCCGGGTGGGGGCCTGGCCTTCGTCGACGTGCGGGACGTGGGCGGCGCTGTCGAGGCGGCGATGACCCGCGGGCCGACCGGCGTGGGCCTGCCTCTGGCGGCAGCGGCGTGGAGCTTCCAGGCGTTCTACAGCACCCTGGCCCACCTGTCGGGGCGGACCCCGCCCCCGCCGGACCCGCGGCACTGGCTGGCCGGCGAACACCCACCAGAGCTCGATCCCGCCGGGCTGGCCTGGCAGGTCGACAGCCGCCAGGCCAGAGACGCGCTCGGCTGGTGGACCCGGAGCCCGGACCGCTCCCTGGGGGACACCCTGGCGGATGCCGGGGTCGTCCGGGGTTAGGCCCCAGCTCAGGAGGTGTACGTGCGCAAGGCCGTCATCGCGGGGATCGTGCTGGTGCTGGCGACTCCAGCCCAGGCCAAGAAGTTCAAGCCGAGCAAAGCGACCGAGGCCGAGCTCCTGGAAGAGCTGACCCGGGCCCAGGCACCGGACCAACTCCTGGTCTTGGACGAGCTCGAGAAACGCCAGCTGGCCACCGCCTGTCCGGCGTTGGCCGAGCGCAACAGGATCGACGACGCAGCAGGGGTGCGAGCCCGGTCCCTGCAGCTCATGGCCGGGCTGGACTGCCCGAACCTGCTCGATGCCGCAGTGCTCTCCGCAGGGGGGGACAAGCACGCCCAGAACCGGCTTGCGGCCCTGGACATCGTCCGGGCCGAGGGCTCGGACAAGCAGGTCGGCCTGCTGCTGTCCGTGCTCCAGAATGACAAGTCTGTCCAGGTCCGCCACAAGGCCCTGACCCTGGCCATCGAGACCGGCTGGGAGGGCACGGCGCCCCTGCTCGCCACGGCTCTGCGCGACGACTACACGGTCATCGTCCAGGACGCCGCCGTGGTGCTCCTGGCGGCCCAGCACGCCGAGTCGCGCCAGGCCCTCTACGAAGAGATCCCGACCCTGAAGCCCGCCGAGCGCGAGGCGGTCATGACCGTCTGGCAGGACCACCCGATGCCCGGCGACAAGGGCTACCTCCTCGCCACCCTCGACGACAGCCACACACCGGTCGCCGTGTCCGCCGCCGTCGCCCTGGGCAAGCTCGGGGATCCGTCCGTGCTGCCCGTCCTGCAGGAAAAGCAGGCCCGGGAAAAGGACAAAGCCATCCGCAAGGCCCTGGGCCAGGCGATCAAGGCGCTGGAGTCGTGATGAGACGAACCTGGATTCCCCTGCTGGCGTTGCTCGCGGCGCTGCCCGCCCACGCGGCCAAGTTCAAGGCCTCCAAGGCCACCGGAAACGAGCTGGTCGCGTGCCTGTCCGACCAGAAGCCGGACATCCAGGAGCGCTGCCTGGACGAGATCGCCGACCGTCGACTGACCCAGGCGTCGGCCCAGGTGGCGGAGCTGGCGGTGGGCTCCCGCAGCGGCGACGTGCGCCACCAGGCCCTGGCCACCCTGGAGCGGCTCGGCGGCACCGAGCTGGTGCCCACCGCACACCAGGCCGCGCTGACGGACAGCGAGGTCCGCAACCGCCAGAAGGCCCTGCGCCTGATCGAGCTCTACGGGGGCACAGACTCCCAGGACGTCGTCGGCCAGGTCATCGCCGAAGATGTCGACGCCACGACCCGCCGCAAGGCCGTGCTCATCGCGTCCAAGAAGGGCATGTCAGACCTGGAGCCCCTCCTGCTCACCCAGGGCATGAAGGACCCAGACCCCCAGGTCGCCCTCGAGAGCGCCAAGGCGGTGGTGCTGTTCGGCAACCCGGACAGCCGCCCGGCGGTACACGCCCAGATGCTCGAGCACCCGGACGAGCGAACCCGCGAGTGGATCATTCGAGCGGTCGAGACCTCACCGATGCCCCTGGACCAGGACGCGCTGGTACAGGCCCTGGACGACCCGCACCCCCACTCGGCGCGACACGCGGCCCGTGCCCTCAAGAAGCTCGGGGACCCCGCCGTGGCGCCGATCCTGCGAGACAAAGCGATGAGCGCCAGCGATCCCGCGGTGGCCCAGGAGTTCTCGGCGGCGGCTGAGCACCTGGAGCTCATGGCCCACGGCCAGGACGACGGTGGCATCTGACCTGGCGCTGACGACTGCGGTCGTCGACGCCCTGTTCGCCGAAGCCGAAGCCTGCTGGCCCCGGGAGTGCTGCGGCGTGGTGATCGGTGTCGCCGACCGGCCCGCGAGCCTGCGCTTCGTGCGCTTCGAAAACCTGATGGACAAGCTGCACGCCGCCGATCCGGTCCAGTACCCCAGGGACGCCCGGACCGCCTACGTGCTGGACGCGCTGGCGCTGCAGCGCCTGGTGGAGCGGGCCCAGGACGCTGGCGAGGCACTGGTCGCCATCTGCCACAGCCACCCGGAGTGCCCGAGCTACTTCTCGGAGACCGATCGCCGAGCGGCGTCGCCCTGGGGCTCGCCCAGCTGGCCGGACGCCGTGCAGATCGTGGTCGCGGTCTTCGGCGGTCGTGTGGCGGAGTGCAAGGGCTTTCGCTGGGATGGTGCGGGCTGGCCAGAGGTGCCCTTGGCAGGGTTACCCGACCTGCCCGGGGCGCCGCCGGGGGCGGAGCGGTTGGACCTCTGAGTCCAACAGGCCGGGATGATTTCAAGAGTGACTCAGCAGCCCATCATCGACTGGATCGCCGGAGCGACGCTGACCAGAGGGTTCATGGCTCTGGTCGCGCTCATGCTCGGGCTCTTGATCGCGGGGGTCTGGCGCACCAGCGGCCGCGGCACGGCCCTGGCGCTTGCAGCGGCTCTGGGTCTCGGGCTGGCCGGGACAGGCTTTCTGGCCCTGCGTGGCGATCTGTTCCAGGCGGAGCCGCTGCCCACGCCCTTGATGCGCTGCTTTGCCGGCGCCATGGTCCTGTGCCTGGCGATCGGGCTCTCTCCTGTCGGCCGTCGACTGGCCCAGGGCACTCCCTTGTGGGTGCTCGTCGGGATCCATTCCTTTCGCCTGCCCCTGGAGCTCCAGCTGCACGAGCTCGTTGCCTTGGGCCTGCTGCCCGAGGCAATGACCTGGACTGGCCTGAACCTCGACGTGATCACCGGGGTCTCGGCGCTGCCCGTGGCCGCCTGGCTCCGTCGGCACCCCAGCCGCACCCTCGCCCTGACCTGGACGGGCATGGGTCTGGTGTTGCTGGGCATCGTCCTGACCGTCGCCATCCAGACCGTGCCCGGGCCACTGCAGCGCTTCGAGCCGCCGAATGGGGTCGTGCAGCGAGTCCCCTGGGTCTGGCTTCCCACAGTGTTGGTGCCGTCAGCCCTGCTGGGTCATGTGCTGGTGCTGCGCCGCTTGATCGGCTGGCGGCGGGACGCTGTGGGCGGATCCTGAGCCCACAGGCTCGGCAGGTCGTCTCGGTCCAGGTCCGTCTGGTAGTCGCCCAGGAAGCGGTCGACGGTGTGCTTGAAGCGCTCGGTCGCAGCCAGGGCCTGCTGCAGGTGGGGTGCCCACGGCGGGCCCTGGGCCCGGTCCAGAGCGTCGGTGGCCAGGGCCACGACCCGGGCCTCCAGCTTGCTGTCGTCGAGGGGCTGGAGCGGGGCTGACGGGATGCGGTCGTAGTACTGGCGAAAGAAGCCGGTGGGCCCCAGGAAGCTGCGCAGCCCGATGCTGTCGGCGAGGGCGGCCTGGACCCGCAGGCCCGCGAGCTCGCGGGGATCGCTCAGGCCGTCCAGGGGAAAGCCCCAGTCCCGTTCGTGCAGGGTCTCGGCGCCGTTGGTGACCCAGTGACAGAGCTCGTGGAACACCATCTGGGCGACCGCGTCGTCGGGGTCCAGGTCCTTGCGCGGGCCCAGCTCCAGCAGACCCGTGCCGTCGGTCGCCGAGAAGATGTCCGGGTTCCGCCGCACGGTCAGGCCCAGCCGCTTCGCCGTCGCCAGCCAGACCAGCTCGAGGGGATCGATGTAGCGGGCCTCGATGGGCCGCTCGTAGGACGCTTCCATGGGGCGCTCTAACCCCCAGAGTCCGTCTCCGGCCTGCGCCCATGACGCGGAGAGGGGTCGAACGCGACAACTGGCGCGCGGAGGCACCCTGAACGCGACACCTCTGGTGATCTGGCCCCGATCTGGCCGCCCAGATGACCCCAAACGGGCCCCTGAGCCACCTCGGGGACCCAAAGTGTCGCGTTCAACCCCGCTCCGCGTGGCGACTGTCGCGTTCGACCCCTCTCCGCGTGCCCGGATCGGATACCGCCGCCCCATGGAGCCCGTGCCCACCCCCGACTGCGCCGACTGCGGCGCCTGCTGCCGCGAGGCCTACCACGCGGTCGAGGTGGCGGACGACGACCCGGTGCACCGGGTACGTCCGGACGTCCTGGTGCAGATCGAGGGTCGCTGGCAGATCCGCCGCACCGGCGACCGCTGCAGCCAGCTGCTCGGGCAGCTCGGGTCGTTCAGCTGTCAGAGCTACGCCGAGCGGCCCCAGTGTTGCCGGGACTTCGAGCGGGGCAGCGACAACTGCCGCGAGGCACGGCAGCGGGTGGGCCTGCCGGTCTGAACAGGGACTACCCCTCGAACGCGGCGTCGGTGATGTCCAGGCCCCGGTCGATGATGTCGAAGCCGTGGGCCAGGTCGTCCTCGCTGATGGTCAGGGGGGGATTCACCATGAAGCTGCCCCAGCGGACAAAGGTGAACAGGCCCTCCTGGCGGAAAAACGCCCCGAGCGCCTTCATGGCCGGGTGGCTGCCGTTGTAGGGCGCGATTGGATCGCCTGCGGCGTTCTTGTGCACGTCGATCATGCCGAACATGCCGATCGAGCGGAATTCACCAAAGGAGCGGTGCTTGGCCTGGAGCCGCTCCAGGTGGCCCCGGATCACGCCCTCCATGCGGGCCGAACGCGCCACGAGCTCTTCGTCCTCCATCACCGCGATGACCGCCAGTGCGGTGGCCAGCCCGACCGGGTGGGAGTTGTAGGTCAGCCCGCCCCAGAAGGTGTTCTGGCGGAAGTGCTCGGCGATCGGATCGGAGAGCCCCACCGCGCCCAGGGGCGCATAGGAGCTGGTCAGGCCCTTGGCCATGCTCACGATGTCCGGGGTGACCCCGGCGTGTTCGAAGGCGAACCACTTGCCCGTCCGGCCGAAGCCGCACATGACCTCGTCGCAGATCAACAGGATGCCATGCTTCTGGAGCAGCGCCTTGAGCCCGGCCAGGTAGCCGGGCGGCGGCGGCAGCACGCCGTTGGTCCCCGTGACCGTCTCGATGATCATCGCCGCGATGGTGTGGCCGCCCTCGTACTCGATGACCTCTTCCAGGTACTCCAGGTTTCGGCGGGTGCGCTCCTGGGGGGTGTCGCCGAAGCTCACCTTGTAGGGCTGGGGGTCCAGCACGCGCACGTGGCCCGCGGGACCGGGCTCGTTGGCCCATCGGCGTGGGTCGCCGGTGACCTGCATCATCAGGTTGGTGGCGCCGTGGTAGCTGCGGTAGCGGCTCAGGATCTTGTGGCGGCCGGTGTAGAGCCGGGCCGCCCGAATGGCGTTCTCGTTGGCTTCGGCGCCGCCTAGGGTGAAGAAGAAGGTGTTGATGTCGCCGGGCACCAGCTGGGCCAGCTTGGCACCCAGCTCGGCACGCACGCGGGTCGCGCTGTGGGGAAAGGCGTAGATCAGCTCGTCGAGCTGGGCCTTCATCGCGGCGATGACCCGGGGGTGGCCGTGCCCGATGTTCACGCTCATCAGCTGGCTGTTGAAGTCCAGGATGCGCTCGCCGTCCAGGGTCTCGAGCCAGGATCCGCTCGCGCTCTTGATCGGAAGCGGAGCCACGGCGTCGCGAGGCGCCCAGTTGAACAGGGTGTGCTGCTTGCAGAGGTCGACGATCTGCTGGGTGTCCACGGACGACTCCTGGGGAAGGAAGGGCAGCCTAATGGCGCGGTCTGAGGTGGGCTATGGTGCGGCCATGAACGACGCGGACTGGCTGCGGAAGCGCTGGAAACACCGCTTCCACGGCTGCGTGGTCATCCCGGCCGCCCTGTTGCTGGGCGGGGCGGGCGTCGTCTTGCACCTCTGGACCTGAGACGACCCGACTGCTGACCGCGGCGTTCGGCTCAATCCCCCGTCCTCCCCGGCCGATGCAGGGGTCCCGAGGAGGCGGAGGGGCCGCTTGGCCAGCATCGAAGGCGTCAGCACCACCACCCTGACCACGGTCACGTCGACCGCCACGGCGAGCTCTGCCAGCGCCGACGACGCGCCCGAAGACACCCTGCTCGTCATCGACACCCAGGACAGCCTGGCGGTCAGCCTGGATCGGGCCGGAGAGCGCCTGGACGAGCTCCGGGACCGCGGCCCCGCCGACGAGGCGACCGCCACCGGCGCCACCCTGGACCTGGATCTGGAAGGCACGCCCGCACAGCTCAGCAGCACCGAGGAGGTCAACACCCTCCCGACGGCCTTCGACCCGCGGGAGCCCGAGCTGGACGGCTACAAGAACCACCGGGTCAAGACCACCAGCGACGTCACCGTAGGCGGCGTCTACACCGGCACCACCGACGAGGTCTACACCTTCGTGGTCCACCGCCACCGGGAGATGCCCGACAAGCGGGAGACCAAGTTCGACGTCTACGACCAGGACGGCAAGCTCGTGGACCTCATCGCCATGCCCGCCGGCCACCCGCCGGACGAGGCCTGGGAGACCCCCTACGGCATCACCCTGAGCTTCACCGCAGGCAAGCTGGTCTACGGGGAGAGCTTCACCGTGAACCTCTACGCGGTGGACGGCAGCCGCGCCGAGGCCGACAACCCCTTCGACGGCACCGGGAGCCAGGACCCCAACCTGGAGCCGGGCCTGGGCGTCACCGCCGGTTCCTTCCAGGTCAACGGGGTCATGATCGACGTGGCCGCCGACGACACCATCACCGCGGTGCTCGAGCGCCTGAGCGCGTCTGCGGCGGGGGTGGTGGGTTGGTTCGACGAGGGCACGGACACTGTGGTGCTCCAGAGCCTGGACGGCGACACGGACATCGTCCTGGACGCCGACACATCGGGGTTCCTGGACGCGATGAAGCTGAGCGACGCGGTGGTCAGCGGCGGGGTGGGTGGCGATCTGGGCCGGCCCCTGGACCAGCTGGCCGACCTGTCCGCCGTCAGCGCCGGCACCTTCCGCATCAACGACATCGAGATCGCCGTCGATCCCGCCACCGACAGCCTCCAGGACGTGTTCGACCGGATCGCCGCCGAGCTGCCCTTCGTGGAGGCCAGCTGGGACGAAGGGGCCCAGGCCGTGCAGCTGACCAGCGGCGGCGGGCCGATGATCCTGGTCGACGGAGACAGCGGCCTGCTCGCGGCTCTCGGGCTCGAAGACGGTCTCTACGGGCCACCGCCCATGACCAAGACCCAGTCCCGCAAGGTGGTCGCCGAAGCCAAGCTGATCGCCAACAAGCTCGAGGAGCTCGCGGATCGCGAAGGCGCCCAGGCCAGGGCTGCCATCCTGGCGTCCATCGTGCAGCACCTGCAGCACCTGGTGCCGGACATGGACCCCCTCAAGAACGGGCGCATCTCCACCGCGTTCCTGATCGAGGCCGCGGACCGGGACGCCGCCGCGCTCCTGGAGGCCCTGGCGGGCACCCCGGACGAGCACGGCCGCGGCGGGCTGATCGGCGACGCTCTGAAGATGACCGGCGCCGAGGACCTGTCCCGGGTCGACGTGGTGGCCTGACCGGGCCGATCAGGCAGCGAGCGGGTCCCGGCCCAGAAACCGCACGGTCAAGACACAGGCCGTGAGACCCAACAGGAGGCAGACGGGCCACGGCAGCCCCAGCCCCACGGGCAACGTGCCCGCCACCACGCTGATGATCCCGGTCGCAAAGGCGTAGGGCAGCTGGGTGCGCACGTGGGCCACGTGGTCACAGCCCGTGCCCAGGCTGGAGAGCACGGTGGTGTCCGAGATGGGCGAGCAGTGATCGCCCCAGCAGGCGCCGGACAGCACCGCACCGACGGCGGCGAAGGCGATGGGCATGCTGTCGGGCGCGACGGCAAAAGTCAGGGGCACCACCATGGGCATCAGGATGCCCATCGTGCCGAAGCTGGTCCCGGTCGCGAACGCCGTCAGCGCCGCCACCAAGAACACGAGGGTCGGCAGCAGGGCCGCAGACAGGCTGCCCTCGAGCACGCTGACCAGGTACCCGGCGGCGTCGAGTTCGCCCATGCCAGCGCCCAGAGCCCACGCCAGGAAGAGCACGATGAGCGCATCGAAGAGGGCGGACATGCCCCCCACCGCCGCGTCGAAGGCCTCCTTGGCGCCCAGTGCCCGCTGGCCCACGGCGATGACGATGGCCAGGCACACACTGGCGACGGACGCCCGCAGCATGGCGTCGTAGCCGTCGGCGTTGCCCAGGATCTCGAACAGGGCCGCACCGGGCTCGGACGCGGCGGTCCCCTGGGCCCACAGGTCCCACGCCGCCACACCGATGAGCGACGCGATGGGCAGAACAGCCAGCCAGAGCCGGCTGGCGGGCAGGTCCTGCTCGGTGGCCTGGTCGGGGTCCGGCTCTGCCCGGGCAGCGGCCTGCTCGGCCTGGACCATGGGCCCGAAGTCCCGTCCGGTAAAGGCGATCAGCCCCACGAAGGCGATGGTGAACAGGCTGTAGAAGCGGTACGGCACCCCCTCCACGAAGAACGCATAGGGGTCCATGGTCTGGCCCGCCGCCACCAGTCCGTCCCCGACCAGGCCGACCTCGTACCCCACCCACGTACTGACCAGGGCCAGGCTCGCGATGGGGGCAGCGGTGGAGTCGACGATGTAGGCCAGCTTCTCCCGGCTGATCTTGAGCCGGTCGGACAGCGGCTGCATGGACGAGCCGATGATCAGGCAGTTGGCGTAGTCGTCGAAGAAGATGGTCAGGCCCGCGAGCCAGCTGGCGACCATGCCGCTGCGGCGGGTGCGGGCGAAGCGGATCACGAACTCGACCAGGGCCCGGGTGCCCCCGCCCTTGGACAGGATGCCGACGGTGGCCCCGACGAACAGCGAGAACAGCGTCACCTTCATGTGATCCCGGTCCGCCACCGCGTCCAGGATGAGCGGGTCCACCAGGTGGATGGCCCCGGCGATCGGATTCCAGCCCTCGACCATGGTGGCCGCGAGCCAGGCTGCCAGGGTGAGGGCCAGGACCACGTTGCGGTACCTGAACGCCAACACGATGGCGGCCAGGGCCGGAAGGAGGGACAGGACGCCGAAGGGATGCATGTCCTGGGTCTAACGATGCCGGTCGGGGTAAGGGGGGGCGATGGCACGACACGCACTCCTGGTGGGCGGGACCCGCGGCATCGGACGGGCCCTGGCAGCGGATCTGCTCGGGGCGGGCTGGGCGATCACGCTGGCCAGTCGGACCACCCGGGCCCAGGAGCTCGAGGAGGCTGGCGCGACCTGGCGACCCTGCGACGCTTCGGACCCCGCGGCAGCCGCCGACCTGGTCGCTGCCTGCGAGCCGATCGATGCGCTGATCGTGTGCGCCGGTCCCTACCACCGTGTCCCATTCTTCAAGGAGACCGCCGAAGGCTGGCGGGGCATGTTCGCCAACAACCTGGACCCGGTGTTCTTCCTGGGCCAGGCGGTTCTCCCGGGCATGCGCAAGCGCGGCTGGGGGCGCATCCTGACGTTCTCGATGGCCAACGCCGCCAAGCTCCAGGCCAACCCCCGAGTGGCCGCCCACTACGTGGCCAAGTCCGGCGTGGTCGCGCTGACCCGGACCCTGGCCCGGGTCGGGGCCAACCGCGGCGTGACCGCGAACTGCATCTCACCGGGCTTCATCGACTCCGGCTCGGCACCCCCCGAGGAGCTGGCCGAGATGGTGCCCAAGATCCCTGCAGGGCGGGTGGGCACGGTCGATGAGGTGGTCGCCCTGGCCCGTTTCCTGCTCTCGGACCAGGGCGCCTACGTCAACGGCGCCGACGTGCCGATCAGCGGCGCCTGGGGGCTGTAGACCCTGCCTGGCACCGCCTCCCGACGGCTGGCCCTCTGGTACATGCTCTCGGTCGGCAGCCTGGGTGCGCTGCACCCGTTCTTTGCGCCGATCCTGGCCGACGCCGGCGCCAACGGGGTGGTCATCGCCGGGGTCCTGGGCATGTTCCCGGTCGGCATCCTGGTCTTTGGACCCCTGTGGGCCATGTGGGCGGATCGGCTCGGGGACCCCCGCCGCGTGGTGCTCCGGGCGGCGGTGGGCTGTGCCTTGGGAGCCGCGCTGCTGTGCTTGCCCGGGCCCTGGGCGTGGCTCGTGCCCGGCGCCCTGTTGCTGGCCATCTGCCGCACCCCGCTCTTCGCCGTGGTGGACGCGGTGGCGGTCGAGCACCTGGGGGGCGAGCGCTACGGCCAGGTCCGGCTGTGGGGCTCGGTCTCCTTCATCGCCATTGTCCAGGCCGCCGGTCAAGCGCGAGACGTCTGGCCCCGGGCTCCGCTCTGGATCACCCTTGCCCTGTTCGCCGGCATGGTGGCCATGAGCTCGCGACTGCCCCGCCCAGAGCGCGTGCCGCCGGTGGACTGGGCGGCGGCCCTACGAGCCCTTCGCGACCACCCCGTGCTGCGTCCCCTGGCAGGAGTCGCCGTCCTGCACGGCGCCACCCTGTCGATGTACGACCACATGTACGGCCTGCACCTGGAGTCCATGGGCTTCGACGGCGGGCTGCTGGGCACTGCGGTCGGTCTGGGCGTCGCCGCGGAGGTCCTGGTGATGTGGGGCAGCGCCCCCCTCCTCCGGCGCTTCGGCGGCCTGTCGCTCATGGCCATCGCGGTGGTGAGCGGCGTGCCGCGCTGGTGGGGCACGGCGATGCTCACCGACCCGACCTGGCAGGTCGCGATCCAGGCTCTGCACGGCCTGACCTTTGGCGCCTGGTGGATCGGCGGCGTGAAGCTGTTCGCGGAGTCCGCGCCCAAGGGGCTCGAGAACACCAGCCAGTCCATCCTGTTGGCGTCGTCATTTGGCGTCGGCTCGATCATCGCCATGATCACGACGGGCACACTGCTCGACACCCAGGGCACCCAGGTCCTGTTCCAGGCGTCCGCCGTGCTCTCGGTCCTGGCGGTGCTGGGGCTCTCTCGAGTCGCGCTGCGCAGCCGTCAGGGGTAGAGACGGCCCGATGTCGGTCGATCTCCTGCTCTCCAGCGGCTTCCTCGCGTTCGGGCGCCAGGCTGGCTTCCTCCAGGCCATCGAGGACCGGGGGCTCCAGGTGGGGGCCGTGGTCGGCACGTCCTCTGGCGCCCTGGCCGGGTGCCTCTGGGCGGCGGGCTGGTCGGCCCGGGACCTGTTCGACGCGCTCACCGAGCGGCTTCCCCTGGCGTCGGTGCGGCCCAGCCCCACGCCCTGGCGCGGGCTGTTCAGCATGCGGGCGGTCATCGCGGACCTGGGCGTCCGCGTTCCGGCCACCTTCGACGAGCTGGAGCGGCCCCTGGCGGTCGGCGTGATGACCCCGAGTGGTGGCCATCGGCTGGTGACCCACGGTGCGCTGGCCCCGGCCGTGGCGGCCTCCTGTGCCATTCCCCGGCTGTTCAGCCCTGTGAGCGTCGACGGGCAGCTGTGCGCCGACGGGGGCTTCAGCGACCGCATCGGCGCCCGGGCCTGGCGGGCGTGGC
>Ga0209992_10002648_pt1 | contig 16049 bp, 12 predicted proteins | sample 2SBtaG_2_FD_182564 | JGI IMG/M metagenome (GOLD analysis project Ga0209992, IMG submission 182564) | Deep subsurface microbial communities from Kolumbo volcano to uncover new lineages of life (NeLLi) - 2SBTROV12_ACTIVE470 metaG (SPAdes)... | ecosystem: Environmental > Aquatic > Marine >... | reverse complement strand
TGGGTTAGCAGCCTCAATTTGGACTGGAGACTCCAAGAGAGGGCATAGGATCGCCCAAAGGTTGAATGTGGGGATAATTTGGATCAATGACCATCACAAGAACGACCCATCCTCCCCTTGGGGTGGTATGGGGGAAAGTGGAATTGGGAGAGAAAATGGGTTGGAGGCTTTTAGAGAATACACTCAAGCCAAATCTGTTGTCACCTCATACGATGATACACCCTTCGATTGGTTTGTTACTGAAGATGTCAGATATTCTTAAAACCCTTTTTTTCAAAGAAAATAACAGGAAAATTTTATTAATTAAGAGAAGAAGAAACTATCTGTGAATTGCTCTTTTTCATTTTTGTTGCTATTTTTTTGTATTTTATTTTTCAACTCACATCATCCAACATACTTGTTGTTTCATCTTCACTATCACTCTCACCACCTATAATACCATCATACTCTTCTTCTTCTTGATGATGAGCTAAAATGTTTTTATTTGATGTTGTTGTAGCATCTTCCCATGGTTTCTTAGGTGGTGGTGGATAGGAAAAAATTTTTTTAGATGAAGAATGAGTCTTCTCATGAGGTGGAAACAAAAGTTGATCCATCTTCCTTTTTTGATCTTCTTCCTCCTCAATCTCTCCTCCATTTCCATTTTTATGTTGATTCAATCTCCTAGAAGAAGTAGAAGAATCTGATAACAAATTGGAAGATTGTGAGCTTAAAGTATGGTTGATCTCTTGGATGTTAGGGGGAGTTTTCCCTTCCTCAACAAGTTTCATCACCTCACTGAATGACATTGATGATGATTCTTCCTTTGAATCCTTCTTTGAATCTTCCAACATTTCATTCTCCACTTTCATGTTAGTTGTTATATCCTCCTCATTTTTCTGATTAACATCATTAACCTTTTCCTCCTCTTCTTCTTCCACCTCATTTTGTTCATCCAGATCGTTAATGGATTGATTCAACTCTTCTGAAACTTTCTTAAATTCCTGTTCATTCTCACAAGATTTTATCTTCTTTAACCACTCTAATATCATCTCCAAATCACTCACTGAATCCTCCTCCAAATGTCCATTTTCCTTACTAGTGGCCTTGTTGTTGCTATCTGTTTTCTTTGATTCATTCACCCCATCATTCCCTCCTTCCTCCTCCTCTTTTCCATTTTGTTGATATTTTGTATCCTTTTCATCTTTTTCATCAACCTCCTCTTCTTCTTCAATACTTTCCCCACTCTCTTTCTTCTTTGATGGATCCTCCTCTAATACAACCTCTTTTGGCTTCATTTTGAACCAATTCCCTTTCTTCTCATACCCCAACCCTCCCAACAAGATTTCATGACCAAGAATCGGCTCAACAAATTCTTTGAAGGAAGGATTTGATAAAGCGATCTTTTGATACAAAGGGGTGGTTGGATAAGTCAAAGCCTTGGTTAGATACATAATCAATAAACCAACACCCTTAGATATAACAAACCAAGTGTTCTCTTCACAAATTTTGAATAAAATCTCCTTCACAGGTGGGAAAGTTTCTTCTTCTTCTTTTTCTGATTCTCCATTTTCAGAGCCACTTGAAGAATCTCCTTTTTTCGCATCATTGGTTGGCAATACAGATATAGTCTCCAATAATCCTAATATAACATCCATTTTAGAGTTTAGATTTGAGTTGGTAGTCTCCAACGATGAAGCGATTGATTCAATTTCCCGTCTTCTTTCAGTCACATTTTCTTCCCGATTTTCTAAAATTTTGTCCAACAACTTCTCGTACAATTCCTCAAACCTATCTTCTTCATCCTGTTCCTTTTCATCTTCTACATCTTCTTCAGATGATCTTTGATGGATTGAAGAGGTATTAATAGGAGGAGGCTGATCAGGAACAACTAACTGGGAGACGGAATACAGAGCCACACTGATCCCACAAAATACAGTAGTTTTCCAAAGGAACTTTGACCAATTACTCATTAGGCTACTCTTTCCTCGATCAATTACTATAAATATTACATAATAAGATCTATTATAAAGTGTGTACTAGAGATAAATATTGTCAAAATCACATTTTTTATAAAATTTGTGGGACTCGATCTGTTCAAGACGCTGGATTGTCATATAAAATAAAGTTTACTTTATAAATTACATCATTTTCAGATAGATAACCAATCCTTAAAACGCTTAAAGGGTAAAATAAAATAAAATATACAGATTTATATCACAAACCAGCGAATTTAAGAGAGGGATCAAATTTTTTTCATCTGCAAATTCGATTTCAACCTTCTCCATCTCGGTATAAAGAGATTATAATAGCTAAAGAATAAGAAATTATAGTATTACTACATAATTAATATTATATAGGAACATTTGAATATTTGAAGTTTTGGTTAATGTTGTTATTGTCAAGTTTGTTTTGTTGTATTTTCATTTGTGAATTTATTCCATTGATCTCAGAATGATTTGGGAGGTAATTATTTGCCCTCTATCAATATCCAAATCAGATTGTTCAAACAAGGTAGTAGCCAATGCGTATGCCATATTTTGGATGATATGTGGGTGAGAAAATCGAACATCCTCCATTGTTAAAGCCATGACTTTGAAGATGATGGTTAGATAGTAAGAAAACTCCTCAAATGTCAATCCAAAAGGGTGACTATTGAGTTTTTAATAAAAAATGAACAAAATTGGAAAAGATCTTACCAGACTGACATGACTTTAGAAATCTTTTCTTCATTTTCACCACCACATAAGACACTAACCCCAAAAGAATAAATTGGAAATTACCAAAAACAGCAACAAATGAAATAAAAACCTCACTCCCCACAAAGCATCTACAACCTCAATATTCCCATTCTAAAGTGAAGAAGAAATAAAAGAAAAGATCATCATCTCTCAAAAATAAAAAATGATTTGAAACTTGTAATTGTAAAGTTTCATACAGAACATCAGCAAATGAATCTACAATTGAAAAATGGGCTTTCCCAACAATCTCATTCTTGAATCTCCTCAAAAACTCATCCTTCTCAATCACACCACCTAACAATTAAAAGCTGAAAAATATGATATTAAAAAAAAACTTTTTCCAAAGACTCTGATTAACCAATCCACTTTTCTTGAGTTCATATCCAACTGGCTTCTCAACTAAAAAAAAAGCAAGAAACAAATGATTTTCATCTCTCAAGAAAAAAGGTGTAAAAACTCTTCGGAGGGCTGTGATGTGATGATCAGTTGAAAATGGATTAGAAGATGTTGATGTTGATGATTGTGATCCCATTGAGAAGAAATCACCGCCACTACTCTCCTCCTCCTCCTCATCATCCTCTTCTGATTCTTCTGATTCTTCCATGTAAACAGGATGAGATGATTGAGGCAATAAATTCTCCCTCCAAGGTCTCACTATTTTTCATAAAGGATAATGATTAATAAAAAAGAAGATAAAATGAACCTGATACTCTAGATAAAGGCCTTCCAAATCCTTCACTTGCAGTTTGTTGTTGTTGCTGTTGTTGTTGAGGAGGTGGTTGTTGATCAGAAGATGTTTGTCCACCTGTACCTCCTTTCCCAAAATAATCATAAAACTCCTCAAAAGTCATAAACTCAGATTTCAAGAGTTGGAATGTTTGTTTAGATGTGATCTTGGCTAGAGAAACTTCATTTGCTCCAATAGAAGTACTCAAATTTTTTTTCACATTGGGATAAAGTTGGAAATAAATTGTGTAAACGGTCACCATATAAAGCTCAAGTTGCTCTTGTGTGATAAGACCATTCCCCTCATTGTCTAGTAATTCAAAGGCAATCATTAATTTCTCATAGTTATCATCTTCTCCACCACTCCCCTCCTCATTTCCACATAAAACAGTTAGCATAGCCCCCAATTCCCCTTTGTCCAAAATTCCATTTCCATCCACATCAATCACTCTAAAGATCTCCTGAGCGATCCTCCGATCAACTTCTCTATACTGACCTCCAATTAAAGTGCAAAAGATGTCCACAAACTGTCCTTCATTCACATCTCTAGCAGATATCAAGTTGGCCAGATAAGAAATATGAGCAGGATCAGTTTTTGCTAACAGTTCCTTCCCTTTCATTAGAAAAGACATTTGAATCGCATCCTCTGTGATAAATTGTTGAGGAGTAGAATTAAAACTTCCACTCCTCTGATTTTGTTGTTGTTGATTTTGAGAGGAAGAAGGGTGGGGAGAATAATAGGATGGGGGTGGGGTATTATGAGTTTGTGTGTCTTTCTTGGCCCAATTCATAAATTCCTCTAAAGAAATCTTCCCATCATTGTTGACATCTGCCTCAATAAATGCAAGTTCTGTAGTCTCCCTCGCTCTTTGAATTGGACTTAATTGGGTTTCATCATAATTTACCTGATCCATATCCCTCATAAGATGATAAACAGTTGTCAAAAATTGCTCCATCTCGCTCTTATCAATAAATCCATCCCCATCAGAATCATAACATTGGAAAGCCATCCTCAGTTTTTCATCCTCAGAATCTCCAGTTAAAATTGTCAGAGCAGTTGCAATTTCAGTAAAGTCCAATTCACCATTCCCGTCTAAATCCCACTTTTTAAATAACTCATTCAAGGTAGCATCTGTAACATGGGGCATTGGGGATGTCACTCCTCCATTTTTTTCCTCCTGTTGGTTGAAATGTGTGATTTTGAGAAGATGATGAATGGCTCTTTTGAAATCATCAAAGTTCAAACATCGTCTGTCATTGGCAAACTGACTTAAATGAGAAAAGATCTCATGAGAGGATAGGTGGGATACATCAAAAATATCCAACCACAAAGAATTTTTAAATGTTAGTAATCCAGCCTGAGTTGTATGAATCCAATTTGAGAATTCTTCATAAGCAAGATCTGTCACATCCCCTTTATCTGCAAAAATTTGATAGATAGTTTGAGATGATAGAGAGTAAGCTCTACTTCGTCTATCTCCAATATTATCCCCATTAAATGATACATGGACATAAAATATCAAATACAAAAAGTGATGGAAGATATCAAAGGAAATACCATCATCATCATGGATAGACCCCTTCTTTGCTGGATGATCTAATAAGTGATAAAGAAGGAGGCAATCCAAATCTGATTTATTAGCAAGCAACATAAAGAAAGCGATTGATAGATTTAAAACTTCCACCTTCTCCTCCTGGTTCCCAAAATCAAGATCTTCTACCTCTTTTATAACCTCAAACAAAGTATCAAAGAAGACCAATTCATTTTGTGAGAGGTCTGTTGATGATCTCCTTCCACTTGATGGGTGATTTACAATCAAACTGAAGATTCTTCGGAAGTTGGTTAAACTAACATACCCCTCTTGATCAGATGCTGATTTAATCAATTTATAAATATCTCCAAAATTTTGATTCTCTAGTTTAATTAATGAAGGTGTGAAGGATGAAGTTTTTGTTGTTGAGGATGAGATTTGTCGAATCTCTTGATCTTGATTGAAAATGTCTCTAAAATCAGAGGATTGATCAGAACAGAACCATTTTGCAAATTCAGAGAAGGTAAGAGTACCATCATTATTAATATCAGCCTCTGAGAAACACAAATTAGCAGTACAAGCAGCTAGATGATCAAATGGAATTCCAGTGATTGCGAATAATTCTGGATTGTTTTCATATAAAACTCTGAATAAATTGCCCAAATATTTATTCATCTCCTCCCACGTAATCTCCCCATCATCATCCTCATCGATTAAATCAAATGCAACCCTCATTTTATCATCCAAGCTACCCCCACAAATGATAGAAAGCCCAACCATGATCTCATTCACATCCACAGTTCCATTCCCATCCAAATCGAAGAATTCAAACAAAGAGTTCAAAATATGCTTCAAATCACCATGAGGTGCTCCACTCTCCAAAATTCTTGCAAATGCTCCCATAAATGCATCCCTCGATAAACCATCCTCTGTATCTACAGCTCTTACTAATTCATGAAGTACCCAACTGATGTTATGCGATCCTAATCCTGTGATCCTTCTAGCCTCTTCAATATCAAAAGCTTGTTCAGCAATTTCCACCAAAGAATGCGAATCTGGATTGTGATGTGAGTGGGTGGAGGAGGAGTTAATCCAATCATGAAACTCCTCAAAGGAGAGTTGGCCATCTCCATCTAAGTCAGCCTCCTGGAAGCAAAATTTGGTGGTGATCTCAGCAAACTCCTCTGGTGTGACTTTCCCTTCCTCAGGTTTTAAAGATAAATAAGGGGATGAATGAGTCGCTGCCAAAATCTTGAACATAGAAGTTAGATAAGTACACATCTCCTCAGGGTCAATAAATCCATTCCCGTCTAAATCTTGAAGTCGGAAGGCTGTCAAAATCTTGTTCTCATCTTCCAATTCTGCCCCACATAAAATACTTAATCCTGAACTCAATTCTTGTAAATCAACCACACCATTTCCATCAGCATCAAACACCTCAAAGAGATGGTTTACAGTATCAACATCAATCCCATCACTACCCCCCGACCCCCCGTTGCTCGAAATAGCCTGAAAGGCGAGGAAGAAGTCCTCTTTACTTAGAGCATTATCGTGATTTGCGAAGGATCGAAAGATATGAAAAGTTTGCTCGAAGGTGTTCCCTGACAAACCAGTGGCGGAGGAGAGAGTATCAATATCCATACTGCTTCCTATAAGGAGGGCAACAACACTGAAATTTTATCTTAATCAATGATTTACCTGAACGGAGTAAGGAAATGGATGTATCCTTCAATAATGTGTAAGCTGGAGATGAAGAAAAAAAGGATGGGACTTTACTTAGGATCGAAATAGGGTAAATAACATCTTGTTCGGTATCATATAACCCAACAACTTCTTCGCTACTACCAAAAGATGATGTGATTAAATCCTTCACTTCCTGGTGCGTGATTCCGGGGTATAAAATGAGGTGTTTTTCGACCCCTTCTTCATCTTGCAAATGAGCCAAGAACGTGTTCATGGTCTAAATAGCGAAAAAATGAATAGTAAGTAGCTAAAATTGGTAAATAATTAGATTATTTAATTTCCCAAATGTATAATAAATTATTTACAAACGTTTGGATGTACAAAATACGTTTTTTAAGTGAGGTTTCATAGAATATAGCTCAATACTTTCTCAAATGACTTCTAATTCCAATTTAGACCGCCTGGTATGCTAATATGATTATATTTCTACCATTTATGTATTTAATAGTTACGGTTTTCCTGTGTTTATGGTGACGAATCTGGAGTTGAAAAATTGATTGGAGATGGAGCCAACCAAAACAGCTCAAATGAGATGGTAATTCGCCTTATAATGGATATGATCATCCTTTTATTGAAATATGCGAGATTTTCTCCTCTTTAACATAGGATGGGAAGACTCCCTTGATGTTGAGTGTTGCGACAGGGCGGGTTAGACTAACTCAGATCTTGCTCAAAAATTACAATTGTGACATCAACCAACTTGCTAAGGTAGTATTTCCTTATTTATGTTATAAGCACATGTTAATATGATAGGATGGATCCACAGCTTTACATACTGCAGCAAAGATTGGTTCAAAGTCGATTGTAATCCTTTTGCTTTCAGAGGGGGGAGATTGGACAATTTGTGATTTTTTTGGTCATGATCCTTCCTCAATCGCTTTGTTTCACCACAACTACAATGTGTTCAAATTCTTAAAATGTGTGAAGGATACAAAAACCTTTAGTAAGAATACTTCTGGGTTGGATCAGGGAGAATTGGAGGAGATTTGGAGGAGTTCGTGTGAAGAGGAGGAGGAAGAGGAAGAAGAAAAAAAGAAGGAGGGTGGAAATCTACTAGTAGGTGGAAATGAAGTTGAGGAGAATAGTAAAATGATTATGCTAGAAACGATTCACAACCAGCTGGTTGAAGCATCAAGTGGGATTAGTATTGGGGAAGTCATGTTTTCTCCTCTTGGATTCTCCCCTATGCTCCTTAATTTGTTTGCTGGATCTAGTCAAAATCCAACTTCTTTGGTGGGTGGTTTGGCTGACAACTCTCAGTTGGAAAAGAAATTATCCCAAACTTTGGCAAACACTCACAAAATTCTCGATTCCCTTGAGAAAGTGGAGCAATCCACCAACAAGCATGTTATGATGATGAGACAGATGATGGAGAATGAGTTGGACATCCCAACCATCCCATTGATCGTTTCTGAGGTGCCAGATACATTAGTTGAGAAACTCAATCCAGAAAGACTTTTCATGTCCACAGCCAACTTATACTTCCTCTGCCCAGTTACTCTCACAATTGGGGATGTAGAGCCTTTTGTCATTCAAAATCCAAGGAAATGGATCGTGCAGGCTGCTCCTATCTTCAGAATTGGTTTGAAGATTGCTTTAGCTGTTCTTTCTGGTGGCGCATCCCTCCCTTTCCCCTTGCCTGATCTGCCTGAGAATGTGACAGAATCGAGGTATCTAGAGGATATGGTGGGATCATTGGATCTTATTGCTCAGGATCTGGAGTCAATCACAAGCCTAAATATCTCCCCAACAGAAGATACGAGAAGTGGAGAGAATCCAGAAGTCCCCGAGGATATTCCTTCTTTAGGAGAGGAGGATACAAAAGCGGATTTATTTGTGGATGATTTGGATGATCGTGGAGTAGATAGGAGAATCAAATCCATGAGACATGTTGGATCTTCTATGGAAGAGATTACAGGTTAAAACATGGGTTGAGATTATTGAAACAACAGTTTCAAATTTGATTCATAAAATAGGAGACACATACCAAGGATTGAAGGACTTGTTAGCTTCACATTTTGATATAAAAGTTGGTGAAGATACAACCATCGGTTTAAGAATGTTAAAAATTATATGATATTTTGTCACATTATGTTTGCTTTCCTTTCAGGAGGATTGGTGAAAGTTACTTCAGAATTTGATGGTTTTACAACCTGGGTGAAAGATGACGAAAATGTCATCTCCAGATTCCATAAAGATGGGAGGAGCTGTATCATCGTTAAAGATGTTCTTTTTATTTTTATTGATTGACTTTATACCTTTTCATCTTTTTTTCATATTGATTTTTAGCGTTAATTTGAGGAAGAGAAAGAAAAGGTTAAATAAGAAATGAAATGAAGAGGCGACATGAAAAATTAACAAAATGACTACACAAACAATTTTTATGCACATTTATTACATTCGTTTTTATATCTTTATGATAATTTTGCATACACTAAACTCTTAATTTTTGAAATTGATCCTCGCTTCATTAAAATCATCTCAACAGCTCTTACTAAATCTCGAATCTCAAAATACCAATCTTTCGCATCCCTCAATGCTTCTATCATTGGATTATTTAGAGCAAAAATTGGGTATTTATGAGGAGTATTCAAAAGATCCATAGTTGCTGCTGAATCTGGTGTTTTCTGACCCCCTCTTTCCATTTCTTCTGTTTCAAAAGTTTCATCATCATCCCAATTTTTTGCTAGTTTGTTCTTCCTTCCCTTTTTCTTTCCCCTTTTATTGTTTCTATTTCTTGAGGTTCTTTTGCTTGTGTAAGATCCAACTGGAAAATGGGAAGGATCTTGTAAGATAGGAAGTGCTTGAATTTGATGGTAGGATTGAATTCCAAGATATTGTTCCCCAATCAAAGAATAGACTAATTGAGCCTTCTTCCAAATAAAAGGTGGTGGGATAACTTCTATCACCCCAGTACCAAAATCAGGATTTTGTAATGAAGAAAAAGAAGAATTGAAATTGAATTGAATCATGGGAAGTAAAGTCAATTGAAATCCATGAGGAGATATTAAAATATCAATATCTGACATCTCTCTAAACAACTCACATATATCATTTGGATTGTAGACAGCAGTGGAAAGGGAAAATTGAAGATCTGGATAATATGATTCCAAAACTTGAACGGATTTTGAGATTAAATTGATGGACAATTTTCGACTTTTAGTTCTTTGGAATACTAAAATCTTCACAAGTTTTTCATTTGTATCCACTTTCTCTTTTTCGACTAGTGGATGATGCCCACACTTTAAGGATAAATCTATCTTCAAATTTTTGGAGAATTCCTTCCATGTCCTTGAAAAACTTGCATCAGATTGCTCAGAAAATGAATATTGCTTAGTTGCCAACAAAACTGAATCCTCAAAGCATACCAGATCATTTTTTGTCCTTTGATATTTGGAAATCTGGGACTTATAGGATGTTTTTGCAATTTTATCACCTTCAATTTTTTTATCAAGTTGAGACAAGGAGGGAGTTAATAAGAATGGATTAAAATCAGATTGAAGAATCTTGTTTCTCAATCTCTCTTCATTTGACAGTTGATTCCTCCTACCATCATTCTTCTCATTCTTCAAAACCAAAGAATTGATTGTATTCACTGCTGAATTAAACATTTCTTTCATAATACCTCCATCTCTCATTTCACTTTCACACCCCTTGAAGTCTGATGAATGGAACCAAACATTAGAAACAAATCCCCAATCATCACTCATTTTCATCCTCTTTTTACTCTTTGTTGTTGGTTCTGTTAAGATGTAGTTTGCAATAAAGGATAATAAATTATCTCGAAATGCATGATATAAATTACAAACTGATGCTAATTTTTCAGAGATGACCAAGGTTTTCCCGTTTAACATGAGAAGAGAAGAGTCATCATCCTTCTGTTTATTTCTTCCAAAGAGATTGGGATAATATGATAAGGAAGAGGAGGTAACAAAATTTTTATAAGTTTCAAAAACAAGATCTCCATTTTTATCATCTTTCTTAGCCTCCTCCACCCAATTTATAGTTTGTTCTTTTCTTTGATCTTTGGTATAATCTGATTTGGATGTTAAACAATTTTTGGAAAGTTTGGTGTAATGATTAAATCTCACATTCCCTTCCTTACTTGATAATGAAATAACTGGAGACGAATCAACACCATCAGCATCACCATCACTGTCAATTATATATTGTGAGAGAATTGGAGTGTTTAATTGTGTTTTGAAGCACAGGTAATGAGATTTTGCAGGAGGAAGCTGAAGAGTCGATTTCAATTTACTATTGCCCGTATTTACCTCATCAAAAGTACCAGAAAAAGGATTACAAAGATCGGTATTGAAATTCTTAAAGCTCACAACTTGAGATAGTTGAGATAGGCAGAGTATGAGAAGGGAAAGAAGGAGATTTACAAAGATTTTCATTGCTTATTTGGCCTTTGAACTGGTCATGCAAAAAAAACTCGATTTGGTTTTCAATCGAAACACTCGTCAAACAAAGGCCTAAAACAAAACATTGAAACTTAAAGCAGATTTTATATGAAAATACAAACCTATAAATTCTAACTTATGGGAGTACTAATAAAATTGCAACAAATGTGATGATTTGTGAGCTCCTAAAAAATGTCTTGCAAAATCAAGAAAATTACCAACAAAATTCACTTGTTAAACTCTTTTTTTTCTTTTCCATTAAGGTAAGATAAAAGTTTGATGGTGTAAATAGATGTATAATATAAGAAATATTCTGTCATCGTGATAATAACTTCGAAAACTAGACTATAGTATCGCTAATTTTGAATTTTTGCTAATTTTTTGATCATTTTTTGGGTCTGACTTTTTAGACCTTGCCTTATGTTCAAGATTCAGCGAATAGGGGGTAAACCAGCCAAATCCTCTTCATCAAGCCATTTATTTATCCATCCTATCATTCTAAAGCCTGGGTATCGGATTACAATAGGGAGAAAAAGCTGCAATGTGATGCTGAGTGAAGATCGATCTGTAAGTCGGAAACATGCCATCCTCCATACTTCCCAGGACTGGCAGAATCTAAAGATTGAGGACACCAACTCATCCTATGGGGTGTTTGTGAATGGGACCAAGATATCCCCAGGTAGCAACCAGGAGTTGTATGATGGGGATGTGTTTGAGGTTGGGAAAGAATCAAAATTCAAAGTCACGATTGTTTATCTCAATTTTACAACCTCACATATCAACCTTTCGACACGAAATCAGATCAAAGACTTGTTAGATCCACTGGGATTAACCTTAAGTCGATATGTAGATGTGAATCAGACCTCTCATTTGATAATGGAGCAGATTAGCTTCACAATGAAGTTGGGGTTAGCTGTTGTTTATGAGATCCCAATTGTGACTCCAGATTTCATCTTTTCCATCTTTTCTGAACAACCACAAGAAGAGGAAGAGGATGAAGGGGAAGAAGAAGAAAGTAAAGTATCAAAGAAGAAGAAGAAGAAGAAAAAGAAACCTTCTTCTTCCTCCTTCAATCCTTTTTATATCCTCCCCCCAGAATCTGATTTTATCCCTCCAACTACATCTTCTTCAAATTTGAGATCAGAGGAAGAACATACTCAACAGCAGCTGGAGGTTGGATCACAATATCATAATCCTAATAACAACGATGATACTGCTCATTTGTTCAATCATAATTTAATTTTGGTGAATCAGAAAACATCAAATTCCTTTAATGAAGAGGAGGAATTGAAAGAGAATGAAGAAGAAGAAACAAAGAAGAAAGAAACAGAAGATGAAGACACTTACCAAAATAATCAAGAAAGGAGATGCAGATTATTTTTGGGTGATTTAATTGTATTGGAGGATTCAAAAAAGTTGAATATAGGTTCTTCAAAGTCTCAGCAAGAAAATAAGGAGATTCATCAGCTTTTGAGGAAGGTTGGTTGTGAGATATGCTATCATTCTGATTTGATTCATTTGAAGAATAAAAGAGAGGAAGAGAAGGAAAATTCAGGAAAGAGAAGATCAAAGAGAAATAGAAAGAAGAAAAATATGAAGGATTCTTCTTCTTCTTCCCCAACCATAGACATCAATCCATCCTTGAGAAAAATTTTAGTTGGAGATGATGAGATGCAAGAATCATTCCTTCAATTATCATCTCAATCTCCATCTTTGTCTTCTTCCTCTTCTTCTTTTGAGGGGAAGAATGAGGAGACCATGAGATGGTTAGTGGCTGAATGTGATTGTAACTTTATAAAGATGGGGGATATATTTCGATCTGTACTTAACTTGGAAAAACCTTTGCCATCCAAGATCTTGTTGATGGGAGAGGAGGAGGAAGAGATTGAAATTATTTCTCCAGTAAAGATAGAGGAAGAGGAGGAGGAAGAAGAGGATGAGTTGTCAGAAAAGACTATTTTACTTGGGGAAGATAATAGTAGTTTTACTATTCAACAACATCATCATCAAGAAATCAAAGATGAGGAGGAAGAGGAAAAAGATGAAATTGTCGAGAAAGAAGAAGTAGATTATGATCAGCAAAAATTATCATCAAAAGAGAGGAGATTTGAGAAAAGTGAAATGGAAATTGAGATTGATATTGGGGTTGAGGATGAAAAGGAAAATGATCCAACACGAAACAATTCATTTCAAAAAGAAGATGATGACAAAATGGAAGAGGAGGAAGAAGTTGAAATTTCATCATCAAAGAGAAAGAAGAGAGAGAAGAAGAAGAAAGAAGTCAAGGTTGATAAACATAAAAATGATCATAATAATGATGGTTGGTATATATCAATTAAACCCAACAAAGAAAATGAAAAAGAAGATAATCAAATGATTATGAGAGAAAGTGGATTAACAGAAGAGAGAGATCTTATTATAAATTCAAGTAGTCATCCTTCTCCAAATAAAGGCCATAAAAAGAAGAGAAAGAGGAGTGAGTTGTTGAGTGAAATGATCAATGAGAATGATGATCAAAATGTTCAAAGAGATCTTAGAAAATTTAAAAAGAATTTTGTGATTGGGCACTATGAAGAATCATCAACAAATGTTATTATGATAACAACAGAAGAAGATGAAGATGATCCATTCTCAGATGTGAACTTTAAAAATCATTCTGAAGGAGGAAATTTTACAAAGGAGAAAAAGAAAAAGAAAATCCCAATTCAAAGGTTTGTTTTTGTTTGATCAAATTTCATTTATTTTGTCTTTTATTTTCTTATAAAATTCAAAAATAGTTTAATACCAACTTATTCTGATGAATCTAATTATGAAACATCAAAAAAAGAAATGTTTGTTAAACAAAGAGAGTTATTACAAGAAGAGGAAAGGAGGAAAAGACAATTGGAAGAAGAGGATGATGAATTGTTTGAGTTTCATTCTTTGTCCCAACAAGGAAAAAAGAAGAAAGAGAAAAGGATGAACACACGATCAACAAGAAACACAAGAAAGTAAAACAACACACCAACTTGATATATTTTCCTAGAATTCTAATTTTTATATATTACAAAAAATTCTTTTTTTATGATTCAAAAGAGAGAGAGAGATCAATCATCTTCATCTTCATCTTTTGGTGGGTTTCGTCCTAAGAAATCTTTCTTATCAAATTCATCCAAGGGTCTAGGTGGTAAAATAGCTGCTGCAACCTACCCCAAAAAATCATAAAAATTAGATCATGAGATCAATAAAGAAAAATTGATAGAATTGAGAAATGAGAAAGAGAGAAATGAGAGAGATAGAAACCTCTCTCCCTTCCCCATTTAACACATTAAAAGTTCCAATTGCTGCCCTCTAACCACACAAACAAACAAAAATCAGCCATAAAATCAGATATATATCACACAAGATTAGATTCTCATCTTCCAAAAAACCACACACAAATCTCTAAATATCAAAATCTCCTTTTCAAAAACTGATATCATCTCTTGGACAACAATTCCATGTTGTCGAAAATAAGAATGGATCTTATCATCCAATCGATCATTCATTTTTGGCCCCATACCAACTATCAACAACTCTACCAACACCCACCATAAAATATCAAAAGATGATGAGAATTACATAAAATACAATAAACCTAATCGAGGCTTGATCAATGTGAATATCTTTAGTGATTCAAAATTGATCTCATCCACAGAATGGACATTCCAGCAAAACCAAGTATGAGGGAAAAGACACACAGAACCCTCCACAAACACACTATTTACACATAATATCCCATCGGCTGCATACCCCAATACTTCCGTTCTAGGAAATGGCTGACTAAAATCAGTGTCCTCCTAAGGGTTACCAATAAAAATTTAAGCTAAAGATGGGAGACAAATTTTGACAAAAATAAAACATGAAAAAGATCATATCCTTTCCCATACCCTCCGCTGAATGTTCTAGACATTGCTAAAAGGTTAAACCTTGCTACTTTTATTAGATGAGAAGAAAAAGAATTTATCATCAAAAGGTTTTAATATGTTTATGAAGGCGCAAAGTTTGAAATTTTGCAAATCTTATATTATCACCCCCTTCCTCTTAAATTTTAATGTTTAGAAGGTCTAATTTTATAATATGGTGTTTGATAACGCTATTAATGATACTAAATTCGCATCAAAAGAAGTTCTTAGTCACCAAAAACCTTCCTGAATTTTCGGATCTTCTTTCGACCTACAATATTGAGCACTTAGAAGATGTATTTAGTTCAATGAATATCTTTGAAACTCAATATATCTTAAGGTTAACATCTATGGACTTCAATATAATGGTGAGTGGATTTATTAATGTAAATTTGATCGTTTGAATTTTGAGTTTTTGTGTTTTGAATTTTAAAAATTGTGTTCACTTTCTTACCGTTCCGATAGAGGTCAGAACATGGAATATCCGTTGGTGACATCACTGTAATTAATCAAATTATCGATGAATTAAAGGTTGAGGAGGATACTTCCCTATTTGAGGATGATCCTATCCTCAAACTTCGCGATAAACTTGAGTATGGAAAGTTGGTTTTGGAAAGAGGAGTTCATTCAATCGATGTTTGTTCATTTTCAATTTTGTCTTTTCTTCATTTGTTCTCATTATTTTTGGTGTTTATATTTCACCATATTTAATTTCTATAGTATCTTCAGGCAGCATTTGGAAAGGAAAGAGCACCAATAGGACCTCAGATCTTAAAGATTTTAGATCCAATTGATGTTTGTCATTTTTCCAAACTCCCAACCATAGACCCTTACAATCCAACTTTTTCAACCAGAAATGAGGAACTTCCTCCTCAAAGCGACCCAAATAATGAGAACAACAACAAAAATATGAAAGGAAATGAGGAAGATGAGATGGATGTGGTTTATGTTGGAGTGAGAGGGAATTGTTCATTTTTTGAGAAATCTTTGTTTGTGAGT
>Ga0209992_10002647_pt1 | contig 16054 bp, 16 predicted proteins | sample 2SBtaG_2_FD_182564 | JGI IMG/M metagenome (GOLD analysis project Ga0209992, IMG submission 182564) | Deep subsurface microbial communities from Kolumbo volcano to uncover new lineages of life (NeLLi) - 2SBTROV12_ACTIVE470 metaG (SPAdes)... | ecosystem: Environmental > Aquatic > Marine >... | reverse complement strand
AACCTCTGTCAACCAGCGGCCCAAAACGGACACCCCTGCGCCCACCCTTGCCAGCATGTGCTGCTTTTGTGGATAATTCCAGCAGTTTCTTTGTTTATCTGTCGGCGTTGGCCAATTGGGCAAAAAACCGGCGCGTGGTTGTGTAAAGCAGGATAAAATGAAACTGGCGCAAAAGCGATGGAACAGGCCAAGAAAAGCTTGGTCAAAAAGAAAGAAGTCGTTGCGACCTACCGGTTGGCTGATCAGAAAGCCTTGTCCAAAGTATTGCTGAAAGTGCGCAACCTGGCGAAAACAGCATAATGGCAGTTAATCTCGTTGATTAGGTTCTTGTGATGCGAGTGATATTCGGCTTCCGCGCTTCATCGGACCCAAGCAACCACTTGTTGTCTAGAAAGACTGCGAGATTTCGTCTATATCTTGTCTAATAGTTTGAATTTATAGCAAGGAATACCGATGTCCCGCTGGTCGGACCAATTTGAAAGTCATGCAATCCACGAGACGCTGAGACAAACCAGCGAATGGTCTAGCATCAAAATTGACGAAATTGACAGCGAGCATCAATCAGAAAAAAGAAGATTGATCAAAGCTATCAAATCGGTCGTGGATATTGTTGGTGGCCTAGATTCCGAATTCTATCCCGAAGCGCAACTAACCGCCTTGAACAATCACTTGCGTCAGGCGCAATTCTGGAACCAACTTTCTGAATATTCAACTAACAAAAATATCCAGCATTTGAAGACAGCAAACGATCATCTTACTGCCCAGATTCCCGCCATCTATCAAATAGGGGCTTTGGCCAAAAAGCCAGAAAGCCGAAAAGCAATAAAAGATGCTGAGGCGGCTTACGAAGCTTTCAGCATAGCTATTGAAAAAAAGAAAAATGAATTCACCGAAATTGCAGTCCAAAAAGCTTCAGATATCTCCGACCTGAAAACTCGATCGGACGAAATTGACAATTCTCTTTCGTCGCTGAAAACGGCAACTGAAACGCAAATGGCAACTTGGCAAAAGGAGTTCACTGAAGCGCAGACAACGCGAATCCAAGAGCATTCGGACGCACAAATATCAAGGACAAAAGAATATGAAACGGCCTTGGACGTTTTCAAAACCGATTCAGAAGCTGACCGGACCGAATCCACAAAAAGGCACAATTCGGCGCTGAAAGAGGCGTTCGATGCCTACGTTGATGATGTCAAAGCGAAGACATCTGATATTGGCACTAAGCACCAGGAAATCCTTACATTGCATGGGCTAGTGACAACTGACGGTGTGGCAGGTGGATACAAAAAGGGAGCGGATGGTGAGTGGTGGACTGCTACGATCTGGAGTGGGATTTCGATGATATGTTACGGGATCGTCCTTGCGTGGGTGCTATTAAAGGGCAAACTTGGATTTGGAATAGCAGCTTCAACAATAGCGGTATCAGTTGGAGAAACCGCTGGAACTGGTGAAGCCGCCAACACCGAAGCTAATGGTATCGTCGAAACCATTGGTAGTGTGGCTTCTTCGGGGCTTGACTGGCCACTAGTGGCAACAACCATATCTGTGACTGCAGTAGCACTAATTGCAGCACAATTTGCCGGTCGACAATCTCGCCTGCACCGAATGAATGAACAGCGCTAGCGTTGGTTCTCGTTTGAAATTGCGGCAATTGATCCTTTCATTTCAACACTAGACGTTGATCAGCAAAAGGCCATCAGAGAGAAACTTACTGAGAAGCTGTTTGGGCAAGATCGCGTAGTCGACGATAGGCCATCGAAAGTGAGCGGTTTAGATTCGAAAACTCTAAGTACCCTGCTAAATGAAATCAAAGAAATCATCAAAACCGCAAAGGGATAATTGCACCACAAAAAACACCCCATACAACACCCCACGGTGTATTGCAAAAGCTCAAATTTGACATAACTCTTTGAAATCATTGGCGCACCCGAGAGGATTCGAACCTCTGGCCTCTGCCTTCGGAGGGCAGCGCTCTATCCAGCTGAGCTACGGGTGCGTCAAGATGTGATATAGGTCAGACGCTGCGGGCTGGCAATCGGCAAAGTCAGCCAAACAAATCGTGGCACAATTCCAGCGCTTCAACCAGTTTGTCAACTTCGTCCGTGGTATTATACAGCCCAAACGAGGCGCGGCAGGTGGCGGTCAGGCCCAGATGCGCCATCAGGGGCTGCGCACAGTGATGCCCGGCGCGAACGGCGATGCCTTTTTTGTCAACCACGGTGGAAATGTCATGCGGATGGGCGGCACCATCCAGTGTGAATGAAAAAATAGCACCCTTTGTGGCCGAATTACCTTGAATATTCAGCCAGTTCAGGCCGGACAATTTGGAATTGGTATAGTCCCGCAGCATGGCTTCGTGCGCCGCGATATTGTCCATTCCCAGGTCCATCAGATATTCAAGTGCTGCGCCCAATCCGATCATTTGCACGATGCCGGGGGTGCCCGCCTCAAACTTATGCGGTGGGTCGTTATAGGTGACAACCTCGCGGGTGACGTCGCGGATCATATCGCCACCACCAATAAAGGGCCGCATCTCAGCCATGCGTTCGCGCCGGATATAAATCGCACCCGAGGCCGACGGGCCATACAGCTTGTGCCCGGTGATCGCAAAAAAATCACAACCCATGTCCTGCACGTCCACGGGTGCATGCACCGAAGACTGCGAGCCATCCACCAGAACGGCAATGCCGCGCTGCCGGGCCAGCGTGCAGATGGTTTTTACGTCAACCTTGGTGCCCAACACATTTGACATGGCGGTAATGGCGATCAGTTTGGTTTTGTCTGTGCAGGCGTCCATCACCGCCTGAGGGTCAAGATCGCCCAAGCTGTCAGTTTCGACCCATTTCAGCACCACCCCCTGCCGTTCACGCAGAAAATGCCAGGGCACGATGTTGGCGTGGTGTTCCATCACTGACAGCACAATCTCGTCGCCTGCCTGCAAGTGCTGTGCCGCCCAGCCGTAAGACACCATGTTGATGCCCTCTGTGGTGCCGGAATTAAACAGGATCTCGTCTTCATGTTCGGCATTCAGAAACCGCTGGATGATGCCGCGCGTGGCCTCGTATTTGTCGGTTGCCAGATTGGACAGAAAATGCAGGCCCCTGTGAACATTGGCATATTCATGGGCATAAGCGGTGTTGACCGCATCGATCACACATTGCGGCTTTTGTGCGGACGCGCCGTTATCCAGATAAACCAAAGGCTTGTCATTGACGGTTCGCGACAGTATCGGAAAATCCGCGCGCAAATTGTTCACATCGTACAAATTCAGGTTCCCCCCGGAACAAGACCAAAGATGCTTAGCAAAACAGCCACAACCACCGAGACCGCCACGTATAGTCCGATAACCCCGCCAAACACTGTTCCCAGTGACTGAAACCCGTGCAAAACGGCGATAAAATTCACCAGCAGCCACGTGGATATAACGGCGCTGACGATCATGACAAGGTTAAAAGGCACTGCCAGCGCCAGCATCAGGAAAAACCCGGCAAGCTGCAGCAGGAAATTGACAAACTGCAGCCAGATCACCAGCAAAATCGCACCGTCCAGCGTGCCGTTGCCGCCAAAAACCCGGCCGCCGTGAAATATCGCGATGGCCATGATTGCCATCACGGTCAACTGCAATGCGGTGCCAAACATCGGAGAGGATAATTCAGTGGCAAACATGCCGGTTGCGGTTCTGGGCAACAGGGCTGACTCGACCGTGGCGGCAATAACGCCTATGACCGCCACAAGAATGGCCATTTCCACCAGTTCTTGTCGTTTAAACTGATAGCTCAGAACTGTTGTCGCCCCGTCCTTGGGGTTTCCCACAGTTATCCGCGCAAGTAACAATACCTGTCGCAAATCCATGACATGCCTTCAAATATACCCTTTGGCACGAAAGTACATGGCCGCCGTCAGGCCGACAAGGGCAAGAGTGCAAAGCGGGATGAATACCGGCAAAGTGCGCTTGAAACCCTGGGCTTTGGAAACACCATCGGCGATAAACCAGATGAACGGCAGCATGCCCAGCCAATAGGGCGGCATTGAAATCCAGTCGGATTTGAAGACCGGAAAGTGGATTTCAAGATTGGTAATCGCAACGGACACAAGTGCTGCCAGCAGTCCAAAGGGTGCGGCCACCAAAGCGCCCCAGAAAACCGCAACACGGGTATTGCGCCAAGTGCCGCGCCCACCGCGAATGCGACACGCGGAACCGATTACCGCGGCAAAAGCATACATCAGGCCGGTACGGAGGATGAAAGACACCAAAAACAACAGACCAATTTCGATGGAGAACAGGTTCATACCGCCGGTGGCCTGCGGCACCACCACACCCTTCAAGGTCCAGGACGTGAAAAACACCATGTCCGATATCAACAACAGCAGCAGCAAATAGCGCTCTGACGGTTTGGCGGTGATGATCCGGCGGGTTGAGGCCCGCATGTTGAACCACGCGAACACCACGCCGTGGGTCAAAGACTTCGTGCTTATTCTGAAATTGCGCGAGGTTTCGCCAAACGGCCCCTGAAAGGTTCCGGCGACCGGATTGTAATCAACAGCGTGCATATCAGGCCCTAACCCAAACCACGCCCCCGCCCGATTGGTACGCCCTTGTTGCCGGTAACTGAGGGTATTTTATGACGCGCATAAGAAGAAACTGTGACCGCCGGGGCGGTTTGGGTTTGAGACAGGGCTTGGCGCATTGGCAACCTGTGTGCGGTTTCATGGCGGACCGAAGGGTTTAGGCACCACGGTCTAGCTGAGGCAAAAGGCAGTTCGCGGGTCTGATAACAGGCGATGGATCGGCTGAAAGCTGCAATCCGGGCGGAACAATTCAGAAGCTTTTGCAAGAATTACCATTTCCAAACGGGCGCCGCGATTCCGCCATAACTTATTGATATTCTACCGGAACTTTGGTCCAATTTTCCGGTGCACTGGTGCACTGATGCACTGGTGCACCGGCTCACCGATCCATCGACCCATTGGTGCACCGGTCAACCGGTCAAACGGCCCACCGGAGCATCGGATCACCGGAGCGTTTGGTGTTTGAACCGGGGGTCGGCAACGGGCAAACAGTGTGTTGTTTGGCAGCAGGGTGGACGGTCCGGGCACCGCTGGATGATTGCTGTACAGCTTACCGCTTCAGGCCGGCGCGACAGGCCACTCTACCGCCCTAAGCGCCCGCAGCCAAATGGCAAGGAACAGAACGCCGATCAAAATGGACAGGAAAAATTTAGTATTGTCAGACACATAGGGTGCAATCATGTAAGCGCGGATCAAAACCAGCGGCTGCAACGACAGCAGGCACCAAAACAGCGCCAAGCGGGCGGCAAACCAATCGCCCTGCCCGCCGATGGTCTTTGCAATTACATGGCTAACCGCCGCCAGCCCATACAAAAACAGCGGCGCAAAAATCACCGAAGCCACGATATTGCTGCCGATAAAAGTGGTAAACTGCGGCGCACCGGCACCAAGCGCATTGTGGGCGGCAACAAGGTCTGGCACGCGGGCGATGAACGTCAGAATGCTGGCGAACATAACGTAGGCCAGCACCCGTTCTTCGCCGATACCAGCGGCAAGCTGCCGGCGGACCACCACCCCGGGCCTGCTGTAACTGGCAGCTATATCACGCCAAAACGCCACTATGTGCGGTGCCGCTGCATCCATTCTTCCAGACGGTGGCGGATGTCTTCTGCCAGTTCGGAATCCTCGATTTCGTCAATGGCCTCGGACAAAAACGCCAACACCAGCATATCCTGCGCCACAGCCTTTGGCACACCGCGCGATGTCAGATAAAACAATGCGGTTTCATCCACCGCGCCACAGGTGGAACCGTGGCTGCAAATGACATCATCCGCGTAAATTTCAAGCTCCGGTTTGGCCAGAAACTGGCTGTCGTCATCCAGCAGCAGGCCTTGGGAAATCTGATAGCCGTCGGTTTTCTGGGCGTCAGCTTTCACCAGAATTTTGCCCTGAAACACACCGGTCGCCCCGTTGCGCAGCACTTTCTTGAACACCTGACGGCTTTCGCAATTGACCGCGTTGTGGGTCAGAAAAACCGTGTCATCATGATGAAAATCACCGTCCCCGACGCTGGCACCGGAAATTGTGGCGTGGGCATCATCACCGGTCATTTCAATCACCGCCTCGCTGCGGGTCAGCGTGCCGTTGGCCGTCAGGGTGAAGCTTTTGAACCGGCTTTCGCGCCCCAGACGCACAAACATATGATTGGCGGCAACGCGCTGATGATCGCGGCCCTGCGTGCGCACATGGTTGAAAACCGCGCCATCGGCCAGTTCAATTTCCAGCACCAGATTAAGCCGTGCGGCAGAGGGGCCATTTTCCAAAAGCGTCAGCTCTGCCCCTTCTTCCAGCCGGATGACATGGTGGATCACAGCGTCAGTGCGTGCCTCTTGACGAATGTTGCTGAGGCAAATCGGCTTTTGCGCTTTGCCGGTGACACGGATAACCAGCCCCTCTTTGGCGGTTGCCGTGTTCAGCGCCGCAAGTGGTCGCTGCACCGGTGACTGACCGTTGTTTTCCAGTACGCCAAACAGATCACGGGCCCAGTGGATGTCCTTGCCTGTGGCCTGTTGCAGTGTTTCAATCTCTACGTTGTCCATCTTAAGGGGATGCGAGATATCAGTGTCCAGCACACCGTCCACAAACACCATGCGGTGACGGTCAACCGCATAAAACACCGGTTTTTCATCGATCGGCAAAACATCCGCGGTTGGGGTTTCAGCCGCCGCCAGCCGCGCAGGGTCGGTGAATTTCCAATATTCATCGCGTTTGTGCGGCAGGCCACCCGCCCGCAAGGTGCCAAGCGCCCTTGCGCGCGCCTGCCCCGCCCATGCAGCGCCCTTGGGCAGGTCAGCCTCTGAAACGCGGGCTTGCGCCGCTTCTATTTTTGCCGCCAGAACCGCCATCAGGCCACCTCTGCCAAAAGATCGGCGTAGCCGTTGTTTTCAACTTCCAGTGCAAGTTCCGGACCACCGGTTTTGATGATCTTGCCGTCAGCCATAATATGCACCACATCCGGTTTGATGTGATCCAGCAACCGCTGATAATGGGTGATGACCAGAAACGACCGTGTGCCGTCGCGCAACGTGTTCACGCCCTCGGCCACCAGCTTCATGGCGTCCACGTCAAGACCTGAATCGGTTTCGTCCATCACGCACATTTTGGGTTCCAGCATCGCCATCTGCAGGATTTCGTTGCGCTTTTTCTCACCACCGGAAAAACCCACATTGACCGGACGCTTCAGCATTTCCGCATCAATTTTCAAGGCCTTGGCTTTTTCGCGGATGAGTTTCAGAAATTCCGCCGCGGTCAGCTCTTCTTCGCCACGGCTTTTGCGCTGGGCATTCACCGCCGTCCGCAAAAACGTCATATTGCCCACGCCGGGAATTTCCACCGGGTATTGAAAGGCCAAAAACAGCCCTGCTGCTGCGCGATCTTCCGGTTCCATATCCAACAGATCAGCGTCATCCAGGCTGGCGCTGCCGCCGGTCACCACGTATCCGTCCTTGCCGGACAACACATAAGACAAGGTGGATTTGCCAGAACCGTTTGGTCCCATGATGGCATGGACTTCGCCAAGGTTGATCTCAAGATCAACGCCTTTCAGGATTTGCTTGTCTTCTTCTTCCAGTTTGACATTCAGGTCTTTAATTTTCAGCATCTTTAACTTCCTCTTTCGCCGCTTTTGTAGCGGCGCGTTTTTCCAGTTCGGCCAGATGGGCACTCTGCCCGGCGGCTCGTTTTTCTTCCATTATTTTATGGTGCGCGGCCCGCGCCATATCGATTTGATCTTTCGCCCGAAAGTAATGCAGCCGGCTGATCAGCCACCCCAATCCGACGCCCACAAAGGCGCTGAAAGCAAAGGGGTGGATTTTCAGCGGCCAGAACAGGGCCGCCACATCCAAAAACAACACCACAGGGATTATCGCAGCCGCCACCAGAGACCAGATCAACGACGCTTCGTTGGCCGCACTCCGGCGGCTGGTGGCCAGCAATTTGTCCTGCGCTTTATCCATTCATTCCTTTGCTTTCATGGCAGCGATCTGCCGGTTTGCTTCTGCTTCATTCCTTTGGCGCTCCGCGGCCATCCGCGCCTGTTCTTTGCTGGCAATTTTGCGACTGAATACGCGCGTGACCACCACGCCGATCAACAGTCCAACCGTCATCCCGATCACCAGCGCGCCAAAACCTGTCAGCCGAGGCACAAACATCGGCAGAAAAATCACAATAAATAACGCGGGCGCGGCGCCCGCCAAGAACCCGACGCGAGACGGGTCTGTATGGCTGGGATTGTTGATCTGGGTCATCAGACCCTCTTCCATGGCGTTGCCGGTCATTTGTCACCCGCCTGCTTTCTGCGAAAATACCAGCGCAATCCGCCGTAAGCTGCACCCGCCAAAGCCCCCATCGCCACCGAGAACAGAAAGTTCGGGATCAGCGACCCGCCCATGCCGGTGATAAATCCAACAAAAAACAGCGCTCCGGCCATGACCAGCCCGTAGACAACGAAATCCGGTGGTTTTTTCATGCCCTCTTACCCCACACTCCCCTCCAGCGAAATCGCCACCAGCGCCTGTGCTTCCATTGCAAACTCCATCGGCAGGGCCTGCAGCACCTCTTTGGCAAAGCCGTTCACAATCAGCGCCAGCGCCACCTCCTCGTCCATGCCGCGCTGGCGGCAGTAAAACAGCTGGTCGTCGTCCACCTTGGATGTCGTCGCCTCGTGTTCCACCCGCGAAGAATTGTTCTTCACTTCGATATAAGGCACCGTGTGCGCCCCGCATTTGTCGCCAATCAGCAGGCTGTCACACTGGGTGTAGTTGCGCGAGTTTTTGGCCCGTGGGTGCATGGACACCAGCCCGCGGTAAGTGTTTTGCGCTTTGCCCGCCGATATGCCCTTAGACACGATCCGGCTGCGGGTGCGTTTGCCCAGATGGGTCATCTTGGTGCCGGTATCGGCCTGCTGGTAATTATTGGCGATGGCGATGGAGTAAAATTCGCCCTGACTGTCATCGCCGCGCAAAATACAACTGGGGTATTTCCAGGTTACCGCGCTGCCGGTTTCCACCTGCGTCCACATCACCTTGGCCCGGTCGCCACGACAATCCGCGCGTTTGGTGACGAAATTATAGATCCCGCCCACGCCGTTTTCATCCCCCGGATACCAGTTTTGCACCGTGGAATACTTGATCTCAGCATCCTCAAGGATCACCAGTTCAACAACCGCCGCGTGCAGCTGGTTGGTGTCCCGCTGGGGCGCTGTGCAGCCTTCCAGATAGCTGACATAAGCGCCCTCGTCCGCGATAATCAACGTGCGCTCAAACTGGCCGGTGTTTTCCGCATTGATGCGGAAATAGGTCGACAGTTCCATCGGGCAGCGCGTGCCTTTGGGAATGTACACAAAGGAACCATCAGAAAACACGGCGGAATTCAGGGTTGCATAGAAATTATCCGATTGCGGCACCACACTGCCCAGATATTTCTTGACCAGTTCCGGATGATCCTTGATCGCCTCTGAGATAGAACAGAATATCACCCCCGCCTTGGCCAACTCGTCGCGAAACGTGGTGCCAACAGACACAGAGTCAAACACCGCATCCACCGCCACTTTGCGCCCCTCCGCCGGTGCGCCGCTTTCAACACCCGCCAGCACCGCCTGTTCTTTCAAGGGAATGCCCAGCTTGGCGTAGGTTTCCAGCAGTTTTGGATCAACCTCGTCCAGCGATTTTGGCTTTTCCGCCATGCTTTTGGGCTTGGCGTAATAGTAAATATCCTGAAAATCGATCTTCGGATAGTCGACCATGGCCCATTTTGGCTCGCGCATCTGTTTCCAGCGGGCAAAGGCCGCCAGTCGCCACTCCAGCATCCATTCAGGCTCGCCATTTTTCTCAGAAATCAGACGCACGATGTCCTCGTTCACACCTTTTGGTGCGAACTCCATCTCGATGTCGGTCTCAAAGCCGTATTTATATTTGCCACCGATCGACTGTACAGCATCAACGGTGTCCTGATCGACACCGTCCTTGACTTCAACCACATTGATTACTTCGTTCATCTGCTTTTTCCCGTCAAAATTTCAGGCAGCCTTGGCCTTAGTGCGTTTGTATTGATTCAACCATGTGTCAGCAAAGCGCATCAATTCGTCTTTTGTTGTGTCCGGTCCGATGGACACTCGTATGGCGGAGCCCGCGACCATATCGTCATACCCCATTGCGACCAGCACCCTACTTGATTTCACCTTGCCGCTGGAACAGGCTGATCCGGCGGAAACCGCAAAGCCCGCCAAATCCATTTGCATCACTTGGGTTTCACCGCGCCAACCCGGCACCGCGAAACAGGATGTGTTGGGCAATCGCGCCACGTCTTTGGCAAAAATCAGAACATCCGGCGCCGCGTCCAATATCCGTGCTTCAAACGCATCCCGCAATTCTGTCACCTGCTCCCAAAGACCGGCGCTTAGATCCCGCGCCGCCGCTTTGGCCGCCGCGCCAAATCCGGCGATGCCGATCACATTCTCTGTCCCGGCACGTCGGCCCATTTCGTGCCCGCCACCTTTGATCTGCGCCGCCACCTTGATGCCTTTTCGCGCCACCAGCGCACCGGCGCCTTTGGGCCCGCCGATTTTGTGGGCGGTGATCATGGCCATTTCAACGCCGGTCCAGTCAAACCCAACCGGCAGTTTGCCAAAGGCCTGCACAAAATCAGACAGAGCAAGCCCGCCTGGCAGGTCCTGCACAACGCCGGTTTCCGAGTTCACCGCCTGCAGCGTGCTTTTGGCCGGCAAATCAACGCTCACCCATCCGGTTGAATCGCATTCCAACTTCTTTTCGGTCCAAATATCCACGCAATCATGTTCCACGCCTCCGGACAACAGCTGCCTGCCCTTCAACCCCAAAGCCGCCGCTTCGGTTGCGCCTGACGTAAAGATAATGTCCGCAGACGCAGCCCCAAAAGCATCCGCCACCTGCCCGCGCGCCCGTTCAACAATGGTTTTTGCGGCGCGGCCCTCCCCGTGAATGCTGCTGGGATTGCCCAGCACATCCATTGCCGCAATCATCGCGTCGCGCGCTTCTGGCCGCAGGGGAGCGGAGGCATTCCAGTCCAAATAACAGCGTCCACCCATCACTCGTCCACCAATTCAAAAATCATCGGCACAGCCGGGCACGGCACCAGATCATCGCGCGTGACATCTGACAACCGGGTTTGGTGCAGGAACACATAGACATGGGCGCTGAGCTGCTCCCACAATTTATCCGTCATATTCTGTTCAACAGAACCGCCCTCTCCACCCGAGGCTCCGCCCCCCCGCTTAAGCGCGTCCATTGTTTCATCAACGGCAGAAAGGATTTCCGACACCCGAATGTTTTCCGGTGCCTTGGCCAGCCGGTAGCCACCCCCCGGCCCACGCACGCTGTCAACGATCCCGGCCCGGCGCAGCTTTACAAACAACTGCTCCAGATAGGCCAGCGAGATTTCCTGCCGCTTTGATATCTCGCCCAAAGACACAAGGCCGCTTTGCCCGTGCTCGGCCAAATCAGCCAGTGCGATCATCCCGTACCGTCCTTTGGTGCTGAGTTTCATTGATTTACCAGGCTGACAGAGTTGACGTTTTGCACGTCACCCCTTAGGTCCTTTTGCTGAGGATTGGGCCGCAGAAGCCCCGATTTAGAATTGTTCTAGGTTCTCCGAGGGATTTCGTCAAGTATTTGATGCCCCGGCTGCAACCCGCATTGGCCGGAGTTTGAAAAACCTTATGCCCGAAGTCATTTTCCCCGGCCCCGACGGGCGTCTTGAGGGGCGTTACCACCCGCAAAAAGCCAAAGACGCGCCCATTGCAATAATCCTGCACCCGCATCCGCAGTTTGGCGGCACCATGAACAACAAGGTTGTCTACAATCTGCATTACGCCTTTTATAATATGGGCTTTACCGTGTTGCGCTTCAACTTTCGCGGCATCGGGCGTTCCCAGGGTGAATATGATCAGGGCATTGGCGAGCTGTCAGACGCGGCAGCCGCCCTTGATTATCTGCAAACTTTAAACCCCAGCGCCAAACATTGCTGGGTCGCCGGATTTTCCTTTGGATCATGGATCGGTATGCAACTGCTGATGCGCCGCCCGGAAATCTCGGGGTTCATATCCGTGGCCCCCAACGCCAATATGTACGACTTCAGCTTTCTGGCCCCCTGCCCGTCCTCTGGTCTTATCATCAACGGCACCAACGACCGCGTGGTGCCACCCGGCGACATCGAAGGGCTGGTGGAAAAGCTGCACGAGCAAAAAGGCATCACCATCACCCACACGGTGATGGAAGGCGCCGGGCATTTCTTTGAAGAGCCTTACATGGAGCCGATGATTGAACATGTGGATACATACGTGCGACGCCGGATGACAGAGAACACGCGCTAGCACCGGCGAATATATCCGCTGCATTGTCTTGGCGAAGAAAGAATTTTGCTAAATTCTTAGCAAGCGAATTCAAATTCGCTTTTTGCGCTGACCAGCGGCTCGTTGACGGCCAATTATCGGTTGATGTTCTAACCGCCGAGAAAAAGTCGCCCAACGTCGGGATTGGCCAACAGCGCATCGCCCTTGTCTGCCATCGCCACCTCGCCCGCCACCAGAACATAGCCCAAATCAGCAAACTCCAGCCCTTTGCGGGCGTTTTGTTCCACCATGATGATGGTTTTGCCGTCTTTTTTCTGCAGGTCTTCAAGAATGTTGAACACCATGTCAATAAATCGTGGCTCAAGACCAATTGACGGCTCGTCAACCAGCAGCACATCCGGTTCCATCACCAGCGCACGGGAAATTTCCAGCAACCGGCGTTCACCACCCGAAAGGATGCGCGCCGGTTGGTTGGCCCGTGCGGCAAGGCGGTCGTATTTGTCAAACAGCTCGTCCGCCTTGGCGGCAGCGGCCTTGGTGGTGGCCATCAGATACCCGCCCATCAGCAGATTTTCCCGCACCGTCATGTCCGGAAATACCGAATTGTCCTGCAGGATATAGGCAATGCCGGCCTCTGCCAGCTTTTGGTTGGATTTCTGGCGGGTTACGTCTTTGCCGTCGCAGCTGATCCTGCCTGATTTGATATTGGTAAATCCGTAGATCGAGTGCAAAATCGTGGACTTGCCCGCGCCATTGGGCCCGATCAGGCACAGCGACTGGCCTTTGCTGACCACCAGATCGATATTGTGCAGGATCTCCATCGCACCATAACCCGCCACCATGTTTTCAATGGTCAGGAACGGTGATCCGCCCGCCAGTTTCCACAGTTCATCCCGCGTGGGCGCGTCCCCTGACATTTCAGAGGCCGCTTTGGCCACGTCATCCACCGACATCACCGTGTCAACACTGCCCTGATGATAGCCTTTTGCCTTTTCCTCAGCCACGCTCAATGTCCTCCAAGGTAGGCCGCAATGACCTTTGGATTGTTCTGGATATCGGCAGGTTTGCCGCTGGCGATCAACCGTCCGGCGGCCAGAACATGGATTTCCTTGGCCAGGTTCATCATCACCCGCATATTATGCTCGATCACAAACAGGGTGACGCCAAAACGTTCGTTCGCCTGTTTCAACCGGTCGATCAGCCCGTTGATCAGGGTCGGGTTGATGCCCGCCGTCGGTTCATCCAACAGCAGCAATTCCGGCTCGTTCATCAGCGCCATAGCGAATTCCAGCAATTTTTGCTGGCCAAAGGACAGTGAGCCGGCCAGCAGGTGCTGTTTGGAGGCAAGGCCGACAAATTCCAGCAACTCTTCCGCCCGGGTCAGATCGTCCGGATTGGGCCGGTGCAGCAGCGACCGCACGCCACCATCGCGCACCGGGCGCGAAATCAGCATGTTACGCACGCAATCCATCTCGCCGTAGACATGGGTTTGTTGAAATGTGCGTACCATGCCAAGGCGGGCGATATGGGCGGTGCGCATCTTTTTGGTTTCCGTGCCCCGGTATTTGATCGAGCCTTTGTCAATGGGATGATAGCCACAGATCGAGCCAAACAATGTGGACTTGCCGGACCCGTTGGGGCCAATCAGCCCCACGATCTCGCCCTTTCGGACAGTCAGCGAAATATCCTCGTTCGCGATCACGCCGCCAAAATTTTTGGAAACGCCCGACACGTCCAGCATGATTTCGCCGTCGCTCATGGATTTGCCTCAGCGCCGGTCTTGCCAAATCCAAGGGCGCGGCGGGCGCGGTCAAAGCCGCCCATAACACCGCCGGGAAAAAACACCACGATAATGACAATCAGCAATCCCAGCGCCACCCGCTGCCAGCCAAACAGGAACGTCCAGAAAAACTCTTTAAACAGCTGAAAGACCACCGCGCCAATGATCGGACCCCAAATCGTACCTTTGCCGCCAATCAGCGTCATCAGCAGCATCCACACGCCAATTGTCGGCGCCGAAAACGCCACTTCGGTCGGGTCGATAAAGTTTTTGGCCGACCCATAGATACCACCGGCAATCGCCGCGAAAAAAGCCGCAATCGCCCAGGCAAAGGCTTTCACCTCGGCGGTTGGCAGGCCCATAGCCTCTGCCTTGTCCTCGTTGTCCCGGATGGCGTTCATCACAAATCCAAAGCGGGTTGAATACAGCCAGCGCAGCAGGATGAAAAAGACCGCAACCACAAACAGGCCGATGAAATACAGCAGCGGCATCAGTTCCAGCGTGCGCGGCGGCTGGATGAAATTCATGCCCGACCCGGCTCCAAGGATGTGCATCGTGCTGGCAAATTCACCTGCCGCCACACCCAGCCCCAAAGTGCCGATGGCAAAGTAGTGGCCGCGCATTTTCAGCAGTTGAGAGCCAACAATCAGGCCCAGCAAAAAGTTTAAAACGGCAACGATGGCCAGCCCGATCACAAGTGACGCGATAAACGTCGGCGTGTCCACCGCAAAACTCGACAGGTTGCCGCCCTCCGCCGCATTATAGACCGCCAGAGTAAACCCGCCGGCCCAAACCTGAATCGACGCCACCAGATACATGCCAACGCCGAAAAACAGGATGTTGCCGAAAGAATTGTACCCCATCTGCCCGCCCAGCATGTCCCAGCTTAGCGCGATCAGAATAAACACCATGAGGTCTGCCAACTGCGTCATGTTGTTGGGCAAAATAAGTGGCGCAGCAAGGAACAATCCCAGGACAACCGCCGCGATCAGCCACTGCAAAGAGGATGTTTTTATCACGACTTGGTCCCTACTTCAGATATTGGCGCTTGCGGCGCATGATGGCGGCCCGCACCAGCAGCGCGATGGGAACGATAATAAAAACCATGCCATTTTGAAACTCCGGCCCCAGCACAAATCCGGCGTAGTTTTCATAAACGCCCAGCCCAAAAGCGGCAAATATGACACCTGGAATATTGCCAACACCGGCAAGAATCACGATCACGAAACTGCGCAGGGTGTAAATTAATCCCTGAAACGGATGAATTATGTAAACAAAGGCCACGATGGAACCGGCCACGCCGCAAATGGCACCGTTCAGCGCAAAGGTCATGGCATATACTTTCTTGGTATCAATCCCCATGATCCGCGCCGCCCGGGCGTTTTGCGATGTGGCCCGCATAGCCCGGCCAAAGCGCGAATAACGCACCAAAATCACGATCATCACCGCTGCCAGAACCCCCAGCAATGCCCCCAAAGCCCGCGAGCCGGGGATGTTCAGCATGTTGTTCAGGAACACGAAGGTTTGCAGTTGCGCGTCCAGCACCCGCTCTTCCGCTGTAAAAACCTGGTTCATGCCCTGTTGCATTACCAGTTCGATACCAAAGGTTGCCAGCAACGACACAAACAAATCCCGGTCCAGCACTCTTTCGATGACCAGCTTGAACACAAAAAGCGCAAATAATCCCATCGCAAACGCGGCAACAGCCATCGATATAACGATCCACAGAATTTGCGGGCTGCCGGGCATCAGGTTCAGCATGCCCTCGGTGAAGAAAAATGCAACATAGCCGCCAAGGATGACAAAAGCGCCCTGGGCGACATTGATGATATTCATCACGCCCCAGACCATCGCCATACCGTAAGCGATAAGCCCGAATA